>Ga0209344_10003813_pt1 | contig 14430 bp, 13 predicted proteins | sample Cruoilmetagenom6_FD_187293 | JGI IMG/M metagenome (GOLD analysis project Ga0209344, IMG submission 187293) | Oil polluted marine microbial communities from Coal Oil Point, Santa Barbara, California, USA - Santa Barbara Oil Seep Sample 6 (SPAdes)... | ecosystem: Environmental > Aquatic > Marine...
TCGGGCAAGCATATTTGGCTTGCCAAACACTTCTGCGCGTAATGCATCCTTATAGTCTGAATGGCGTTGGCACTTGAATACATTCAGGAAGTTTTTGTTATCGCGCATAGGGGGAAAACAAATTTATCCAATATTATCTGGCATTCAGAACTTGACTCTTTGGTCAATTCCACCTGTTCTAGGCTTATCAACGCCGCTGATATCGTCCAACAAAAGTACGAGGCGGCGACGTGCCTTAGTTACGTAAATAAAAGGGAGATAATTCATGAAGTTAGGGAATTTATTACGCACGGCTGTGTTTGGCGCCGCTATGGTGATGCCAACCACACTGTTGGCGCAAACAGAAATCCAGTGGTGGCACGCAATGGGCGGTCGGCTGGGTGAAGTCGTGGAAGAAATTTCAGCCAAGTACAATGCCAGCCAAAGCGACTATGTTTTGGTTCCAACCTACAAAGGTGGGTATGAGGATACGATGACAGCCGGGATCGCTGCTTTCCGGGCCAAGCAACAGCCAAATCTGATCCAGATTTTTGATGCGGGTGCTGCAACCATCATCAACGCCAAAGGTGCAACCATCCCAGTGGCGCAACTGATGGCAGATTATGGCGGCGGATTTAATGTAGAAGATTATATCCCCGGCGTTCGCGGTTTTTATGCTGACAGCGACGGCCAGATGATCGGTATGCCGTTCAATTCATCAACTCCTTTGTTGTATTGGAACAAGGATGCCTTTGTCGAAGCAGGCGTTGACGGACCACCTGCATCCTGGGAAGATTTTGAAGCTATGGCGCCCAAGTTTGCAGCAGCCGGCTATCAGGCGCTTGCACAAAGCCACAGCCCATGGATTTTTTCCGAAAATTTCATGAGCCGCCACAATCTGCAAATGGCTACGGGCAACAATGGTTTCGACAGCACCGACGTCAAAATCCTGTACAATAACGACGAACTGAAGATGCACTGGTCCAAAGTCAAGGAATGGCTGGATAAGGGCTGGTACGGCTTTTACGGTCGTGGCTGGGGTGATAACCAGGACGCGTTTGTGCAGAAAAAAGTTGCGATGTGGCTTGGTTCTTCCGGTTCATTCGGTGGCCTGAGCAAAAGCGCCGAGTTTGAATTTGGCGCAGCCTATTTGCCATACTGGAAATCGATCATTGACGAACCAAAAGGTACGTTTATCGGTGGTGCTGCGCTATTTGCAATGTCTGGAAAAAGTGATGCGGAAAACAAAGGCGTCGCAGATTTTCTGGCATTCCTGACCGGACCGGAAATGCAGTATTTCTGGCACAAGGAAACTGGATATGTTCCGATCACCAACGCTGCCTACGATCTGGCAAAAAGCGATGGTTACTACGGGACAACACCTGACGCGGAAATCGGTATCCTGCAGCTGAACCAGCCAGGTGGCGAATGGACCAAGGGTTACCGCCTCGGTTACTACGTGCAAATCCGCGAAGTGATGTACAGCAACTATGAAGACATCTTTTCCGGTAAAGCATCGGTTGATGATGCATTTGCTGCGATAGAAAAAGACAGCAACGTGTTGTTGCAGCGATTTGCTGATACTTACAAATAAGCAACATTTGGTCGGCAGGGGGCATGCCTTGCCGACCACTTTTTTCGAAAAATTTTTACCAAGGCGGCATGAATGAAGCGCGTTCAGTTTGAGCACAGCCCGATACCCTATCTGTTCGTGGCGCCACAAATTATTATCATTGTGGTATTTTTCCTCTGGCCTGCAGGGCAGGCGATTTATCAGTCATTTCTGCTGGAAGACGCTTTTGGCCTGTCTTCGCAGTTTGTCTGGTTCAAGAATTACAAAGATACGGTACTAAATGACGCCTGGCTACAATCTGCAGGGTTCACCCTGTTTTTTTCGGCGATAGTAACCTTTCTTTCCCTGGCCCTGGCGTTGCTATTGGCCGTGAAAGCCAACGAAGTAATTCACGGGGCCAGCACTTATAAAACCATGCTGATGTGGGCCTACGCAATTGCGCCGCCGGTGGCAGGGCTTATGGGCAATCTGATGTTTAACCCGTTAATTGGCGACATGTATCAGTTTATGAATGCCACAGGCATGGATTTTGACCATAAACTGGATGGTTTCGATGCCGGCTTTGTGGTGATCCTGATCTCAGTCTGGAAACAGGTTAGCGTGAACTTTATTTTCTTCTTATCGGGTCTGCAGGGCATTCCAAAATCGGTGATTGAAGCCTCAACACTGGATTGTAAAAGTTCGTTCCGCCGTTTCTGGACCATTACGTTTCCGCTATTGGCACCAACAACATTCTTTCTGATGGTTATCAACATAACTTACGCGTTTTTTGAAACCTTCGGCATCATTGATACCACCACACAAGGCGCACCGGGCGGGGCAACAACCACGCTGGTTTACAAAGTTTTTCAGGATGGTTTCCGCGGTGCAGATCTGGGCGGTTCATCCGCGCAATCCGTTGTGCTGATGTTGATGGTACTGGCACTGACTGTTATCCAGTTTCGGTTCATCGAACGCAAAGTGCATTATTAGAGGGGCGGAAAAATGAACTGGCGCATATTATCCACTCACCTGATCCTGACGATAGGGGCGATTTTTCTGACGCTTCCGGTCTGGGTTGCTTTTGCCAGTTCAACCCACACTGCTGAAACCATATTACGTGAAGGATTGCAGTTATTTCCGGGCGGCCATTTCTTTGAAAACTATAACACGGTGCTGTTTGTCGAAGGCGGTGTGATGAAAAAGGTTACTGCCCTGCAGATGACCGGAAACAGCCTGTTACTGGGTCTGGGGTTTTCGATCGGTAAGGTCGTGATTTCAATGCTTGCAGCCTACGCCATCGTGTATTTCAGGTTTCGCCTTGCGGTTCCCTTGTTCTGGGTCATTTTCATGACGCTTTTGCTGCCTCTTGAGGTGCGTATTATCCCTTCATACAAAGTGGTCGCCGATCTGGGTTTGCTGGACACACAAGCCGGTTTGATCATTCCGCTGATTGCTTCAGCAACCGGTACATTCTTTTTCAGGCAATTTTTTCGATCCGTCCCAGATGAAATTCTGGAAGCCGCGCGTCTGGACAATGCAAATGCCTGGCGGTTCTTTATTGATATTCTGGTGCCGTTGTCCAAAACCATGATCGCGGCCATTCTAATCATCATGTTCGTGGTTGGCTGGAACCAATATCTGTGGCCACTGATCATGACCACCAAAGAAGAAAATTACACGCTGGTGATTGGCATCAAGCAAATCTACCAGATCCTGAATGAGGGTGGTGAATTACCGCAGTATCAAAAGGCATTTGCACTGACGATACTGGCAACTTTGCCACCGGTTCTTGTGGTTCTGGTTTTTCAAAAATGGTTCGTTAAGGGCCTTGTCGAAAGTGAGAAATAATGGCTGGCGTTGAACTTACTACCGTTCGCAAAACATATCCAAACGGCGCCGAGGCGATCTTTGGCGTGGATATGAAAATCAATGACGGCGAACTGGTGGTGTTCGTGGGGCCTTCGGGCTGCGGTAAATCAACTTTGCTGCGCATGGTGGCAGGACTTGAATCCATTACCAGCGGTACCATCGAAATTGATGGTAAAGTGGTAAACGACGTTTCCCCATCAGAACGTGATGTGGCGATGGTGTTTCAGAACTATGCTTTGTACCCACACATGAGTGTTCGTGGAAATATGTCCTACGGATTGAAAAACCGGAATATACCGAAAGCGGAAATCGACCAGATTGTTGAAAAAACCGCCAAAACCCTGAGAATCTATGACTATCTTGATCGTCAGCCGAACCAGCTTTCAGGTGGTCAGCGTCAGCGTGTCGCTATGGGGCGCGCGATTGTGCGCAACCCCAAGGTTTTTCTGTTTGATGAACCGCTGTCAAATCTGGATGCCAAGTTACGTGTGCAGATGCGAATAGAAATCAAGCGTTTGCAACGCAGCATGAATGTAACCAGCATTTACGTAACCCACGATCAGACCGAAGCGATGACATTGGCGGACCGGCTTGCCGTAATCAATGAAGGGCGTGTTGAACAAATGGGTGCCCCGATGGAACTTTATTCAAATCCAGCATCCCTTTTTGTTGCATCCTTCATAGGCGCCCCGCAAATCAACCTGATCCCGGTGCGCTTTGAAGCTGGGAAGCTGGGCAATGGTTCGCTTTCGCTATCCGGGTTTAGCGATCTGCCAACAGACACTGATTTGGTCCTGGGGGTGCGCCCGGATGCGCTTGAACTTGGCAAGTCTGACCAACTGAAAATGAACGTCGAACTGATCGAACAGCACGGCGGCGAAAATTTGCTTTATGGCGCACTGGCTGGAGTTGTCGACAAAGACGGGAACAGCACAGAGATTTGTTTGAAAAGCGGTCAGGAAACTCTGCCAGCGATCAATGAGGTTCTGGAATTAGGGTTTGACGTGTCGCAGGCTTTTGTGTTTCGAAAAGACACAGGTGAACGCCTGCAATAAGGCCAGAGCGCAATTGGTCAAGTATTTGTTTCGCGTCAGAATTACTGGTCGGTTTCCCTGTTTTAGTAGGTTGTTATGATCCGTTCGGTGATCAATCACACAATCCTGCTGGCTGGTTTGGCGTTTTTACTTGTGCCAATCGCGCTGATCTTTTTTTCATCCACACATGATACCAGCACTTTGACGCGGCAAGGTTTGCAGCTTTTTCCCGGTTCCTCGGCGGTGCAAAACTATCATGATATCCTGTTTCTTGAAGCCGGATTTGCCGACGGAATAACAACGCTGTCGATGCTGAAGAATTCCTTCATAGTGGGTTTTGGGGTGGCCTTTCTTACCACACTTTTTTCTCTGCTCTCAGCATTTGGGATCGTCTATTTTCGGCATCAATGGTCCGGGTTTTTGTTTTGGTTGATTTTCGCGACACTTTTGTTCCCGCTGGAATCCCGTTTTATCACAACTTTCAAAGTTACAACTGATCTGGGTTTGATAAATACTCATATGGGTATTATTTTACCCACGCTGGCCGCTGCACTGGGAACTTTCTTTTTCAGGCAGTTTTTTTTAACTCTGCCAGAAGAATATGCCGAAGCTGCCATTCTGGATGGTGCTGGACCATGGAAGTTTTTCAAAGATTTCATCCTACCCCTTAGCTGGGCCCGCGCAGGCGCAGTTTTTGTGGTCTCATTCATGATCGGATGGAATCAGTATTTGTGGCCGGTGATGATTAGCACTGACGAAAGCATGTACACGTTGATCCGCGGCATCCAATTCGTTGGTCAGGAAACTGGCTCAGGCATGGCTTTCGTCATCATATCAATATTACCACCATTTTTGATGATACTGGGTTTTCAGCGCTGGTTCTTCAATGATCTTAGTGGTGGGCAATGATCTTGAAAGATTGACGATCTGAACTGGGAAACCGGTGTGAAATTCCGGCTGAAAGGCAGGGGGACAAACTTTTTTGTTGGCCCCCCGGGTGTCCGAAATCAAATGGTCAGATCGATCCCAGTGTCACGTTATATTTTGACAATACCATGTCTGCCTCGGCTTGGCTGGTTTTGCCAAGGTTCATCAGGTTGTGCGGGTCCGTTTCAGCCTTGAAGGCCATTTGCAACTGGTCAACGGTTTTCATGCCACCTTCGGCAATCGTGTACACATGGGCGTCAAAAACGGTGCAGCCAAGATCTTCGAACCTGCGGGTGATCTCATTCAGTTTTTCTTTGGTGGTGAACTTCAGTAGGGGCAAAGCAAACAATTGGTAATCCCCACGCTCGCGCGCGAATTCATGATGGCGCAGCAGGTCGTCACCGTATTCGGCTAGAATTGCTTCGTCTACGGTCGGGTCATAGGGTTGGGTATAGGCGACCTGAAGGTAGGTCCATGCGCGATCTGATTTCAAAGCTTGCAATGTGGTGTGGTTGTAAGAACATTCATAGACTGGCGGTAGCCCGGCATTGCTAAGTTCAAGGTCAGTCATCATCATCGAAACGGTACCATTGTTAGCAGTGGCATCCTGCGCGAAATTATCAACAGTTTCCGGGCCGACCATAGAAAAAACCGCGTGTTTATCAGGCGGGAAGACCTGTTCTAATTTGCTGTAGAACGGCGAGAACCGTTTATCGACCACAGAGATCAGATAGATATCATAATCGTCGCGACACAGGGCTTCACCAAAACGCACCGCATCGGTGTATTCGTCAAACAGTGCGATCCCATGTTGCCAGTCAACCGCGGGCCTAACCGCCAGATCCAGTTCGGTTATGATGCCGTTGGTGCCGTAAGCATGGTGGGCTTTTTGAATATCTGGGCCTTCCAGAATAATTATGCGCGGGGTTTCTTCCAGCGTCACAATCCGCAAAGCCCGCACATTGCCTTCATCGCGCAACACCCCATGGCGTACTGAACCAATACCCGCTGATCCACCGGCTATAAAGCCGCCAATGGTGGCCTGAGAACGGGTTGAGGGCCACATTAACAACTCTTGTCCGGTTTCATGGACAGCAGCATCCAGATCTGAGATCAGCACGCCAGCTTGACAGCGGGTGAACCCCTTTGCGACTTCAAGCACTTTGTTCAGTTTGGTCAGTTCCAAGATGATGCCACCCACCAAAGGCACAGCCTGACCGTAGTTGCCGGTTCCACCGCCCCGCAAAGTCACTGGGATTTTCCACTTGGCACAAGCGGCAGCCACTCGAACAACTTCAGCCTCTGAGGCCGGTAACACCACAATATGGGCCCAGCATTTCTTAAGCTGGGCATTCAGGATCGGAGAGTACCAAAAATAATCGCGGGATCGCAGGCGCACAGCTTGCGGGTTGTCAATGACTTCAACGCCTTCAATTTCCGAAAGAAAACCATCCCAGTTCAATGTATTATCTGACATAACGCTTAATCTTTCCTAGTTCAGTTCTCTAAAGTCCGGTGGATCCAGCGACAGGCATTTACCCTTTCGGATAATAGCACGCCGGGGTGCGTTGCGCTGGCTGATTTCGCCGCTGGTACGCCCTGCAAACAACACCAGATCTGCCGGCGCCCCGGAACAGATTTTGCCATTCCATTCCAGACCAATACTGGTGGCCGGGTTGCAGGTTACAAGTTCGGCCCAGTCTCTGGCGGGTTCGTCCAGATGCCCCAGCTGCGCTCCAAGGTTGAGTACCGCCATCGGATCAAAATCGCCGAAAGCACAAAAAGCATCGCCAACATTATCAGCGCCCATGGATACGGTTGCACCGGCGGCTGCAAGATTTGCAACAGGGGCCATACCGCGAAACTGTGGCATATGGTTTTGGTCACGCGATTGCAGGTATAGATTTGTGCTTGGCAGGGCCACAAAATGTAATCCTGCATCCACTGCGCGGCGGATGATTTTGGATCGGCGCTTGTCGTTATAGGAATTCAGGGCAACGCAGTGGCCACATAAGACGGTACCCGTGAACGTGGTTTCCAGAACCACCTGCGCGACCGTGTTCAGGCCGTCAAGCTTCGCATCCAACCCTTCATCAACGTGCAGATCAATATCCCAGCCTTCTGTTTTTGCGCGCTCAAATATAGGTAGCAGACGTGATTTTAGGTTGGGTTGATCATAAAGAAACATCCCAATCCGGCCGTGCTGGCGCGCGGTTGCATATATCGAATGGCAAAACCCCGGATCGTCAAAATGCAGGATATTGGCCAAAGGCACCAGCTGAACATCAATGCGATCGCGCCAACCGTCTACGGCCGCATTCATGACTTCCCAGATAAACTGGGGCGATTCCGGTGCAAAATCCACGTGGCTGCGCAGGGCGCGCGTACCATAGGCGAAAGAAGATTTCAGGGAAAATTCCACCCGGCGCTGAAGTTGATCAGCCGTCCAGGTTTTTTTGTTTTCCGCCATAGCCCCGATGGCGCCGACAAGATCGGAAGATGAAAATTCAGCAAAAGAAGAAACATGTGCCTTATCAAGATGGGTGTGGCAATCAACCAACCCCGACAACAGGATGCTTTCCAGCGCGTCAATAGTCGGAGCATCTATCGCCCCACCTTGCCCTGCCGGTTCTACCGAAACGATTTTTCCCTGATCGATGCCCAAATCGATTTCACACCAACCGTTTGATGATGGGCTGACGTCACACAAAGCAGGCGGTACACGCAGGTTTGTTAGCCTATAGCGGGTGTGATTTCGAAAATCCGGGGGCCAGCCAGTTGCCAAGATTTCACCCTCGCCTGTCAAGGTCATACTCGTGTACTTCTTTAAGCAACTGCACAAATTGTGCGGCCACATGGTCTATGGCCATTTTACCAGTATCCGCCGTTGCCTTTGTTGCGTCCCCACAGGCGCCCATTGGGTTTAGATCACCGGCTTTCCAGCCAAGTTTGCCACCGGAACCAAGACCAAGGTGGGCGGTTTCGCCGTTCAGATCTTCGATATGGGAAGTGAAGTTTTGTGCCTTGCCCATGTGGCATTTATCTGCGTGAAGGTGCAGCATCATAGAGGTTTCAATTTCACCTGCGTGGATGCCGTGTTGCGTTTCGTGATCCGAAATCAACCCATCCGGAAGCCCCAGGCCAAACCAGTTGCACGAAAAAGTCAGCAAGTCGTGCTTTACACGTAAATCCCGGGCGACGATATCCATCGGGGCGACCTGTCCACCATGGCTGTTGAAAAACACCAGACGCCGGATGCCACTGGCGGCCACACAGTCACCAATTTCCATCCACATGGAAATCAGAGTTTGGGTTGAAAATGTAAGTGAACCTGGAAAATCCAGATGTTCAGTGCTTTTGCCAATCGGCATGGCGGGCAAAAACAGGACCGGCACATTTTCTGACGCCAGCAGACGGGCAGTTGCAGCAACCAACCCTTCGTTGATATCTGTATCAACCGCTAAGGGCAGGTGGGGCCCATGTTGTTCCGTGGCCCCAATCGGCAGTACAGTGACGGGATCCTGTCTGGCGATTTCCGCAAGGTTTTGGCTGGTGTGGTTTGCCCAAAAAAAGCGATCAGTGTTTTGCTCGGCCATGTTCAACCTGTGCTTTCTATCGAATGTAAAACCTGTAGTCGTCCGTCGCCCGTTGGGGCCGCTGTTTCGTCAATTATGCCGGTTGCAAGGATATGGGCGGCGATCTCATCCCGGAAAACCAGGCCTGTGTTTTTCGCCAGCTTATCGCGCATATCATACCCATCCAGGTTCCCCGGAACACCACCGCATATGGTGCGGCCATTCCAATGTTCACCAAAAGCACCCAAGGCAAGATAGGTGGGCACGGCCACGTTAAAAGCCGTGGTCGAAAGCTTTGAAACGGGTTGCCCCGAAACCGAAATTCTGCGGGCGGATGCGGTCTGGGCAGATTTTTCCGGATCGATCTGGTACCGGATCTGGCGGGACGTATGTAAAAAACCACGAGACAGAAACCCGCTGTAATCGGTAAACGGTACTTCTTCGGGCCGTAAAATTCGTTTGGCGTTGGAATGCAGGATTTCCACCAACTGATCGCCTGTGATCTGAAGCATGAAAATTTCATCTGCATAAGGCATGACATCAAACCATGCCCCCATGTTAAGTGCACCCGGTTCAACACCAGCTTGCACAGTTGCGCCATTCATCAGGACAAAATCAACATCGATGCCTGCACCATCCAAACGGTGAAATACCGCATCACACATGAAATTCAGCAGCGGACTTTCTTGAGTATAACGGTCAAAAACGGCTGCTTTGAAAGACAGATTATCGGTCGTGACGGACGCAATTTTGTTGGTCAGAATATTTTCGACTCTTTTGATCAGCGGGGTGATTACCTCGGTTTCAAATTCTGCATCGAAATCTTCAGCTTGCTCAAAATCAGCCTTGTCAGGGTCGGTCGCTTGCACGCCGTCTTTGAATGGTTTTATTCTGTGCAGGCAGACGTTGTGAATATCATAACCTGCGGGTGAACTGCCGCCAATCTGAAGGTCTATTTCGCCAATGTATCTACCGTTGCATTCAGCCTGAAAAACAGGAACTCCGTCAAAGATATTTGCGGGGTCCAGCCCGTTCTCATTCAGTTTGGTATGGGTGTGTGCCCCCAACACAAGCGTTGGTTTGTCGGTCAATCCTGCAACCGTGCGGGCAATGGAAAAATCGGCTTCACCTATATCGCGGGTGGCTGCAGACTTACCACTTTTATGGGCGCCTTCGCCAAATCCACAATGGGAAAGGATCAACACCACATCCACCAATGGCGCCAGCGCCGGTAACAGGTTGCGGATCACTGACAGGGGGCTGGCTACGGCAAAGTTGGGGTCATTTGGCTGACCCACACGGGTTTCGATATGGGTCGTCAGGCCAATCATCCCAATTTTCAGATCGCCTGCAATCGCAATCGCGGCGGGAAAATAATCCTGATTTACAATCAGATGTTCCGATGAATGCGCATTTGCACTAAGGATAGGAAACTTTGCATCCTGCCTGACGCCCGCCGCCAGTAGTGCCGCACCCCGATCAAACTCGTGGTTGCCCAGCACGCTTACATCTATGCCGGCCTGCGAATAGACGCGGTAACTGGCGTCCAGTACAAACTGGTCCAGACGCCAACCAAGCAGTTCGTCAAAAACCGATCCGGTGTGGTCATCGCCGCAAGACAGAAACAGCACTGCATCATTTGTACTTGCGTGACGGCGTGCGGTCTTCACCCTTTGAACCATTTGCGAAAACCTGTGCGTGCCCTTGGTTTCACCCGATAGTTCCGTCAGGTGATTATGCAGGTCATTGAAATGCAACAGGTGCAAGCGCCCTTTGCCCGAGGATTCGGGCAATAGCTGGTGATTTTCAATTCGCTGAGAAGGGCCAGCCACAGCATCGCCCTGCAACAGGAACAGCCTGTGAATACCGCCGTTGGGGTTCGGTTTGGTTTCAATCAGTTTCACGATTTCCCCGGCTGCAGCTCATGGCAAATAACCCGCCCTAAAGATCGCGTTTTATGGCACTTTCGTGCCATTTGTGCAGGAACAGCCAGGACAGGAAAGTCATGAACATAAAGATCAGAACGCCAGAAACCGAAATCAGAATAATCGCCGCAAACATCCGAGGAATGTTCAGACGATAGCTGGCTTCCAGAATTCGAAACGCCAAACCAGATCCGACACCACCAGTGCCGGCCACAAATTCCGCGACAATCGCGCCAATCAAGGCCAGACCACCGGCAATTTTCAGACCGCCCAAAAAGTAGGGTAGGGCGGCGGGCAGTCGTAAATATCGCAAAGTTTGCCAGCGCGAGGCACCATATAGTTTCATCATATCGCGCAGATTATGATCAGCTGAATTCAGGCCCAGTGTCGTATTTGAAAGAATAGGAAAAAACGCGACAATCCAGGCGCAGATCAGTAGACCTGCGAATTTGGAATCCACATAGATAAAAATCAGCGGCGCGATCACGATGATCGGTGTTACCTGCATAATCACCGCATATGGGAAGAACGACATTTCAATCCACTTTGACTGCGCAAATATCACTGCAATTCCCACGCCACCGATGATGGCGATTGTCAGGGCGGAAAAGGTGATCATAAGGGTGATCCCAAGTGAACCGATTAACAGCGACCAGTCAGCAATCAGCGCTTCAAGAACCCGCCCTGGTTTGGGAATAATATAGTGGGGGATTTCGTTCAGAACGACAAATCTGTCCCATGCATAAATTGTCAGAACCACGACAATGATTGGTAACAGCCAACGGCCAATCTTTTCTCGCCGCGCAATTTTTGCTTTGTGCATTTCCACTGGGTCCATCGGCACCACATTGCCTTGATCGGGGTTGTGTGCTGTTGTGCTCATTATAAATGGTCTCCGGCTTGCATGGCCGCGTGCAGCGCTTCCGAGGCTTCGCGGCAATAGTCATTATAGGCGCTGGATGTGCGAAAATCGTCGTCGCGCGGGTAGGGGGCATCAACATCTATGTCACCCACCACACGGCCCGGGCGCGCGGCCATCACCACGATCCGGCTTGACAAATAAGCGCTTTCAAAAACTGAATGGGTCACGAATATCACTGTCCAGTTAAAACGTTCCCACAGATGCAATAGATCGTTGTTCAGTTTAAAACGTGTAATTTCATCAAGTGCTGCAAAAGGTTCATCCATCAACAGCAGTTTCGGTCGGGTCACGAGTGCCCTTGCGATTGATACGCGCATTTTCATGCCACCCGACAATTCACGGGGGTAGGAGGCGGGAAATTCGCTGAGTCCGACCATATCAAGGGCTTCGTTTACCTGATCTTTGGCGGCTTGCCGCGACATACCTTTCAGGCGCAGTGGCAACCAGACATTTTCAAAAACAGTCGCCCACTGCATCAATGTCGGTTCCTGAAATACAAATGAAATTTCGTGATCGGGACGACCGTGGTTATCAACCTTTGAATCGGGCCAGTTGACACGCCCGGTTGTCAGATTGCCAAGGCCCGCGATGATCTTGAGAACTGTGGACTTTCCACAACCAGACGGGCCAAGAAGGCTAACGAACGACCCTTGTTCGATATCCATATTCATACCTTGCAGCGCGACAGTCCCATTGGAAAATGTCTTGCCGATTTGTTGAAGTGACAAGAGTGGCGCTTGTGACATTTCGATCCGATCAGATTATTTTGAATGTAGGTATAGTTGGGGCGGGAAATATTCCCCACCCCATATTCGGCCATCAACCAGCTTTGGGTTGCTCGCCAGAGCTTACCCGCCCATCAGAGCTTTCTTTTCTGCCAGTCCAACACCTTGATTGATGTATTCAAGCGTATAGGACTTCTTGAAATCCAATCCTGCGTCGATTACACCAGCGGCGACCATTTTGTCATAGAAGCTTTTGATGCGTTCATCGGTCATTGCGCCGATGCCCAGTGTCAGGCTGTCGCCAGAATCTACGATGCCATAATCGGTCATTTGCGAAACCGCAAAGTCAATTTTGTCGTCACTCATATCCGGATTATGTTCCTGAATAAGCGCATTGGCGGCTGTGCGGTCACCATACATATAGTTTGTCCAGCCCAGCAATGACCCATCAACAAAACATTTTACCGCCGCGGGTTTTTTGTCGATTGTGGCTTGCATGGTGGTGATCAGCGAAGAATAGGTGTCAAAACCAAAATCCGCCAGAAGGAAGACATTTGGCGTGAACCCGCCTTCTACTTCGATCACATGAGGTTCGGATGTTACATAACCTTGCTGGCCACTATTCAGATCCGCCAAAAACGGGGCAGCGTTGTAGGTATAGGGTTTGCGTTGCTCATCTTTAAAGCCGGTACTGACCATCCAGCGATAAAATGACTGATAGCCGCCATTTCCGATGAAGAGTGATTCAGCACCTTTCAGGCTTTCCCATGTATCAAGCCCTTGTCCCGGATGGGTCATGATTACCTGCGGTTCTTTCTGAAAAGAAGTGGCGACGATGACCATCGGAATGCCTTCTTTGACCGAACTGAAGGGCTGCAACAGGTTCCCGTCCATCAAAAAGTCAATCTTACCCGCCAGCAATAGCGCGCGATTGTTCACATTTGGTCCGCCGGGTACGATGGTAACGTCCAGACCACAGGCAGCATATGTACCATCTGCGACAGATTGGTAAAACCCGCCATGTTCCGGTTGGGCTACCCAGTTGGTACCAAATGTTACCGCTTCCCCAGCATGTAAAGCTGAACCGGTGATAAGCGTTGCGGCTAGCGTAATTCCAAATTGATTTAGTTTCATTTATTATAACTCCTTGTTGATTTGATCGATGCCCAGGCATCTGATCGGCGCGTTTCAGTCAGTTGGTGGACCTGTATAAATTCAGTGTCACATTTTTATATTTGTTGTATTTGCCTCTTAATGACGGGTAGCCCTAGGCGCAGAAACCATTTCAGTCGCTGCTGGAGGCACCCAAACCGATGTTGAAACATATGACGCCGGACACAATTCGCAAACCTTTCGCCAACTATTCCCATTCGGTTGAAATACCTGCCGGGGCGCAATTGGTTTTTTGTTCCGGACAACTTGCGATCAGTGTCACTGATGTTGTGCCTACTGAAACTTTGGCGCAAGCCAATCTTTGTTTTGATAACATAGAAAAAGTCTTGCAGAGCAGCGGCATGACGCTGGCAGATGTTGTACGCATTAACGCCTATGTAACGGGTCGCGAGCACATGGCCCCATATATGGCCGCACGCGATGCGCGCTTTGATAGTGAAAATCCCCCGGCTTCGACATTGATGATAGTCAGCGGTTTCACCCGTGAAGAATTTACCGTCGAAATCGAAGCGATTGCCGCAAAAGCTGAACGGTAATCCTGGTAGCATGCCGTTAGCCTGGTTGAACTCCATCATAGTTTTTCCATTCGGCGTTCAACTTTCTTCAAAAATTGCACACAATTTTCCCGGCTAACCACATTCATGTCGTATAATTGCAACCAGGTTGATTTGCATCGAAAATCGAACAGAACGCGCAAACCGCGCATGAATAATCGCTTGCACGGATTACCGATTACAAACAACCAC
>Ga0209344_10003814_pt1 | contig 14427 bp, 13 predicted proteins | sample Cruoilmetagenom6_FD_187293 | JGI IMG/M metagenome (GOLD analysis project Ga0209344, IMG submission 187293) | Oil polluted marine microbial communities from Coal Oil Point, Santa Barbara, California, USA - Santa Barbara Oil Seep Sample 6 (SPAdes)... | ecosystem: Environmental > Aquatic > Marine...
GGCATTGCCGGGGTGTCTGGAAACGGGCAATCGGCGCTTGCGCGGGTAGTCTCGGGTCTTGTTTCTCCGGATCAGGGTGTGATGCGGGTCGACGGAACCGAAATAACCCGGTTTGATCCGCCAAATATCCTGGCAGCAGGCATAGGTAGAATTCCCGAAGATCGGCACCATGATGGCATGATTGGTGCGATGAGTGTCGCCGAAAATCTTGTACTTGAACGCCTTGAGGATGAAGACGTTCAAAGCAAAGGCTTCTTGTTGCAAGACTCCATTCGCGATCATGCCGAACAGCTTTGCAAGGATTATGACATAAGGGGGCCTGGTATTAATGCCGAAACCCGGTTGTTATCAGGTGGTAATATCCAAAAGCTGATCTTGGCACGCGTGTTTGAATGTACCCCTCGCCTGATCCTTGCGAACCAACCAACTCGTGGGCTTGATCTGGGCGCGGCCAGTGAAGTCAGCAGGCGCTTGCTGGACGCCCGGAAAAGAGGAGCGGCTGTGCTGTTGATTTCTGAAGATCTGGATGAAGTTCTGGCCCTTTCGGACAGAATAATAGTCATCCATGATGGACAACTGGTTGAAGCAACCGGCAAGGATCGCGCAGCAATTGGTCTGATGATGGCAGGGGAATACGTATGATCCGGATCGAACCCCGCGATGCCCCGTCTCGTATTCTGACCATCGGTGTACCGGTGATTTCAGCAGTATTTGCATTGTTGTTGGCGGCAGTTCCGCTGGCATTTGCCGGGGCCAATATTCTTCAAGCTTATGGCCAGATGTTCAATGGAATTTTTGGATCAATGTTTGCGTTTACCGAAATGCTGACCCGCGCCACACCGCTGATATTTACTGGGCTGGCGGCCACATTGGCGTTTCGCGCCAAGCTTTGGAACATCGGTGCCGAAGGGCAGCTATATCTTGGCGCAATGGCAGCCGTCGCGGTTGGAACCGGCCTGATTGATGCGCCAGCTTTCATCTTAGTTCCGCTAATCTTGTTTGTTGGTGCGGCAGCAGGTGCAGCTGGGATGGCCGGCCCGGCCTATCTGAAAACCCGATTTGGGGCCGATGAAGTTGTCACCACCCTGCTGCTAAATTTTGTCATCCTGATATTTTTGCAAATGATGCTGGAAGGGCCACTGAAAGATCCTATGGGTCTGGGCTGGCCACAATCAGCCCCGATCGTAGATAACGGCACCCTGCCGCAACTTATGCCCCGAATGCGGATACATTCAGGCCTGATCATCGCGCTAGTCGCTGCTGTTCTGGCACATATCATGCTTTCCAAAACTGTTTGGGGGTTCAAATTGCGCGCGGTGGGGGAAAACGCCGCTGCTGCGCTGCATGCCGGAATTGGCGTCAAGCGAACGCTGATGGGGGCGGCGATTGTATCGGGTGCGCTTGCCGGGCTTGCCGGTGTAAGTGAAGTTGCCGGGTTGAAAGGTTACCTGACCGCTGATCTGTCGCCAGGTTTCGGTTTCACCGGTATTGTTGTTGCCATGCTGGCGGGGTTGTCACCGATTGGTGTGGTCATTTCAGCCATTTTCATAGCGTCTGTTTTTGTTGGCGCCGACACGATGAGCCGCGCAATGGGCGTATCCAGTTTTCTGGCAGATCTGGTCGTCGCGCTATCCCTTATATCTGTTCTTGTTGGTGGTTTCATCGCGCGGTATCGCGTAACCCGTGTGAAAGCAGAGGCCGCGTAATGGATATCCTGCAGATACTGATCACGGACAGTTTTTGGGCTGCGGCCCTGCGGATCGCCACGCCCTTGATTTTTGGTGTTCTGGGTGCGTTAATCTGTGAAAAATCAGGTGTTTTGAACCTTGGAATTGAAGGTATCTTTGTTGCCGGTGCGATGGCCGGTTGGATGGCCGTCTGGCTTGGTGCGGGTTTATGGGGCGGTCTGGTTGTTGCTGCACTGGTGGGTGGCTTTTTTGGGCTGATCCACGCGATACTGACGGTACCACTTGGCTTGTCTCAGCATGTGTCGGGGCTTGGCATAACCATGCTTGCAACCTCGTTAAGCTATTTTAGTTACCGCACTGCTCTTCCGCAGGTTTCTTCCCCACCCCGGATCGAACCCTTTCAACCGCTTGACCTGCCGATCCTGTCAGATTTACCATTTCTGGGGCCGGTCTTGTTTCAACAAACCGCGATGACATGGCTGGCCATATTCATGGTTGCCCTTGTGTGGTGGGTGCTGGAACGCACACCACTTGGCATGGCAATCAGGGCGGTCGGCGACAACCCGGACGCTGTGGATGCACAAGGTCTTTCAGTCTACGGGCTACGAATAGGTGCAATAGTGGCTGGGTCCGCCCTGATGGCGCTGGGGGGGGCTTTCCTGACAATGTCAGCCTTTGACGCGTTCTTTTTTGGTATGGTTAACGGGCGTGGCTGGATTTGTATCGCACTGGTGATCTTTGCAAGCTGGCGGCCGGGCAAGGCATTGCTGGGTGCGATCCTGTTTGGCGCATTTGATGCGTTTCAGGTGCGATTGCAAACCGAAGTCGGGGCTTTTGTACCATCGCAGGTGTTTTTGATGGCACCCTATGTTTTGTCGATATTCGCCCTTGTGATTGTTGCTCGGCGTGCTGAATATCCGCGGGCTCTGTTAAAACCCTGGTTCAAGGGACAAAGAGGATGAATATAGACCTGATTATCAGAAATGCCACCTTGCCAGACGGGCAGACCGGGGTGGATATTGCTTGTGCGGATGGGATCATCAAAGCGGTTGAACCACGAATAAATGCAGATGCCGCACAGGTAATCGACGCGGGTGGGATGCTGGTTTCACCACCATTGGTTGATCCTCATTTTCATATGGATGCCACTCTGTCACTTGGCACCCCGCGCATGAATGTATCAGGCACTTTGCTTGAAGGTATCGCGCTTTGGGGCGAACTGAAGCCGGTGCAAACAATTGACGATATCATATCGCGGGCTTTGCGTTATTGCGATTTGGCGGTGTCAATGGGGATAGGAGCGATCCGCAGCCATGTTGATATTTGTGATGATGAACTGAAAGGCGTTCAGGCATTGCTGGATGTCCGCGCGCAGGTCGCATCCTATCTTGATTTGCAATTGGTCGCTTTTCCACAAGATGGTATTTTTCGCGATCCGACCGCGAAAGCCAATTTGCTGCGCGCGCTTGATCTGGGTGTAGATGTTGTCGGCGGTATTCCCCATTTTGAACGCACAATGATGCAAGGAAGCGCATCGGTTAAATACCTGTGTGAACTGGCCGCAGATCGTGGTTTGCAGGTCGATATGCATTGCGACGAAAGTGATGATCCCCAAAGCCGCCATGTTGAAACTCTGGCTTACGAAACAACGCGGCTTGGATTGCAGGGACGGGTGGCCGGATCACATCTGACATCGATGCATTCGATGGATAACTACTATGTCTCCAAGCTTATCCCGTTAATGGGTGAGGCTGAGTTGCAGGTTATCCCCAATCCACTTATCAATATCATGTTGCAGGGGCGCCACGACACTTACCCAAAACGACGAGGACAGACACGCGTTCCTGAACTGAAGGCGGCTGGCCTGAATATTGGCTTTGGTTCCGATTGTGTAATGGACCCCTGGTATTCACTGGGGCGGGCCGACATGCTCGATGTGGCCAGCATGGGGCTGCATGTCGGTCAACTTTCCAGCCGTGTGGATATGGCCTGGTGCTTTGATGCTGTTACAAAAAATTCCGCAGCTATCATGGGGCTGGAAGGATATGGCGTGACCAAAGGTTGCAAGGCAAACCTGGTGTTGCTGCAAGCGTGCGATCCAATTGAAGCAATCCGCCTTCGTGCCACACGGCTTGCCGTCATCCGGGATGGTAAAGTTATTGCGCGCACGGAACCAAATGTCACAAGTCTGAACCTGCCGGGTCGGCCAGGTAAGGTAGATCCTGCGCGTTACGCACCCTCAGAATCATGACGAAACCAAGTTTCACAATTTGCTGATCGGGTTTCTTTGCGACAATATATTCTGAGCGGTTGGTAAATCAGTGAAGGGGCTGCTTTCCATCCAAATGCTTACGGTATCAACCAGATGAGTGTTTCCTACCAGCTTGATATCAACCAACAGTTGCCCTGCTAAGATAACCGGACGCTCAGCCGATCAGGTTGTTTGCTGTCTTTTTTACGATACCGTCTTTGACCCAGGCATCAAAAATTCTCAGCGCCTCATCTGAAAATTCTGGGTCGTTAATGTGGGCGGGAATGACATATTGCGCCACGTTTTCGGGCAACGCCGACTTCAACTCTTTGCAAAAAGCGGCCAACGCATCATCATCACGCAGGTCCCCGCCAGGCTTGTCCCATTCATGACAACCCCCTTCTGGTAAAATAAATGCAACCGGCGCTTTGGCTTTCGCCAGTTGGGTGCTGTGAACCCGTGCCACTTCACGACGCTCTTGTGCATTCAAACCGATAGATGTCAGCAATCGGTTATGGGCATGTGCGGGGCGATCAGCAAACCGATCCGGTAGGGGAGACGATCCGACAAAATCGATCAGGTCATTGCAACCCGGCGCTACAATCTGTGGTATTTTGGCACGGCCTGCGTTGGTTAGCCGATCAGCCCCGGCGGAAAGCCCCCCCATAATGTGGTTTCCGACTTCCTGGGTGGCAAAATCAAACACGCAGGCAAAGGCCCCTTCACTGGCAAGGGATTCAAACGCACGTCCCCCCATTCCGGTCGCATGGAATACAGCAACTTCAAATCCACGTTCTTCCAAAGCCGGTTTTAACGGTACCATATACCTAAGTGCTGTTTTCCCAAACGAAGTCATCCCGATCAGGGGGCGTGTTCTTTTTGGTGGCTCAACTGCCGATGCTGCGCCCAGAACCGCGCCTGCCGCCTGGCTAAGTGAAGATTTGCAAACGGAATTCAGGCCATAAAGGCCACCCGCCCACAGGATCATCTGGATGTCAGCGGGAATACGTTCAGGAGGTAGCAAAGGCGAAAAGGCTACTGTTGAAACAACATATTTTGGCACGCCAAGTGGTAATGCGGCGCAAAGATCAAGCGCCAGGTCCGTGCCCATTGTTCCGCCCAGAACGATAACACCGTCGATTTTTGCGCGAGCATAAAAATCAGCCGCCTTATTCGCAGCACCCCGGGCCATGATCTGCATCGCCAGATTTTCATCACGGGTATCGATCGCAGCCTTGATTGAGCTGCCAGCAGCATGCGCTACATCGTGTTTTGATATATCCGTGGGCTTAGAGGGATCACCAAGTACACTGACATCCATCGTTTTAACCGCACCACCTTGCGCAATGATTACATCGCAAAGATAGCCAAGTTCATCGTCTTTGGTATCAAATGTACCTGCAACGAGTATTGTCTTAACCATGCCGGTCGTCCTTCTTAAAGCTGGATCCATGCGGTTTTAAGATTCACATATTTTTCCAGTGCATGCAAAGATTTGTCCTGTCCGTTGCCGGATTGTTTGACCCCACCAAGCGGCACCGTCAAATCCGGCCCGCCATAGGTATTGACGTGGATAACGCCGGCGCGAATGCTTGAAATCATCCGGTGTGTTCGTGAAAGGTTCGCACTCCAAACCGCTGCGGCCAGGCCAAAGTCTGTTCCATTTGCCAAGGTTATTGCTTGTTCTTCCGTGTCAAAGGGCGTGACTGCCAGAACAGGGCCGAATACTTCTTGCTGGAATACGGTGTCACCCGGTTTGACGTCACTCAGGATTGTCGGCGACATATAAGTTCCACCAGTGTCTTCCAGTATCCGGGTGCCGCCAGTCACGACATTTGCACCTTCTGATCTGGCCATTTCCACTAATGACAGGTTCCCAGCCAACTGGGCCTTTGAGTTTACCGCCCCGATATCGGTTTTCAGGGACAGTGGATCACCAACTTTAAGTGCATCGGCATGGGATTTCATCGCAGCAATAAAATCATCATGAATTGATCGTTCGACCAATAGGCGTGAACCTGCAACGCACACCTGCCCAGAATTGCGGAAAATACCCATTGCCGATACCCGTGCTGCCTGATCCAGATCGGGTGCATCTGCAAAAATGATATTTGGGGATTTACCACCTAGTTCAAGGTAGACCCGTTTAAGGTTGGATCGGGCGGAATATTCCATCAACCGACGGCCAGTGGCACCCGACCCGGTAAATGCTAAAACATCAACATCCATCGACAGCGCAAGGGCTTCGCCGGTTATTCGCCCTTCGCCTGTCACAACATTCAGCACACCTGGTGGTAGTCCTGCCTCAAGCGCAATTTCTGCCAGCCTTAGCAGCGAAAGTGATGCGGTTTCAGCGGGTTTTAAGACCACAGAATTCCCTGCGGCAAGGGCAGGCACGATTTTCCAGGCACCTATCATCAACGGAAAATTCCATGGCACAATAGCGCCTACAACACCAACGGGTTCGCGATGGACCAACCCTAGAACTTCGGGCGAAGTCGGGGCAACTTCACCCGGAATTTTATCGCAGGCCTCGGCGTAATATCGAAATGTGCCGGCCGCAGAGCCCGCTTCTGCCTTGATCGCCATGTTGAATTCAGTGCCATTGTCGCGAACGCCAAGAACGGTCAATGACAAGGCTTCGGCTTCTATCTTATCCGCGATCCGGAACAGAATTTTTTTGCGTGCCGATGGGGTCAGTTTGCTCCAACGGCCATCTTCAAATGCTCTGCGTGCAGATCCAACGGCGTGGTCCACATCTGCTGGCGCTGCATTTGCAAGCGTCGTTAAATTTGTGCCGTCGATCGGCGAAGTTACCAAAAGTGGCGCGTTCTGACCATCTTGGCTTTTGCCCTCAATAATAAGTTTTTGCGGCGCGACAGCACTCCGCCGAAGGCCGTCGATCTGTGTTTGGTCAGCCATTCGGCCTCCTTGATTTTTTTGCGTTCCTGTAAAATGCGCCAAAAATGCATGCCCAGAATGAACAGGATGGTCAGGAACAATATCATCGCAACAGGCCGATCTATGAAATCATATGGTGTTTTCACCCGGGCCATCGAAGCGCGCAGCTTAACTTCCATGATCCCACCCAGAACCATCCCAAGGATAATCGGAACAACCGGCATCGACAGGCGTTTCAGGATAAATCCGAACATACCAAATACGGCGGCTATCATGCAGTCGCTTACCGAATTGCGTAGTGAATAGACCCCCACAAAACTAAGCGTCAAAATGCAAACGCCAAGGAATCTGTTTGGGATCAGCACTACTTTGATCAATTGGTTTGTCGCACCCAGCAGGAACAAAAACACCAGCACATTCAGGATCATCAGTGCCAGATACAACGCCACTACAAAATCCATCTGGTTTTGAAACAGGCCGGGCCCGGGTACTACGTTGTGCACATAGAAAACAGAAAGCATCATGGCAGTCAGCGCTTCACCGGGTATGCCCAGGGCCAACAGGGGAACCATCGCTGCGGTTGGCACGGCGTTGTTCGCAGTTTCGGCCGCAATCAACCCTTCTGACGACCCGTTGCCAAAATCGTCGGGCCGTTTTGACGTTTTTTGCGCATAAGTATAAGATATGAACTGAGCGGTGAATTCCCCAACGCCCGGCACCATACCCATGAGCACACCAAAAGATGCGGAAACCGCTGCAACACGGGGATGGCGCGCCAGTTCCCGGATGCCCTGAAACATACCCCCACGCAATTTTGTCAACCGTATCTTCTGATCATCCCCGGTCAAAAGCACAAATGCCTGACTAAGTGCGAACAGTCCCAGCACAACAACAATCAAATTGACACCACTTTGCAAAAATGGCTGATCAAAGGTGTAGCGTTGCGAATATTTGACCGGTTCCAGACCTATGCTCTGGATGAAAATTCCAAACGCGGCGAGTGCCCCGGCGATCATGCTTTGACCACGATGTGCGACGACCACCAGAATAATCCCCAGCAACGCAGCCAAAAAGATTTCGCGCGATCCAAACAGCGGGGCAATCTTTGCAAGGACCGGTGCAAACAGGATCAGACAGATCACTGAAAAAATGCCGCCGAAAAATGATGCGGAATAAGCAAGTGACAGTGCTCGTCTTGGTTCACCCCGTGTTGTCATCGGGTAGCCATCATATGTCGTAAGTGCGTTTACAGCCGTACCGGGGGTGTTGATCAGGATCGCTGGAATTGCCCCTCCATACATGGAACTACCGTATATTCCCAAAAGCACGGTCAGCCCGACGATCGGATCCATGGAAAAGGTTGCAGGTAGCAGAATGGCAATGGCAACGGCAGGCCCAACACCTGGAATGGCCCCGATTAAGACACCACCGACTGATCCTACCAGTAACGCGACCAGCACATCCCATCGGGCCAGAATTTCAATACCTGAGGCTAAAACTTCCATTCCTACCTCAAAAATACTGGATAAATATGCTGCGAAGCATAGTCGGGAAATATTCGTATAACAGACCACCTGGAATTTGTACGGACAGCATTGTTTTAAACAACAACACTGTTGCAAAACCAAACATGGCGCTGATCCAAAGCATTTTCTTGCTGCGATATCCAATCCGCCAGCTAAGCAATGGCGCAAAAATCAGTGTTGCAGGCAAATACCCGATCACCGGTACAACAACGACATATCCAAGGAACCAGCAAACATATTCCAGTGTGCTTACCCAGATCCTGATTTCTATCCGGTCCTGCACAGTGATGTTTCGCCAGGGAAGTTTGTACAAATACAGACCACCAAGCAACACTATGCCAATAAGGCCAGCTGCGGGCCAGAATCTGGGTTGTGCAAAAAGCTGCGTGTTTTCAACCCAACGTGTTTGCCGGGTGATCTGCGATAACAGCAACAGACCAACCAGAAAGAACACAACTGAAAAATAGATCTGACCCCGGCGTGGGCCAACGAAACGGCGCTCTTTTTCACTGGCCATCAACGCACTCCAGTCATTCAATGAACCAAGAGCCCGGATTGTCAGGGCTCTTGGTCAGGCAGGGTCATTCTGCAAGAAGTGTGCCGATTGTTCCAATGGTTTCGATGTCCCCTGCAATACGCGCCGCGCTGTCATCGGCATTTTGCCAATAAACAAGTGCACCGGTTTCGGCGGCAACCGCTTGTGCGCGCTCGCTCATCACAGTTTTGGAAGCAACCGCAATGATCTTGTCGCGAACATCTTGTGGCGTGTCTTTGGTGACAAACAACCCGTTCCACAAAGCGATGTTCAGGGATGCATCCAGTTCACCAATTGCGGGCGCGTCCGGGACCAGTGGAATTCGCTGATCAGTGATAGAAGTCAAAACCTTTACGCTGTCCAGACATGGCAGGATCAGCTGCAAGGTGGTGTTGATCACGTCTGCATCACCAGAAGCAAGTGTGTTGCAATCCAATGCATCAAAAGCAGCGTCCGATCCCCAGGAAAAGCCTGCGTTGACAGCGAACGCCTTGGTCACCTGAGTTGGGGTCAGAACATCGCCGAAATGACCAAGAGCCACGTCGTTGTCCTGTGCGTATGCTGCCAATTCGGCCATTGTTGAATAGGGCGCGCCACCCGCCGTCGCGATGACGAACGGATAGGTCAGAAAAATTCCGAGCGGGTCAAACTTTTCAGGTGTCAAAGGTGGAATATCAATTGTGTGTCCTATTACTGGAACACCGATAACGAACGACCCTATTGTGTAACCGTCAGCCGGCGCGTTTGCGACTTCTATCGCCCCCGGAAACGGACCGCCGCCACCACCCGGTTTGTTAACTACTGCGGCGGCAATACCGTAGGCTTCCTGGAAATCTTCGGCGATCATGCGGGTCAGGACATCTTCCAGATCACCGGGGGGCCACGGAACAATAAAATTGAGGGGCTTTTCAGGGTAGTCAGCCATTGCAGCGGTGCCCAGCAGAATTGCTGTTCCCGCGCAAAAGCCAGCAAATATTCTTGATATTGACATTGACGGCCTCCAGTTGATGTGGTTCATTATTTGAACCAATGGTTCTAAAATAGATTGACTTAGGACAAGGTCTTCTGCCAAGAGAAATGGCAGCCGGTATCATCTGCGCTGATCCAGAATTCAAGTCTGGACGACTATTCAAGCGAAAGGGTGACAGTGGGTACAGTATCTAAGGCTATGACATTATTAACCCTTTTTACACCGGAACGATCAACGATCGGCCTTAGTGAATTTGCGCGCCTTGCAAAAATGAACAAGGCGACCACGCACCGTCTATTGGGAGAGTTGCTTGCCTTTGGAATGGTCGAACAGGAACAGGCTGCCAAAACATATCGACTCGGGTCCGAGGTTTTGCGCCTTGCGGCACTTCGGGAATTGGCGGTTCCAATGATGGCCGTCGTACAGAAGGCTTTAAAATCTCTTAGCGATGAAACACATGAAACCGCCCATATGAGCATGGTACAGGGTGACAACCTGATCACCTATGCGCATGTTTACAGCACGCGATTTGCGACGGGTGTGATGATGGAAGACGCTGAAGTCCTTTCGTTTCATGCAACGAGTTCCGGTAAAGCAATATTGGCATTCGCTGATCAGAAGTTTCAGAACCGTATATTAAGTAAGCCACTTACCAAACACACCCAACAGACAGCCACGGATCCTGCCGTAGTCAGGACCATGCTGCGAGAAGTTGAAGAAACCGGTGTGGCAGTTTCAACTGGTGGATATGAGGCCGAGGTTCATTCTTTTGCTGCCCCGGTATTCAATGCACAAAGGAACCCTTTTGCTGCGGTTGCCGTTGCAATGCCAGTTAGCAGAATGGAAGCAATACCCGCTAATAAAATAGCGCGTGCCGTCAGCACCAGGGCTGATCAGGTGACACGTGCGGTTGGGGGTATCTGGCCTTCAAACTATCCGGGGATGCCGGGGTGAAGCCTGCGTTGAAACTGCAAGTTCAGACCAAGCCGCGCCAGTACGGTTAACAAAGAAGACCCTTTGAAAGAGTGCAAGACCCATGAAAGACAGCAACTTCCTGAAAGAAAAAAACGCCCGTTCGCTTTGGCATCCGATGGCGCACCCCGCCGCAAGCTTGAAAAACCCGCCTACCATATTAACCGGTGCAAGCGGCGTTCGCATCTGTGATCTTGACGGCCACGAAGTTGTTGACGCAGTCGGCGGGCTTTGGAATGTAAACCTTGGTTATTCGTGCCAACCTGTCAAAGATGCAATTACCGCCCAACTTGGGCAGCTTCCGTATTATTCGACTTTTCGCGGCACAACAAATGACACAGTGATTGAGCTTTCGGAATATCTGCGTGAATTCTTCGCGCCCGATGGGCTTAGTCGCGCTTTTTACACATCCGGAGGATCCGACAGTGTGGAATCTGCCCTGCGATTGGCGCGCCAATACCACAAGATCCGCGGTGAAAACGGTCGTTTTAAGTTTCTGAGCCTGAAGAAAGGCTACCACGGAACCCATTTTGGCGGTGCATCCGTCAACGGGAATGCAAATTTTCGCACTGCATATGAACCTTTGATGCCGGGGTGTTATCATATTCCAGCCCCTTACACCTATCGCACCCCCTTCAATGAAACCGATCCCGAACGCCTGGCGCAACTGTGCCTTGCAGCCCTTGAGGACGAAATAGGGTTTCAAGGGGCGGGTACAATCGCCGCGATGATCATGGAACCGGTTTTAGGTGCGGGCGGGGTGATCGTTCCACACCCGTCGTTCATGGCGGGTGTTCGTGAAATCTGCACGCGGCACGGTATCTTGTTGATCGCTGACGAAGTAATCACCGCATTTGGGCGAACAGGCAGCTGGACAGGATCCCGCCACTGGGGTGTTCGCCCGGATTTCGCATGCACAGCAAAGGCGATTACAAACGGGTATTTTCCTTTTGGTGCACTGATGATTGGCGAAAATGTTGCTGAAGTTTTTGAAAGTGACACTACGGGCAAAGCAAATATTGGCCATGGTTACACCTATTCCGGCCACCCGGTTGGCGCGGCAGCTGCGTTGGCTTGCATGCAGGAAACGGTGCGCCTTGACGCACCTAAAAATGCGGATTTGCGCGGTCGCGAACTATATGAAGGTTTGCTGGCATTGCAGCACCGCCACGACCTGATTGGTGATGTTCGCGGTGGCGCCGGGCTGATGTGCGCACTGGAACTGGTTTCAGATCGCACGACTAAAGCGTCGATTGATAAAAATGTAATCGAGAAAATACAAAAGATTACCTATGAAGCTGGTACTATGGTGCGGGTGTCTGGAAACAACATTATCCTTTCGCCACCCCTTGTTTTGAACTCATCTGAGGTTCAGATAATTCTGTCATCCCTAGATGCCGGATTTTCCCAGGTTTGATGTAGCGCCGGATGTGTTGGATCCAGAACGTGCTTTCAGCCTGTTCCCTGGATCAATTTTTCGGGGCGTCGCGCCTGTAAAGCAGGACCAAGCCAACAAAGTAACCTGCAATCATGATCGTTTGTAGCCAATAGGGTAGGGTTGTTTGATCTTTGGTAAGCAACCCGGTCAGGCTTGGTGATACGTTCACCGACGCAAGGCCCAGAACCGTTAATCCCAGCACCAAAATTGCGGCGGGAACAGCGTCTCTGCTTGTAGAGGCAAGGTAAAACAACGCAGCATAGGCGATCACAGCGAATGAAATGATCTTGTCCTGATAGGCGTGAAACGGAGTGTCGTAATAAACGAACAGTACAGGCACTTTGAAGCTAAAGAAATGGGCAAGAGCCATACAGCAAAAATAGACAACACCGGCCAAAAGCGCGATGCGCGTCAAGGTTGAATTCATTTCAGGTATCCCTCCATTGTTATAGTCAGGTTTCAGGTACGGTTAGCTTCAGACCGTCCAGATCAGGGCTGGCGGCTATCTGACAGGAAAGGCGGCTGGCATCGGTTCTTTCTGCTTCGGTGACATCCAGCATAGCGTCTTCAAAATCCCCAACCTCACCGACCCGTTCAGCCCATTCAGCGTCAACATACACATGGCAGGTTGCACAAGACAGGCTGCCGCCGCATTCCCCAAGAACACCGGCGACGTTGTTTGCAACGGCGGCTTCCATCATATTCCCACCAGGGGCGATATCCGCACTGATTGTACGGCCACCCGTCAGAGTCCAAGTTACGTTCATCTTGCGCTCCTCAAAGGAAATAGATGTAAAAATCCCGCATGGCATCGCCTTCAAGATTTTTGGTTTTCTGGGCTTCTTTGTTTTTCATGAACACATGATTGGCAACAAGTTCCTGCCCAACCGCTTCCGCCAGAACGGTATCCGCCGCCAAATCTGCTGTCGCAGTTTTCAGATCGATCGCTGTACCAACCTTTGCGTCTGTTTTTTCAATCCCGTCCCCGGTTTCTATTGGTGGCAGTTCATATCCGTTTTCAACACCCAATAGTGCTGCGTGCAAAACCGCAGACGTGGCCGTGTATGGATTGGAAGATGCGTCGGCCATCCGGTGTTCCAACCGCGCCTTTGCACCGCCTTGTGAACTGATGCGTGTGGTCACATTCCGGTGGTCGCCACCCCAGTTGCGCCAATAACCCGATAACGAACCAGGTTGTAAGCGTTGATATGAATTTGCAGTCGGTGCGATCAGCCCGGCCAACCCTTTGTGATGGTGCAACAGTCCACCAAGGCAGCCTCGCGCCAGATCATTCATATGTTCTGGTCCGCCGCGATCACCCGATGACAGTGCGTTGCCGCCCTTTTCATCCAGGAAGGAAAAATTGATATGCATTCCAGACCCACCTGCATCTGGGATGGGTTTTGGCATGAACGTCAGGATAACACCGTATTCCAGCGCAATCTCACGCGCCATCAGCCGGAACAGAACAATGTCGTCCACTGCGTTGACGGCATTGTCAAAGGTCAGCGTGTATTCAAACTGAGGTGTGTCGAATTCTGCAGTGATCATATCCAGGCTAAAACCCAGATCATCGGCAACTTCCCAGATACGATCATTAAACCGCAAGGGATCTGAAAATGGCCCGGTCCCGTAAACCACGCCACCGGGGCTGTCATAGGGCATCAGGACACCATTTTCATCCGCCACAAACGCGAATGCTTCCAGTTCTATTCCTACCTTTGGTGTAAAACCCCTGGCTTGCCATTTGGCGACAGCACGTTTTAGCCCACCCCTAGGGCACAAAGAAAGTAGTTCACCCGCGTCATCATAAAGGTCACCCAAAACGATCTGCGTTGATTTTTCCCAGCTTTGACGAACGTCATCATGCTTCCAGTGCAATTCCATATCAGGCAAGCCATTCATCATCATGGCGCCGGGCGCATCCAGTAGATCCCTGTCATAATGCACACCAAATGTTGATCGGCAAAATCGGGTTTCGCTGTCCCCTATTTTTGAGCCGGGCAAATACTTGCCCCGCATTATGCTCAGGTGATCGCAATAAATCTACGCGGAACGGATCGTCAAACATCGTTTCGTCCCGGTTTCCTGATGCAAACCAATACAGCACCTTGTCACCTTTGCGGATGGTTTTCCCATGCATATC
>Ga0209344_10003815_pt1 | contig 14424 bp, 15 predicted proteins | sample Cruoilmetagenom6_FD_187293 | JGI IMG/M metagenome (GOLD analysis project Ga0209344, IMG submission 187293) | Oil polluted marine microbial communities from Coal Oil Point, Santa Barbara, California, USA - Santa Barbara Oil Seep Sample 6 (SPAdes)... | ecosystem: Environmental > Aquatic > Marine...
ATCGCCCCGAGCGCGCGTATATTGCCGTGCTTGACCCCCACATCCCAGGTAAAGAACGCCGCCCCGACCGGGCCGAGCCCCAGCCCGGCAATCGCCAGCCATTCAATCGACCCGGCAGGCATGACCGTCGTCTCGAACATGAAGTGACAGACCAGCCCCAGCACCGCCGTCGCCCCGCAAAACCAGCCCACCACATCGGTCGGCACCGCGCCAAACCGGCGCGACAGCACCGAATAGCCCGACCAGGTCAAGGCACAGGCCACCGCCGCCAGATACCCGAGCGCATAACGGCTCTCAAACGCCACCTGCCCGCCCTTGGTCACCAGCAAGACGCAGCCCCCCAGCCCCATCAGCGCCCCCACAATATGGAACCAGCGCAAGCGCTCGCCCGGCAACAGCGCCGAAAACAACACGATCAGCAGCGGCCACAAATAGGCAATCAGACTGGCATCCACTGGCGGCGCATTCTTCAGGGCCATGAAATAGAAAAAATGATAGCCAAACAGCCCGCCAACCCCCAGCACCCAGACCGGGGCGGGGTAGCGGAGGAAAATCAGCGGGTTTTCCCGGCGGATCAGCCATTTGCCCAAAGCCAGCAAAAACGCGATGGCAAAGGTCATCGCCACCAGCTGGAATGGCGGGATCATGCCGGTATAGGTGGTGAACAGCGCCAGCGCGCCCCATAAAAACACGGCAGTGCCGCCAATCAGCGTCGCAGTCCGTTCAGACATGTCTTCAATCCCGAAACCGGCGAAATGCCGTTACATCAGCTTTTCGCCATTCGGCACCGGCTTGTCGACAGCCGCCAGCACAATCGCCCCCGCCTCATCCTGAAACCCCAGCGTCAGCACTTCGGATTTGAGCGGCCCGATCTGGCGCGGCGGAAAATTGACCACCGCCATCACCTGCCGCCCCACCAGGCTTTCGGGCGTATAATGCATGGTAATCTGCGCCGAGGATTTCTTCACCCCGATCTCGGGGCCAAAATCGATAATGAGAATAATCGCCGGCTTGCGCGCCTCGGGAAAGTCCCGCGCCTCGATGATCGTACCGGTACGGATATCGACTTTCTCGAAATCGTCCCAAGCGATCGTCTCGCTCACTTGCCCAATTCCTCGGAGCGTTTGCGCGCCGCCTTCACCGCCCGCGCCATCAAGGGAGCCAGCCCGTCATCGGCCATCAAAACCGCCAGCGCATCCGCCGTCACGCCCTTGGGCGAGGTTACATTCTCACGCAAGGTGCCCGCATCGGTTGGGTCCGCATCCATCAGGGCCGCCGCCCCGATAATTGTTTGCCGTGCCAGCATCATTGCCTGTTCCGGCGACAGGCCTTCGCCCACCCCGGCCGCCGCCAGCGCCTCAACCATATAAAACACATAGGCCGGGCCCGACCCGGACACGGCGGTCAGCGCATCCAGCTTGCTCTCTTCATCAAACCACACAACCTTGCCCGATGCCGCCAGCAGCGAGGCGGTAATGTCGCGATCATCCGCGCTCACCCCGCCAGCCGGCACAGCGCCGGTCATGCCCTTGCCCACCTGCGCCGGCGTATTCGGCATCATGCGCACAACCCGCTCTGTCCCCAGATCGGTGGTCAGCGTCTGCAGCGAAATCCCGGCAGCAATCGAGAGCACCAGCGTATCCGCGCCGATTTGCGACGCCAGATCGGCAAGCACATCGCGCATGATCTGCGGCTTCACCGCCAGCACCACCACGCGCGGTGCCATATCCGGCATTTTGCCAATCAGCAAAAGCCCGTGTTGCCCGGCAAAATCAATCACCGGGTCCGAGGGGTTCGGATCAACCAATACCAGCCTGTCCGCGCGCAAACCGGCCGCCAGCCAGCCCCGCGCCATGGCAGTGCCCATTTTGCCCGCGCCCACAAGGACGACGGAACCCAGTTCTGAAAGTGTCATGCTTCGCCTACGGTCTCGAACATAACCGAATTAAGCGCATCTGAAGCCGATTTGCCAGCCCATACAACGAATTGGAAGGCCTGATAATAGGTATCGCAAGCGTCGGTTGCCGAGCGCAGCAGTGCTTCGCATTGTTGCGGCGACACTTCCGCCCCACCCGAGAGCAGGTGCGAATTGCGGAACAACACCACCCCTTCGCGGCTCCAGATATCGAAATGGCCGATCCACAATTGCTCATTGATCAGGGAAATGAGCTGTTTCACCTCACCCTTGCGCGAATCCGGCACCTTGAGGTCGAACGCGGCGGCCACATGCAGGCTTTCGAGATCTTCCATCCAGTTGAACGACACGTGGTAATCGCTCCACCCGCCGCGCACGGAGATGGAAATCTCGTCCGCATCCTGACGTTCAAACGTCCAGTCATTAAACGAGGCAATATGCTCGATAATGTCCACTGGATGAACGGTCCGGTCCGGCTCGATTTGCATTAGAAGCGACATATATTCCAGGCCCCGCAATAATGTGGCGTGTTAGTTTTGGCCTCGGGAGCGCCCCGAGCCCAGCGATACGCAAAATGTGAAACAAAACGCGCTTGAAACAGTTCGCGACACGAATCGTCTTGCTGAACGAACCCTATACCGGGGCTTTGCGCAGGGCACTTGGTGCCACGGCAGCAAACTGTTTTCTCTTGTGGATGATCAGGCCAACGATGTTAACAAGTCCTTAATGTCTAACATTCTTAACAAGCAAAATATGCCCATGGCGTAATGGCTTGTTTGCCCAAGCCGAACCAGTTTTGGAAATAGCCCGGTCCGCGTTCGCACCTAGCCGGAAAACAGGGGAAATCTCTGCGCCCTCAAGCCCGCGTCACAACGCGCGGCTATCTGAAATGCCCTGGATTTTTGATCGGGATTCGGGATTAATTCCCGATCCAGCCCGTGCGCAATACATTGGCCAGTTCGGGACTGCCAGTCTCGCCCGCCACTTTGGCCGCTGCCTCGAAATCATAGGCCACCGCGCGAAAGCTCACCGACCAGCCATGCGCAGTCTGGTCGAGCACGGCATAACGCGCATGCGGCGATCCTGCCGACCACCCCAGCGCATCATTGATCCTGAATCCCGGCGCGCCCACACTGCCCGGATTGACGATAAGCCGCCCATCACTCAGCGAGACCATGCGCGCAATATGCGTATGCCCGCAAAGGATCATCTTTTGGGTCACCCCCTCGGCCAGCGGTTCGATTTCCGACCGTAACCGGGGCACGCGCACATGTTCGGCGTTGAATTCATCGAGCCATGCCGTCACATCGTCAAACGGCGTCGCGTGGCACATGAAAACCGCGCCATCCGCCACAATCCGTGTGGGGGGCAGTGCCCGGATCCAGTCCATATGCACATCGCTCAATTGCGGCCGCGCCCAGCGTTCCCATTGGGAGGTATAATGCTCGGGATCACCCAGCAGCCAGCGGTCATGATTGCCGGCAATCGAGGGGAAATCATGAGCACCCAGCACATCAGCCGTGCGCCCGGCCAGAAACGGCCCGGAAAAATGATCGCCGAGATTGACCGTCAGGTCCGGTGCCTGTGCGGCGATATCGGCCAGAACGGCCTCAAGCGCATGCACATTGCCGTGAATGTCGGAAATGACCGCCAGCCGCATATGCAGGAACTAGCTGGTTTTCTTCCGGGTCTTGAGCGCGTCCAGTTCCTTGCGCAGGCTCTGGATTTCCTCACCCTGGATCTGCACCATCTCGCGCACGACATCGAATTCCTCGCGCTTGACGAGGTCCATATCGTTGGTGAAACGCTCCATTTGCGCCCGCACCATCGTCTCGACCTCGCGCCGCACGCCATCGGCCATGCCCGCTGCGTCATTCATCAGCTTGCCAAGATCATCAAAGATTTTGTTGCCTTGTGTCATGTCAAAAACCTCATTGCCGGAACACCGCCCTTAAAGCGGCCAAACATTGCCTTCTATTTAGGGTGCTTGTCGCGACTTGACCAGTGCCACAACTAAAAGCATGGTCCGCACAATAATTCATGGAGCCGCCGCGTGCCCTTTCCCGATATCGATCCCATCGTCTTTTCCCTCGGCCCGATCAGCATACGCTGGTATGCGCTGGCCTATCTCGCCGGCATTCTGGCGGGCGTCGTTTATGGCGCGGGCTTGTTGCGCCGGCACACGCTCTGGGCGCAAAACACCCCGCCTTTCAAGGTATCCGACTGGTATGATTTCGGTTTCTGGGCCGTGCTCAGCATCATCATTGGCGGTCGCCTCGGCTATGTCCTGTTCTATGGCGCGGCCTATTACGCGGCCCATCCGCTCGAAATCCTCCAGACATGGGACGGCGGCATGTCGTTCCATGGCGGCCTGCTGGGACTGATTGTCGCTATGGTGCTTTACACCCGCAACAAGGGGGGCAATGCCCTTTCGGGCCTCGATATGCTCGGCACCGTCGCCCCCGTCGGCCTGATGCTCGGGCGGATCGCCAATTTCATCAATGGCGAGCTCTATGGCCGCGAAACCACCCTGCCATGGGGCGTCATCTTCCCCAATGGCGGCCCGCTGCCCCGCCACCCCAGCCAGCTTTATGAAGCCGCCCTTGAGGGCCTGTTGCTGTTCCTGTTTTTGCGCTGGGTCACCCATGTCGCCTATGGCCTGCGCAAACCGGGCCTTGTCGCCGGCATTTTCGGCATCGGCTATGCCTTCTCGCGCATCCTGGTGGAAACCGTCCGCCTGCCCGATGCCGACAAGGGCTATCTTTATGGCGGCTGGCTGACCTATGGCATGGTGCTCACCCTGCCGGTGCTCCTCGCCGGGATCGCCCTCGTGCTTTACGCCAACAGAAAGCCCACACGTGTCTGAACCCTCTGAGCTGGACCGTTTGATCGAAACCCAAATCCGCGCTGCCGGGCCGATCTCGCTCTCGACCTATATGCGCCTTTGCCTGACCCATCCGACCCTTGGCTATTACAAGAATGCCGATCCGCTGGGCGCGTCGGGCGATTTCATCACCGCCCCCGAGATCAGCCAGATTTTTGGCGAACTGATCGGGCTTTGGATTGCGGGCACATGGCAGGCATTGGGCAATCCGCCCGCCATTGATCTGGTCGAGCTTGGGCCGGGCCGCGGCACGCTGATGGAAGACGCCATGCGGGTGATCTCGCAGGTGCCAGGCCTGCCCGCCGCCATCCGCCTCAATCTGGTGGAAACCAATGCCGCCCTGATCCGCGAACAGCAAAAGCGCGTGCTGCAATATCAGCCCCGCTGGATCACCGAATTATCCCACCTTGATGACAGCACCGCACCGCTGATCATCATCGCCAATGAATTTTTCGATGCCCTGCCGATCAAACAATTTCAAAAGGCCAAGGGCGTCTGGCATGAACGCCTGATCGGGATTCGGGACGACCAGCGCTCGTGGGGCCTGTCCCCCACCCCGCTCCCGGCAGAAACCCTGCCTGAAGCCATTCGCGACGCTGAAGACGGTGCTGTCTGGGAAACCGCCTTTATCGCCCAGGAAGTGATGGGCGGCATAGCCGAGCGCATTGTCAAACGCCGGGGTGCCTTGCTGGCGATTGACTATGGCTATGAAAAAACCCAGACCGGTGACACCTTTCAGGCCATCGAAAAGCACGGCTTTGCCGATCCGCTGGCCCATCCGGGCAAGGCCGATCTCACCGCCCATGTGGATTTCGAGGCGCTTGGTTCTGCGGCCACCCGCAAAGGGGCCAGCGCCCATCCCCTGCAAACCCAGGCCCGCTTTCTCTCAGCCCTTGGCATTTCCCAGCGCACCGAAAGCCTTTCCAAAGCCAACCCCGGCATGGTCGAAACGCTCGATGCCGCCACCAGCCGCCTGATCGGCACGGACCAGATGGGCACCCTGTTCAAATGCCTCTGCGTCACCTCGCCGGGCCTGAAACCTTATCCCTTTGATGGCTCGCTCCCGGAGGCATAGATGATCCATCCCCCGGTCGAAAAGGCCCCAAACCTTAAAAGCCTTAAGGGTATCGGTCACGGTTTTTTCGGGCGGCGCTGCGGCAATGGCAGCGGCCCCGGCCTTAATTGTTCCGACCTGTTTGGCACCGACGCCGCTGAAAATCGCCGCCTCGCCCTGACAACGCTCGGCATGGGGGCCATGCCGCTGGCCCTGCTGAAACAGGTCCACTCCGCCGATATCGTCACCCTCACCTCACCCCCCGCACCCGGTAGCCGGCCCGAGGCGGATGGTCTGGTGACCAATCTGCGCGGCATTGCCCTTGGGATTCTCACCGCCGATTGCACCCCTATCCTGTTTGCGGACCCGCAAGCCGGTGTGGTCGGGGCCTGTCATGCGGGCTGGAAAGGGGCGATTTCGGGCATTCTCGCCAATACGATTGACGCCATGACCACCCTCGGAGCCGACCCTGCCCGCATCATGGCGGCCATCGGCCCCACCATTTCGGGGGCCAATTACGAGGTTGGGCCGGAATTCGCCGCAGAACTGATGGCCATTGACCCGGCCGCAAAACCCTTCATCTTCCTGCCCGAAAATGGGGCCCGCGAGCATTTCGACCTGCCCGGTTTCGTCGCCGCCCAGCTCCGCCATAAAGGCATCAGCAGCATCGAAATCGCCGGCAGCTGCACCTATGCCAGTCCGGCGCGTTACTTCTCCCATCGCCACACCACCCATCACGGCACAGGTGCCGGGCGGCAGATCGCGATTATCGCTAACACATGATCCCGTTTACTTTTCCGGCAAATGCGCTGTTGCGCCCGCTTTGATCCCGCGTTAACAAGGCCACGCATTCGGAGACTCGCGCCGCATAATGACGGCGCGCCGCGATTAAGGCAGGGTAGCATTATGAAGCTTGTGACGGGCAACTCCAACCGCGCCCTCGCCAAGGCCGTCTCCGATTATCTCGAATTGCCGTTGACCGATTGCACGGTCAAGCGCTTCGCCGATGAGGAAGTCTTCGTCGAAATTCATGAGAATGTGCGCGGCGAGGATGTGTTCGTCATCCAGCCCACCTCCTTCCCCGCCAATGACAATCTCATGGAATTGCTGGTGCTGGCCGATGCGCTCAAGCGCTCCTCCGCCCGCCGCATCACCGCCGTCATCCCCTATTTCGGTTATGCGCGGCAGGATCGCAAATCAGCGCCCCGCACCCCGATTTCCGCCAAGCTGGTGGCCAATCTGATCACCATGTCGGGCGTCAACCGCGTCCTGACCCTTGATCTGCATGCCGGCCAGATCCAGGGCTTTTTCGATATCCCGACCGATAACCTCACCGCAGCGCCTGTGATGGTGCGCGATATCCGCGAACACTATGACACGTCAAAGGTGATGATCGTCTCGCCGGACGTTGGTGGTGTGGTCCGCGCCCGCAATGTCGCCAGCCGCATTGGTGCCCCGCTGTCCATCGTCGACAAGCGCCGTCCCCGCGCCGGTGTCTCCGAAGTGATGAACATCATTGGTGATGTCGAAGGCCATAGCTGCATCATGATCGACGATATCGTCGATTCCGGCGGCACGCTGGTCAATGCGACCGAAGCCCTGCTCAAGGCCGGTGCCAAGGAAGTCTCCGCCTATATTTCGCACGGCGTTCTCTCCAATGGTGCCGCGGAGCGCATCGCCGCCTCGAAGATGAAGGAACTGGTGATCACCGATTCCATTCAGGAAACAGATGCCGTCCGGGCGGCCAAGAACATCCGCTTCATCTCCATCGCCCACCTGATCGGTGAAGCCATTGCCCGCACCTCGTCCGAGCAATCCGTCTCGAGCCTCTTCGACTAAACCTCGCTTTTAAGCCGAAAAATCGACCCCCGTTGTCGCCGCAAAATCGCTGAGCTGGTTGGAAAGCCGCGCCAGCAAGGCCTCGGTCAACGGCGTTTGCCGTACCTCTTGTTCCCAAGCCGCCCGGCGTTCAGCGGGGGATGGGATACCGGGCCGGCTTTCCTGCGCCGCGGCAATGGATGCTTCTATCCGCTCGCGCATATCCTGCCGCATATCCTCGATTTTTAGCGGGGTCGGCGTGAATGAATCCAGTCGGCGCGCCACCAGAAAATCGTCCTGCCCAAGATCATTGTCATCCGCGCCCGGGCGCAGGATGAATGCATAATCCGTCGCCCCCTCTCCATCAATATGGGCAATGCTCCGCAAGTTCTTCTCCGCGTCCCACTCTTCGGCTGAAAGCCGGCCATCGCCATCCACATCCGCCCGCGCAAATATTGAATCCACCACCGCCTTGTTATCAGCTGCCCTCTCGTCTGCGCTGGCCTGCGCATATTCCTGCGCATTCAGCAGCGGCTGCAGCATTTGCGTGGAAAGGGGATCGCTCGGCATTTCGCTCCGGGCCACCTGCCCGTCGCCATCCGCATCAAGCTTGGCCATCATGGCCGTCACCTGATCCGGGGTCTGGTTCTTGCCGGCAACCGCCTGCAATTCATCGACAGCCAGCCCGCCATCACCATTGGCATCAGCCCGATCAAAGAACCGCTGCCAAATCTGTTGTGTCACTGAAGGAATACCTGAAACTGTGCTCATGTAAGCCCCTAAATCAACCTTAAAGAAAACCTGACATTAGTAATCAAGCAATCTCTATGCCAACCAGAAAACCCCAGTAAAACAGCTATTTCACTTCAACAATACGGGCACTTATTGCCCCACCCGGCAATTTCCGCCCCCCGGATAAACCCTTAGGCGTTCCATGCCCGATCGCCCAAAGCATCGCGCACCCGTGTCGGCAGCCCCATCACATCGAGCAATTCAAACAAGGGCTTGGGATCGAGTTCCTCGACATTGACCATCGTGCCCGTATCCCACGTCCCGTCCGCAATCAGCATGGCCGCCGCAACCGCCGGCACCCCGGCCGTATAGGAAATCCCCTGGCTGCCCACTTCGCGATAAGCGTCTTCATGATCGGCAACATTATAAACAAAGACCTCGGTCTCCTCGCCGTCCCGAACGCCCTTCACCAGATCCCCGATACAGGTCTTGCCCGTGTAATCGGGAGCCAGTGAGGCCGGGTCCGGCAGCACGGCCTTCACCACCTTGAGCGGCACAACTTCCAGCCCCTCGGCGGTCATAACCGGTTGTTCCGACAGCAATCCTAGGTTTTGCAGCACGGTGAACACATTGATGTAATGCTCGCCAAAGCCCATCCAGAAGCGCACATCCGCCTGCGGATAATTGGCCGCCAGTGAATGCACTTCGTCATGGCCACTGAGATAGGCCTTTTGCGGCCCCACCACCGGCAGGTCCCACTCGCGCCCGACCTCGAACATCTTGTTTTCCTGCCAGGCACTGTCCTGCCAGCTATAAACCGTGCCGGTAAATTCGCGGAAATTGATCTCCGGATCAAAATTGGTCGAAAACCACTCCCCGTGTGATCCCGCATTGATATCAACGATATCGATGGATGTAACTTCATCCATGAAATTATCGATAGCAAAGCGCGCAAACGCGTTGACCACACCGGGGTCAAAACCCGCGCCGAGAATAGCGGTCACCCCTGCCTCGGCGCATTGTTCACGCCGCTGCCACTCGTAATTGCCATACCAGGGCGGCGTCTCGCAGATTTTCTCCGGCTCTTCATGAATAGCCGTATCGATATAGGCCACACCCGTCTCGATCGAGGCTTCAAGCACCGTCATATTGACAAAAGGCGAACCCACATTGATGACGATCTGCGCCTTGGTCGCGCCAATCAGGTCTATTACCGCCTGCTTGTCCAGCGCATCGAGTTCATGGCATTCGAACACGCCCTCGGCCTTCATCGCCGCCTTTTCGCGCACGCTCTCCACAATGGCTTCACACTTGGCCAGCGTTCGGCTGGCGATATGCAGATCACCAAGCACATCGTTGTTTTGCGCACATTTATGCGCCACGACCTGAGCGACGCCACCAGCGCCAATAATGAGAACGTTACGTTTCATGAATCCAGAATGCCTCCTTCGGAAAGCCGTCGGGGTTGTTGAGATGCCAATGGGCTGCGGGGTTTAACTTAAGGCTGCGGCGAAGTCTTCATATCCAAAATCCCGGACCACGCGGGTGGAGCCATCCAGCTCCCTGACCGCAATCGCCGGCATCTTGACGCCGTTGAACCAGTTTTTCTTGACCATAGTATAACCGGCGGCATCCTCGATGCTCAAACGGTCACCCGGTTTCAGCGCTTCAGCAAAGCGGAACTCGCCAAAAATATCACCGGCGAGACAGGATTTGCCGCACACCATCCATTCATGCGGCCCGGTATTGGGCAAAATCTTCGCGCTTTCGCGATAGATCAGCAGATCAAGCATATGCGCTTCAATCGAGCTATCAACAATGGCGAGGTTCTTGCCGTTATTAAGCGTATCAAGCACGCTCACCTCCAGCGTTGCCGCCTTGGTGATCGCCGCTTCTCCCGGCTCCAGATAAACCTGCACCCCATGCGTGTCCGCAAAGCGCTTCAGCCGGTCCGCCAGCTTGTCCAGCGGATAGCCCTCGCCCGTGAAATGAATGCCGCCACCGAGACTAATCCATTCCATTTTGCTGATCAGATGCCCGAACCGGTCCTCGATATGCCCCAGCATGGCATCGAACCGGTCAAAATCATCATTCTCGCAATTATTGTGGAACATGAAGCCCGAAATCATCCCGGCCACATCGGCGATCACAGCGGGATCATGTTCCCCGAGCCGGGAATACGGACGCGCCGGATCAGCCAGATCAAATTCCGAGGTCGAAACCCCCGGATTGACCCGCAAACCGCGCACATGACCCTGACTGGCCTCGGCAAACCGGTTCAGCTGGCCAATCGAATTGAAAACAATCTTGTCCGAATGCCCCAAAACTTGGGCAATCTCATGATCCGCATAGGCAACCGAATAGGCATGGGTCTCGCCGGGAAACTTCTCCCGCCCCAGCCGCACTTCATAAAGCGACGAGGAGGTAGTGCCGTCCATATACTCAGCCATGAAGTCGAAAACCGACCAGGACGCAAAGCATTTCAGCGCCAAAAGCGCTTTTGCGCCAGAGGCTTGCCGCAGCCAGGCGATCTTTTCCATATTCGGCAGCAAGCGTGCCTTGTCGATCAGATAATAGGGCGTCTCGATCATCAGATCCCCCTTGGCCAGTCACAGCGGATAACGGAAGCGATCACCCCCTAAAGACATATCAGCCCAAGGGCAAGTCCGCACGCACCCCAAATCCTGATAACACATACCAATCGCCGCTTTTGAGGACCGCCATCACCTCTTGCCCAAACCCCGGTTTTCCCTTATAGCCCGGGCCATGAAGTGCGTCTCACCCCTGGAGGAGGCGTGCGTAGTCTGTTGTGTAACAGTCTACACCAACCGAATTTGGAGAATTCCAATGGCTGAAGCCGAATTTAAGGCTACGCCGCGTGATCGGGTGGGCAAGGGGGCCGCTCGGGAACTGCGTCGTGAAGGTCTTATCCCTGCCGTGATCTACGGCGACAAGAAGTCCCCGCTCCCTATCGCCGTTTCCTACAAGGAAGCCATGCGCCGCATTCATGCGGGCGGTTTCCTCTCGCACGTCATCACTGTTGACGTCGACGGCGAAAAGCACAAGGTCATCCCGCGCGATTACCAGCTTGATCCGGTACGGGATTTTGCCCTGCATGTGGATTTCCTGCGCATCGGCAAGAACACCCGTCTGACCATCGAAGTGCCCGTGCACTTCCTCAATGAAGAAGAAAGCCCCGGCATCAAGCGCGGCGGCGTTCTCAACATTGTGCGTCACACGGTTGAAGTCACCTGCCCGGCTGATTCCATTCCCGAGCATTTCGATATCGATCTTGCCGGCATCGATGTGGGCGACAGCCTGCATTTCTCCGCAATCGTTTCCGTGCCGAAAGGCACGACCCCGGTCATCACCGACCGCGATTTCACCATCGCGACGATGGCCGCACCGTCTGCCCTGCGCTCCGAAGAAGGTGCCAGCAGCGACGACGACGGCGATGCAGAAGAAGCGCCGAGCGAAGAATAAGCTTTTGGAAGGCAGCTTTCGGGCTGCCTTCCTTTTCTCCCAGCCCTGCCAGAAAGATTGAGCGCCCCGATGCACCTCATCGTTGGCCTCGGCAATCCCGGGGATGAATATCGCGGTAACCGCCACAATATCGGCTTCATGGCCATTGATGCCATTGCCAGACGGCATAATTTCCCGCCCTTCAAGCAAAAGTTCAACGCCCTGATCGCCGATGGCACCATCGATGGCGAACGCGCGCTGTTGCTGAAGCCACAGACCTTCATGAACAAGTCCGGCGATGCGGTCGGTGCGGCCGTCAAATTCTACAAAATCGACCCCGCCAATATCTCCATCCTCTATGACGAACTCGACCTGGCCCCCGGCAAGGTCCGCATCAAGACCGGCGGCGGCAATGGTGGCCATAATGGCCTCCGCTCGATCGATCCGGTCATCGGCACCAATTATCACCGTATCCGCCTGGGCATTGGCCATCCCGGCCACAAGGACCGGGTCACCCGCCATGTGCTCGGCGATTTCGCCAAGGCCGATGCCGAATGGCTCAATCCCCTGCTCGATGCCATCGCCGACAATGCCGTGCTCATCATCAAGAATGACGCCAATAACCTGATGAACCGGCTCGCCTTGGCGGTCAACGGCCCGGCCCCGGAAAAGCCCGAAGCGGCCAAACCGGCGAAAAAGCCGCAAAGCCATGTCCGACAGGCCCGCACCACCACTTTGCCCAAACTGCCCGAAACCGGGCCGATGGCGCAGATGCTGAAAAAGCTGTTCGACCGCAAATAGCCGCAAGACCAGCAGCGACGTACCCCATTCGCCGGCAAAACCGGCAAACAATGACGTAACACTTGACCTGACCCGTCCCGAAACCTATCCCAAGGGCAACAAATGCGTGTCCGTCCGCGCCCTTGGCGGCTGCGGGCTTTTTCGGAGAATATCATGGGTTTCAAGTGCGGCATTGTGGGCCTGCCCAACGTCGGCAAATCGACGCTGTTTAACGCGCTGACGCGCACCGCGGCAGCTCAGGCCGCCAACTTCCCTTTCTGCACCATCGAGCCGAATGTCGGCGAGGTCAGCGTGCCCGATGAGCGGCTGGAAAAGATCGCAAAAGTCGCCGGTTCCAAGGAAATCCTGCCAACACGGTTGAGCTTTGTCGACATTGCCGGCCTCGTCAAAGGCGCATCGAAGGGCGAAGGGCTGGGCAATCAGTTCCTCGCCAATATCCGCGAAGTCGATGCCATCGCCTATGTGCTGCGCTGCTTTGAGAATGACGACATTATCCATGTCGCCGGCCGGGTTGATCCTATCAATGATGCCGAGGTCGTCGAGACCGAATTGATGATCGCCGACATGGAGAGCCTGCAAAAGCGCATTGGCGGCCTCGAAAAGAAGATCCGCAGCAATGACAAGGACGCCAAGATCACCCTCGATCTGATCAACCGCGCCATTGCCCTGCTGGATTCGGGCAAGCCCGCCCGCCATGTCGTGCGCACCGAGGACGAGGAAAAACTGTTCCACGACCTGCAGCTGCTCACCTCGAAACCGGCGCTCTATGTCTGCAATGTCGATGAGGCCGACGCGGCTGAAGGCAACGAGATGACGGCAAAGGTTGCCGAATATGCCAAGGCGCATGACGCCATCATGGTGATCGTTTCGGCTGAAATCGAAAGCCAGCTGGCCCAGCTCGAAGAAGACGAGCAAAAGGAATATCTCGACAGCCTCGGCCTTGAAGAGCCCGGCCTCAACCGCGTCATCCGCGCCGGTTACGAGCTGTTGGGCCTGCAGACCTATTTCACCGCCGGCCCCAAGGAAACCCGGGCCTGGACCATCACCAGGGGCACCAAGGCCCCTCAGGCGGCAGGTGTGATCCACACCGATTTCGAACGCGGCTTCATCCGCGCCCAGACCATTGCCTATGATGATTTCATCGCCCTCGGCGGCGAAGTCGCGGCCAAGGAAGCTGGCAAGGCCCGCGACGAAGGCAAGGAATATGTCGTCAAGGACGGCGACATCATGATGTTCAAGTTCAACACGTAAGGCGAGCGGGCGGCACTTTTCTCCCTCCCCCTTGAGGGGAGGGATCAAGGGTGGGGGTCGGCCCGAAGGGCCAAACAAGGACTCTGCAAGCTATCTGCCAATACCGAACTTGTGGCTCCACCCCACCCGACCCGGCTGCGCCGGGCCAACCTCCCCATCAAGGGGAGGGAGAAGAAGGCGCCCAACGCCCCCCTCTCTGCACACACCACAGCCCTACCTTCTCCCGCGCCGTTCCCCGTCTTCTCCCTCGGGCTTGACCCGAGGGTCCATGCGATGCCCGCCAGACAAGATGGATGCCCGGATCAAGTCCGTGCAAAAAGGGGTGCTTGGGTTACGCGCCACATTTCCCAAACCCTCATGGTAAGCTGTCGAACCACGAGGGGTGCAACACCGGGCGTATCGCCCATCCTTCGACAAGCTCAGGATGAGGTCCGGGGGAAAACGGTCACAAAACCCTCCCCGTCATTGCGAGCGGCATACACAGAACTCTCTTCTCCCTCCCCCTTG
>Ga0209344_10003816_pt1 | contig 14422 bp, 12 predicted proteins | sample Cruoilmetagenom6_FD_187293 | JGI IMG/M metagenome (GOLD analysis project Ga0209344, IMG submission 187293) | Oil polluted marine microbial communities from Coal Oil Point, Santa Barbara, California, USA - Santa Barbara Oil Seep Sample 6 (SPAdes)... | ecosystem: Environmental > Aquatic > Marine...
ACAGGTGTGGCAGGTCACGGAGACCTTCACGCTCATCGGACTGATTGGCTTCGGAATGTTCCTCGTGGCCTTCACCCGCGCAATGCTCACGACCCGTGCGTTCGCAGGCCTGCGCACCCCGGCAGCTGCCGTAGTGCCGGCTACCCGTAAGGGACTCGCTTGGTTCTGGGGCGGAATGGGTGTTTCGGCATTCATCTCGGGATGGAGCTGGTTGGTTCTCGCAAACACCCCCTGGGTTGGCGCGATCGCCTTCAACTTCATGCCGTTCTTCATGCCTCAGGGTGCCGTGTTCTTCGTTTCCTTCTGGGCTGCGCTGAACGCGATTGCCGCGATCATCATCATGACGATCTCGTACCTCGTCTTCGGACGTAAGAACGGTCTCGACCTTCGTGCTTCCGGGGTCCTGCCCGGTTGGAAGAAGTTCTTCCACGGAATTGGTCTCGGCGTTGTTGTCGTCGTGGCGGCGTACGCAATCGTCTTCGTGCTTGATTACTTCTTCAAGACGGACTTCCGCTGGTGGGTCGTCGCCGTCAAGGCCTTCACTCCCGACAAGGTCGGCATCGCCCTCATGTACCTGCCGCTCTTTGGGATCTACTTCGTAGCGAACTCGGTTGCAGTCAACGCCTTCAACCGCTTCTCCATCCGCGGCAAGGAGTGGATCAACACGGCACTGCTCGCGTTCTTCAACGCTCTGGCACCCATCGTTCTCGTCATCGCTCAGTACACCAACTTCTTCACCACGGGGTACACGATTGACGGCTTCGGCGGAATCTTCAGCATCTGGCTCTACCCGGTCATCCTTATCCTGGCCGTAACCGCAGTCATCTCGCGCAAGATCTACCGTGAGACGAACAACCCGTACATCGCCGGCTTCATCAACGCGGCAATCGTTACCCTCATCTCGGTATCGAACACGCTCACCGCAGCGTAAGTACATCGCTTCCGGTCAATTGATCGGATGCATGCAGTGCCCCTGGTCGCTCCTTCGACCGGGGGGCACTGTTGCGTCTCGGCCCGTGAGCCGATTTTCTGGCGGTTGGCCGCACGTATCCGCCAACTGGCGGGTGCCTGCCTCAGGATCGTGGAATAGCGGATGCCCGGCTACGGTTTTGCCTACAGACGCGATCGGCGTCTCAGCGAAAGGGAGCTCGTGAATCAGCAGGTTCAGTTTGGACTCGGCACATTTGGCGACGTTACGGTAGACGACAACGGTGCGCCGCTCAGCCAGGCGCAGGTCATCCGCAACGTGGTGGCCGAGGGAGTGCTTGCTGACAAGCTCGGCATCGATTACTTCGGTGTGGGCGAGCACCACCGCGACGACTTCGCGATTACTGCTCCCGAGACAGTTTTGGGCGCGCTCGCTGCTGCAACCACGAACATTCAGCTAGGCTCGGCGGTCACGGTCTTGAGCTCCGATGACCCCGTGCGGGTCTACGAACGCTTTGCCACCGTGGATGCCCTGTCGAACGGCCGCGCGGAGATCATCCTCGGTCGCGGCTCATTTACCGAATCGTTCCCGCTCTTTGGTTACAACCTCGCCGACTACGAAACGCTCTTCTCCGAGAAGCTCGATCTGTTTTCTGAACTCATCAAGGAAGAGCCGGTCACGTGGTCGGGCACTCTTCGCGCCGGTCTGAAGGACCAAGAAGTCTTCCCACGCACCGAATCTGGCTCTCTCAAGACCTGGATCGGTGTCGGCGGAAGCCCCGAATCTGTCGTGCGTGCGGCCCGCTACGGAATGCCTTTGGTCTTGGCGATCATCGGCGGCCAGCCCGAACGGTTCGCGCCCTATGCGCAACTGTTCCACAACGCCTTGGCCGAGTTGGGGCAACCCGACCTGCCGATCGCCGTTCACTCGCCCGGATACATCACCGACTCCGATGACACCGTGGTTGAAGAACTGTGGCCGCACTACAAGACCATGCGTGACCGCATCGGTCGCGACCGTGGCTGGCCCGAGTCGAGCGTTGATGAGTTCGTCGGCGAAGTGAAGCACGGCTCCATGTACGCCGGATCGCCGGAGACCGTGGCGCAGAAGATAGCGAACACTATCTCTGCCCTCGGCATCCAGCGATTCGACATGAAGTACAGCGCAGGAACCCTGCCTCACGAACGCATGATGCGCAGTATTGAGTTGTACGCCACCGAGGTCATTCCTCGGGTGCGGGAGTTGCTGGCTGAGAAGGCCTAGTCGGTTTTCGGTTCTGCCGCGGAATCGGCCGTCGCCGCGGTGTCGGCCGACGTGTCATCGTCCATCGTTTCCACGGCGACGGCTGTGGCAGCCGCGGCGCGTGACCGACGCTTCGAACGCACGATCAACGCGATGACACCGGCAATGATGGCCAAGAATGCGAACCACGGTACGAGCACTCCAGCGACGACCAAGAGCCCGGCAAAGAATGCGACGAAGCTGTTCCAGCCTGCGATGAGTCCGTCGAGGAAGCTGTCAGGCTCCACGCTGGGGGCATCGGCCTCGGAGATGAGACTCAAAGTGAGGGTCGACATCGAGACCTGGTCGTCAAAGTAGCGCTTCTGCGACTTCATGCTTTCGAGTTCACCCTGCCGGCTCGAAATGGCCGTTTCCAACTGGATCAGGGTTTCGGTGTCGGTGGCGGTCGTCAGGAGAGCGAGTAGTCGTTCAACTGAAGCCTCAAGAGCGGTGATGCGAGCATCAAGGTCGCGGGACTGCATCGTCACGTCCTGCGCATTGGTCGACACCTCTTGCAGCGTTCCCAACTCTTTGAACTTCTCGAGAGTTTCGGTGAGCGCCGACGCAGGGATGCGGAGGGTCAAGGTGGAGCTACCCCTGTTGCCTTCATAGGGTGCATACTCGTTGCGGCCATCAACGCGCCCGCCTACCGCTTCGGTAATGCGAATCGCTTCAGTGGTGGCTTTATCGGGGCTGGTGACGGTGACCGACATGTATCCGGTGGTGATGACCTCTCGGCCGGTATCGATAATGATGTTGTCGCCGGCGACACCTTCCGCTGCGATGTCTTGCACAACTGCTCCGTCAGCGGGCATGCTGAATGCCCCGTCGCTGCGGGCCTCGGTGGATTCAACAAAGCCGCCGGCGGATTCGCTGCTGCTGTTGTCCATGCCAGCCGAACATCCTGAAAGAGTCAGTGCTGACAGTGCTAGTGCTGTGGTGATTAATAGTGTGCGCCTCATGGTTTGACTGTAGAACCGCGCGACGGTGAAAAACTACCCAACGTTTGTCACTTTTCGTGCGTCAGCGTTCGCACGCGGTTATGTTCGCGGCCGCGGAGCTTGATGTTCTCTGGGAGCGCTCTTGGCGTTCCATGGAAAACCGCCGGGTGGGATTCGCGCCTCGGTATCGTGAAGTTGTGCTCAAACACAGGGCACAGCGACACCGATTACCAACCAACAGGAGGAATCATGGGTCTCATTGATAACGCAAAGGATGCAGGCGAAGCGACGGCTAAGAGGGTTGGTGAGTTTGTCGACGACACGAAGGAACGTGTTAGCGACGCCGCCGATCAGGCACAGGCAGATGCCGAAGTGAGTAAAGCCGAGGCTGATCTTGAGCGCGCCAAAGCGGAGAGCGAAGCAACGAAGGCCAAGAACGAGTACAAAGAAGACCTTCGCTGATTCGTTGCCATAGTTCAGCATCCGACCCGCTCGGGCTGGAATACTAAGGCTATGGGTTTGTGGGCGGCACTTCGAGACAGGCTATTGCCGTCGAAGGCTCCCATCCTCAATATCGTCGTGGATGAGGGCGATGGTCCCGTGATTATCTTTCTTCACGGCATCGCCTCATCGGCGGCGACGTTCTCGCACGTGATTCCGCAACTTTCGGATCACTATCGATGCATCTCGTTCGATCTCTTAGGGTTCGGAGAGTCCCCTAGCCCTGCCGAGTCGACCTTTACGATCGAAGAGCACGTCGACTCCATCCGCGCCACCATTCATTCACTCAAACTCAATGCACCCTTTATCTTGGTCGGCCACTCCCTGGGCAGTCTTTTGGCAGCGCGCTACACAGCGGCAAACTCAGCAAAGGTCAGCAGGCTCGTGATGGTCAGCCCGCCGATCTACGTGCCGCCTAACCAGATCGGTGATCCGCTGGTTCGAGCCCGAGTGGGCGCCTATTTGCGCGCCTACGAGTTTTTACGCACGAATAAGGATTTCACGATGGCCACCGTGGATACCCTGCGTCGACTGTTCCAGCTCGATGACATTCTGGAAGTCTCAGAGCGCAACTGGCGTGCCTTCGTGCTGAGCCTGCAGAACTGCATTGAGACTCAAACGACTGTCAGCGATATCGCATCTATACGGGTGCCGATCGACGTTGTGTATGGTTCGCTCGATCAGTTCATTGCGCCGGGGACCATGAGAATTATCGAACAGATGCGTCACGTGACGATGCATCGCGTCGAGGCGAACGATCACCTAGTGCGCAAGCGACTGGCGAAACGGATCGTCAATGCGATCGATGCAACCCGCGAAGTTTCCGAGAACTCCTCCTAGGGCGGAATATCACAGGAAACGAGCGGTTGAACCCAGCATGACGAAATTGATGATTGTTGTGGCCAGCGTTCGCCCGGGCCGTGTCGGCCTCCCCATCGCGAAATGGGTTGACGAAGTAGCGCGCGCTCACGGCGACTTCGAGATCGACTTCGCCGACCTTGCCGAGATCAATTTGCCGTTCATGGACGAGCCAAGCAGCCCGGCGAAGCGTCAATACACAAAGCCTCACACGATGGCGTGGAGTGAACGAGTGGATGCCGCTGATGCGTTCATCTTCGTGACTCCGGAGTACAACCACAGCTACTCACCCGCGCTCAAGAACGCGCTGGACTTCTTGATGCACGAATGGAATCACAAGCCCGTTGGCTTTGTGAGCTACGGCGCTTCGGCTGGAGGCACTCGCGGTGTCGCCGCCCTTGACACCGTGTTGAGCTTTTTGGGGTTGCGCAAGGTTGCCCCGGCGGTGGACATCAGTGCGGTGTGGACCCGAGTCGCAGACGAGACGTTCACCGCGAACGATCGTGAAACGGCCACCCTCACCGCGCAGCTTACTCAGCTTGCCGCTTACTCGGAACTTCTCGCCCCCGCACGCTAACCGTCGCACACCGCTGCTCTGATCTGGGGAATAAGGGAGCGCGCAAAGGTTGATGTGATGTGGCTATGGTCACGGAAAGTCACGACGTTTCCGACAACAGCGGCGCAGGAGCCCCTATCGCAAAATGCGTCCGAGAGATTGAGGTACGTCACCCGATTCGATGCCGTGACTAGATCCACGCTGGTGGGCGAGACGGCTATCGCTTCGCCCGTCTGCGACCACGGCTAAAGTGCGGAAGCGTACGCGTCTGCCAGAGAAGTTTGCGCGTGAGCGGTGTCTGCTGTTTCGACGTTTTTACCCTGAATCGGGACTATAGGCCGGGAAAGCGCAGCAAGTCTTGCAAGTATCGGCTAAAGCTCTTTGTGGAGAAGTCCGCCAATGAGAAACCCTGAGATTTCACAAACTCAACGACTTGCACAAGCGACCGCGACGCCGACAAAACCACCGGGCAGCACAGCGGAGTCAGGAGTAGCGTGGTTGCTGACGACGGAGGAAATCCTCATGAGACAGCACCATGACACCACGGTGTGTATCGCGGGAGGTGGCCCGGCGGGAATCGTCGCGGGTCTCATTCTTGCTCGAGCGGGCATCGACGTTGTCGTGCTCGAAAAGCATGACGACTTTTTGCGCGATTTCCGCGGCGATACGGTTCACCCCTCGACGCTGAATTTGCTCGACCAATTGGGGCTGGGCGAGGCTGCGAACGCGATCGAGCACAGTGAACTGTCGACATTAGATGCGGTGATCGACGGCATCCGAGTGAAGGCTGTTGATTTTGGAACGCTGCCGGGGCCCCATCGCTACGTCACGCTTATGCCGCAGTGGGATCTCCTCACGATGCTCGTGGATGAGGCGCAGAGACAACCGCACTTTCGGCTCGTGCTGGGGGCAAATGCGACTGCAGCCGTCTACGAGAATGGCCGCGTTGTCGGAGTCGACGCTATGACAGCTGATGGCCCCTTGAGGGTGAGAGCGGCCCTCACCGTGGCCGCGGACGGTCGAGCATCTGACGTGCGGCGCTCACTCGGCTTGCAGCCCGTCGACTACGGCGTGCCGATTGATGTGCTGTGGTTTCGAGTCGCCCGCCCGACGCGGCCGATGCGCGACACCTTGGCAAACCTCCGAGCTGGGTCGGCGCTCGTGACCATCCCGCGTCCGGGCTACTTTCAGTGCGGTCTCCTCATTCGCAAGGGTTCGTTCCCGCAACTCCAACGGGCGGGCATCGAGGCATTTCGGGAGAAGATTGCCAGAACGGCGCCACGACTCGCGGACGTCACTCACGAGATCTCTAGTTTTGAGGATGTCAAGCTGCTTTCGGTGCAGATCAATCGACTGGATAAGTGGTCCGTTCCGGGAGCGATCTGCATCGGTGATGCCGCGCACGCAATGTCTCCCGCTTTTGGTGTCGGCATCAATTACGCGATCCAGGACGCGGTTGCGCTTGCCAACCTCTTCGTGCCCGTCCTCCGAGATTTCGGAACGGATGCCGCTGCAATCGATGCGACAAGTCGTGCGGTGCAACAGCGTCGTGCGCTCCCCACCGCGCTCATGCAGCGCATGCAACGAGGGGCACATCGGCTCATCGATCGCGCGACGAGTGGAGTCGTTATTCACAACCCACCTCGGCTGCGTGAGCGCTTCGTGATCGCGGTCGTCCTGCCGCGCATCCGGCCCATTTTGGCTCGAATTGTGGGTTACGGGTTTAGGCCTGAACGTATTGCGCCGGGCGTGCTCAGGCCGCGTCGCTAGTAGCTTTCGAGCACAGTTGTCACAGCCCACACGACGCTTGCGCTGATGAGGGCGGCGAAGAGCAGGAGCCAGAACAGCGACGGAATGCCGGTACGCGTATACAAGAGATAGGCATCTGATGTGCTGAGTTCGGCGCGACGTCGAGTATGCACGCCAATGACGGTTGCGAGTCCTCGCACGCTGCCGACGAGTAGAGCGATCGCGATCACCAGCAGCACGTAGCTCTGTAGTTCTGGTGAAGCCCAAAGCCAGAGTGCTGCGCTGGCGGCGGCGGAGACGACGACCACCAGAAACCCGAACAGGTTGCGGATCACCAGAAGAGTGAGCACGAGGATGATGCCGCCAACGAACAGCGCGATCGCGGTGTACCCCTGCGTGACGCACCATAACTGGATAGCGCCGACAATCGCAGGAGCAGGGTAGCCGAGGGATCCGCTGATAGCCGAACCGAGCTTGCTGCGACCGCTGCTGACTGCTTCTCCCGAGTGGTTCATGCGGATTTTCATGCCGTGCACGAAACGCCCCGTGAGGATCGCGCCAATAGCGTGGCCGAGTTCGTGCACGAGTGTCGTGAAGAGTCCGAACCATTTCCAGACCGGCCGCGGGATGCTCAACAACGCGGCCGCGGCGACTATCACGATGAGCAGAGTCGGCGAGACTGCCACGGGCGTTGTGCGGGTGAGAGAGTCGAGCAGTTCATCCATTGTGGAATTGTCTCACTAGCGACGCCGCAATCGCGCAGATTGCATACTCTCACGCGGCGCAAAGATGGTTCATAGAAAGTACATAGAGTTTTCCGGCTCAATGGCTTCTAGCTCGAACGTACGAGCTCACTTCGCTCTCACCTGGAGGCCCACCATGAGCCAACTCACGATGATCGCTCTCGACCTTGTCGCTATCGGCGTGCTCACGTTCGCTCTCTACTTCACGCGCCACCGCCGCCGCGACCTGCTCGTCGCGTACCTCATCGTTAATGTCGGAGTGATGGCGGTGACGGTCATGCTCGCGGACAGCACCGTGGGCGTTGGTCTTGGTCTCGGTCTCTTCGGGGTGCTCTCGATCATCCGGCTGCGGTCGTCGGAGATCGCGCAGCATGAAGTGGCTTACTACTTTGCGGCTCTTGCCCTTGGCCTCATTGCTGGCCTCGGCGCAGCAGGCCTTGCCAGCGAAACGACCTCGGCGTTGACAGCGTTTGTGGCCCCGGCGCTGATGACTCTTATCGTGCTCGTAATGGCCTTTGGCGATCATCCGCGACTGTTCCGTTCGTACCGCCAGCAGGCAATTACGCTGGATGCCGCGATTGCTGACGAAACAATCGTGCGAGTCCGACTCGAAGAACTGCTGGGTGCTCGAGTGCATTCGCTCACCGTCACCAAGCTCGACCTCGTCAATGACACTACGGCGGTTGACGTGCGCTACCGGCTGGTGGGGCGGACGCCCGGAAGCCCAGTCTCGCCGTCAGCCTCCTCGGGCTCTGCAACCAATGCGGCCACGACGCTTGCGGCGCCCTCGGGTCAGCTCGCCGGCGCAGAGCGAGCAGCACGATGACGGTGCACGCTGCTGTGAGGGACAGCGCCGCCAGCCTCCGTGACGCCACTGAACGCCTCGACACTATCTCGCTCGCGGAGCTGGCCGAACGGGCGTCGTTACTCACCCGCGTTGACCGCAAGTATGTGGTTCCGGCATCTGAACTCGCCGCAATGATCGAGGAACTCGCCGACCACGCGCGAGTGCTCGAGATCGACGGGGAGCAGCACTTCGACTACGAGTCGGTGTACTTCGATACTCCCGAAGCGGCAAGTTACCTCCTCGCCGCGCATCCGCGTCGTCGCCGCTTCAAAGCGCGCACTCGCAGTTACCTCAACTCGGGGGAGTGCTATCTCGAGGTCAAGACGAAGGGCGCTCGCGGAACCACCGCGAAGCAGCGGTTGCCCTACAACTTTTCTGAGCGCGCGGAGCTCACCGCAGCCGGTCGTGACTACGTTGCCGACGCGCTCGCCGACGCCGCCGTCGCCCCCATTTCCGCCGCTCGGCTGACTCCCGTGCTCACCACCAGATACAGCCGCACGACGCTGTTCTTGACCGAGAGTGGGAGTCGCTGCACGATCGACAGCGCGCTGACCTGGCAACGGAACGGCGTAGTAGCGGGCCCTGATTCTGAGAGAAGCGCTCAGCATCCCCACCAGCTACGCTTCAACGACACTGTAATCGTGGAGACCAAATCGGCGGGCGCCGCGAGCGAGGTTGACCGCATCCTCTGGCGAATGGGGCACCGTCCGCAGCGCATCTCCAAGTTCGCGACAGGTCTCGCGGCGCTTCGCCCTGAGCTGCCCCGCAATCGCTGGACTCGCGTATTGCGCCGCCACTTCGTGCCTGCGTTGCGCGCGCATGAAGCCTCGCCGACTGCGGTCGGCGTCACCCCTGAACCGTCGCTCCTCGCCTAGGCGGGCCTGTTTGTTGCGTGTGCAAACAATGCTGCTGAAGGGCGTAGCGTAGTCGCATGGATACTCGCACTCTTGGTCGTACCGGTCGTTCAGTTTCAGCAATTGGCCTTGGCACCTGGCAGCTCGGCGCTGACTGGGGAGATGTGAGCGAAGCGGATGCGCGCAGCGTGCTCGATAGCGCTGTCGACGGCGGAGTCACGTTCTTCGACACCGCCGATGTGTACGGCGATGGCCGCAGCGAAAAATTCATTGGCAGCTACCTCGCCGACCGCCCCGAACTCGACATAACCGTCGCGACCAAGATGGGCCGCCGCGAAGCGCAAGATCCCAGCAACTTTACGCTCGCCAAGTTTCGCGAGTGGACAGACCGCTCACGCCAGAACCTCGGCGTTGACACTCTCGACCTCGTGCAGTTGCACTGCCCACCCACCGCCGTTTTCGGAATGGACAGCGTCTTCGATGACCTCGATACTCTCGTCACCGAGGGCGCGATCGCTGCGTACGGCGTAAGTGTGGAGACCGCGGATGAGGCGCTCGCCGCAATCGCGCGACCGAACGTGGCCAGCGTGCAGATCATCCTCAACGCCTTCCGCCTCAAGCCGCTGGATACAGTGCTCCCGGCAGCGCTCGACGCCGGTGTGGGGATCATCGCCCGCGTGCCGCTGGCCTCTGGGCTGCTCAGCGGCAAGTACCGCGTTGACACCACGTTCGCGGAAAACGACCACCGCACGTACAACCGCAACGGCGAAGCCTTCGACGTGGGGGAGACTTTCTCCGGCGTCGACTTCGAGACGGGAGTTGCTGCGGCTCAGGAGTTCGCGGCGCTCCTCGCCGCCGAGCCTGCCGTCGCCGACTTCTCGACGCCACAGGTCGCACTCGCGTGGGTTGCTCAGCAGCCCGGCGTGAGCTCAGTGATTCCGGGAGCACGCAATGTGGCTCAGGCTCAGTCCAATGCCGGTGCCGGCGAGGTGCCTGCCCTGAGCGAAGGCTTCATGGCTGGGGTGCGCGACATTTACGATCGCCACTTTCGTGCTGCCGTGCATCCTCGCTGGTAGCGCTGTTTTCTGAAGGCGCAGAGCCCTACTGGTTTAACGTGCTGATCGGTTCGGTGTCGGGGATGGGGCTGGCGTCTTTGCCGCGAAGGTCGGGGTGCCACCCGCGGAGAAGTGTTGGGGCCAACACTCCGAGCGCCGCAATGACTGTTGCCGCCCAGAAGCCACCAATGGAGCCGTAGGCATCGATCAGGAAACCGGCGACGGCCGACCCGAGCGCGGCACCGATCAGTTGGCCAGTGCCTACCCAGCCGTATGCTTCGGCAGTGTCGCTGAATTTTACGCTGGCAGACACGATGGCGAAGATCACGGCAAAGGCGGGCGCAATGCCGATTCCTGCCACGAGCAGCATGATTGCCAGCCACCAAAAGTCGAGGTAGACCATCGCCAATGCCATGCCGACAAAGACGATGAGCATGCGGCGGGCAAGTGCCCACGGACCGATGGGGAGGTGGCCGAGGAAGAGCCCGCCGAAGAGGGATCCGATAGCCCAGATGCCTAACACGATGCCGGCCTGGGGGCCGCCGTGACCGAAAACTGACACTACGGACGCCTCGACCGCTGCGGCAGCGCCGACGAGAAGGAAGCCGGTGATTGTGGCGAGAAGTACCGGCCGCTTGCGCAGCACCGTCCCGAATGATCGTTTGCTGCGGGGAATTCGCACCTGTCCGACTTCGGGGCTGGCGATAAACCACGTGCCGCCCAGCACAAGGAAGCTTCCAGCGACGAGGATGGCGAGCGTCGTAGAGATCTGGACTGCCAAGAAAGTGGCGGCAACCGGACCGGCGACCCAAATAATCTCCTGAGCGGACGCATCCAAAGAGAACAGAGGAGTGAGCTGTTTGGAGTTCACCATTTTGGGGTAGATGGTTCGCACAGCTGGTTGCACGGGAGGTGTGCTCAAGCCCGAGAGCAAACCCACTGCCATGTAGACGCCGACACTCATGGGCACGAGGGCGATAGCGAAGATCGAGAGCGTGCACACGATAAGGGTGAGGATCAGCACTTTTCTCATGCCCCACACGCCCATCCAGCGACTTGTCAGCGGGCCTGCAACGGCCTGACCAACACTGGTGGCGGCGAGCACAAGTCCTGCTGCTCCATAGGAATCGTGGATGCGTTCAACGTGAAGGAGGATCGCCAGCGAGAGCATTCCGCTTGGCAGGCGCGCGGTGAGTTGAGCGCCGATCAGCCGGGCGACACCCGGGGTTTTCAACAGGTCGATGTATGCGTTCACGAGATCTCCAGCTTAGCGGCCAAAAGTCCCTGATTTTGCGCGGTTTTTCGGGTGTCAGAGGTTATCCATAGGCTGTGGAAAACCCCGCGAAGTTATGCACACCTGTGGATGACACGCCCACTACATCTAGGGTTGGCGACCAGCGGCACCCACGATATATAGTGGTGGAACCGCTTGGCCGGGGGTCGCGGTTTCGAGTGTTTTACGGGGATTTTAGGGAGTATTTGTGGCAATCACAGTCGTCAAGCGCAACGGTCAGCGAGAGCCGTACGATGCGAACAAGATCAACCTCGCCATTGAAGACGCAGCGACCGGCCTTGATGACAACATCACGTGGGTTACCCAGATCGCATCCGAGCTCGAACTCACGCTGTTTGACGGCATCACGACACAACAGCTCGACGAAGCTGTTATTCAGGTTGCCCTCCAAAACGTGAAGGATGACCCGGCCTTCGACACCGTCGCTGCCCGTCTTCTTCTCAAGACCATCTACAAGCGTGTTCTCGGTGACTACACCGACGCTGCTGACCTCAAGCGCCTGCACAAAGAGCACTTCGGCCCCAACGTCATCCGCGGCGTAGAAGAGGGACTCCTCGACCCGCGCCTCACGAGCATGTTCGACTTGGATGCTCTCGCCGAGCACCTTGAGCCCGCCCACGACGAGCTACTCAAGTACATCGGTGTTGTCACTCTCAACAACCGCTACGGCATCAAGGGTCGCAACGGCGACGCCCTCGAGGTTCCGCAGTACTTCTGGATGCGCATCGCGATGGGCCTCTCGCTTAACGAGAAGAACCCCAATGAGGCCGCACTCAAGTTCTACGAGAAGATGTCCAGCCTCGAATACTTGGCTGCCGGCTCCACTCTCGTTAACGCGGGAACGATCTACCCTCAGCTCGCCAACTGCTTCGTCATGGAAATGCAAGACGACATGGAGCACATCGCCAAGACCACGCGCGATGTCATGTGGCTCACCAAGGGCACCGGCGGAATCGGCCTCTCGGTCACCAAGCTGCGCGCCCAGGGTTCGCCCATTCGCTCAAACAACACCACGTCCACCGGCCCCATCCCGTTTATGCACACGATCGACTCGATCCTTCGTGCTGTGAGCCGTGGTGGCAAGAAGTTCGGTGCGCTGTGCTTCTACATGGAAAACTGGCACATGGACTTCCCGGAGTTCCTCGAACTCCGCAGCAACTCCGGTGACCCCTACCGCCGCACCCGCACCGCCAACACGGCTGTGTGGATCAGCGACGAATTCATGAAGCGTGTTCAGAACGATGAGTCGTGGTACCTCTTCGATCCGCTCGAAGTTGCCGACCTCAACGAGCTCTACGGCAAGGCGTTTTCTGAGCGGTACAACCACTATGTCGCCAAGGCTGAAGCTGGCGAGATGAACATGTTCAAGAAGATCACCGCTCGTGAGCAATTCAAGGCGATTCTCATCTCGCTGCAGACGACCAGCCACCCGTGGCTGACCTGGAAAGACACAATCAACAACCGTGCACTTAACAACAACACGGGCACGATCCACCTCTCCAACCTCTGCACCGAAATCACGCTGCCGCAGGATGAAGACAACGTCTCGGTCTGCAACCTCGCGTCGATCAACCTCTCGCGTCACCTTCTGCCTGAGGGCGGAGTCGACTTCGCCAAAATCGAAGAGAGCGCCAGACTGGCTGTTCGCCAGCTCGACAACCTCATCGACATCACGCGCTCCAGCGTGAAAGAAGCTGATTTCTCCAACGAACAGAACCGCGCCGTCGGCCTGGGCGTTATGGGATTCACCGACATCATCGAGAAACTCGGCTACAGCTACGAGAGCGAAGAGGCCTACGACCTCATCGACGAAATCATGGAGCACGTCTCCTACGCTGCGATCGACGCCAGCACCGAGCTCGCGAAAGAGCGCGGCTCGTACACGAACTTCGAAGGCAGCCGGTGGTCTGAGGGACTCGTTCCGCTCGACTCCATTGCGCTCACCGAAGAAGACCGTGGAATGGAAATCAAGGTCAACCGCAAGACGCGTCTCGACTGGGACGCCATGCGCGAGAAGGTCAAGGGCGGCATGCGTAACGCAACGCTCATGGCGATCGCTCCCACGGCATCCATCGGTCTTGTTGCCGGCACGACTCCCGGTCTCGACCCGCAGTTCTCACAGATCTTCAGCCGCTCGACCTCGAACGGAAAGTTCCTCGAAGTGAACCGCAACCTCGTGGCGACCCTGCAGGAGAAGGGCCTCTGGGAGAAGAACCGCGAGGCGATTCTGCGCAGCCAGGGCGACATCCAGAACGTCGAGGGCATCCCCGACGACGTGAAGGCAGTCTTCAAGACCAGCTTCCAGCTGTCGCCGTATGCCTTCCTTGAGGTCGCTGCTCGTGCCCAGAAATGGATCGATCAGGCCATCAGCCGCAACATGTACCTCGAGACGCGTGACCTCGGCGACATGATGGATATCTACTTCGACGCGTGGTCGCGCGGCGTCAAGACCACGTACTACCTGCACATGAAGCCTCGCCACCAGGCAGAGCAGTCGACGGTGAAGGTGAACAAGTCAGAAGAGATCTCCTCCACTAAAGCAGCAGCGGGTTCGGCAACGACCGCAGCATCAGCAACCCCAGCACGTCGAGGCTTCGGCGGATTCGCAAAGAAGGCAGACGCATAATGAACCGCGAAAACACCACCGAAGAGTATTTCGTACCGGTCGATCCGATGGACGACTTGCAGTGCGACAGCTGCCAGTAAGCGCAGCCACTCACTAACCTCCCCCGGGGAACACGACACCACACCGTCGTGTTCCCCACCACACACATCGAGCACCAATCGAGAAAGAAGAAGTCACCGGAATGGGAAT
>Ga0209344_10003817_pt1 | contig 14419 bp, 14 predicted proteins | sample Cruoilmetagenom6_FD_187293 | JGI IMG/M metagenome (GOLD analysis project Ga0209344, IMG submission 187293) | Oil polluted marine microbial communities from Coal Oil Point, Santa Barbara, California, USA - Santa Barbara Oil Seep Sample 6 (SPAdes)... | ecosystem: Environmental > Aquatic > Marine...
CATATTGATGTAGATATCGTAATAAAATCCAATAAATGTTCATCTACTGTGATTTTTCTAAGAGATGACGAAGAAAGTAACAATGTGAGAATACGATAACTTCTCTATAAATATATCTAAGTATAAAATCTAAGTATAAAGGAGTTTCTTTTCAGTATGAAAATGCGTAGACGAGAGAGTTCGAAAAAATTTTCCATCCTAAAGAATGTAGGAAAATTCGGGATAGCAATGGCTCTCCTCCTTGGAGTTCCTGCTCCTGCTATCGCTGCTGAAGCCGCGCCATCAGCTTCCCTGCTCCCAGCAGCCTCGTCCTACCAAGGTCATAGTGCCGGTGCATATCGCGCTTCTCATCATCCCCGCCGTCATCACCGTCATCACCGTCATCACCGTCACCACCGTCACCACCGTCACCACCGTCACGGCCACCATGGCCGCCATGGCCACCACGGTCACGGCCACCATGGTCACTAGCCTGGGAATAGGCTTTACTCCCGTTTGTTTCGGTAAAACTTTCGTTCTTTAAAATACCCATATGAGAGACAAGGTGCTGCACGATAAATAAGTGTGGCATCTTGTCTATTTTTGAAGGTTTTCTCCCTATTTTTTGGAAATTTATTTTTTCTTCATGACTTTCCATTCGAGAACTCATCGAGAGTTTTTTCCCTGGAGAAATCCGCGATATAAGTACTCATTTTTCTGTTTTCGAGATGTGTTTTTAGGCTTTTTTCAGTAGGATTTCAGAAGCTGTCTTTGTTCTCTGACAGGGGTATGCCCACAAAGACAAGGGAGTGCTGATTATGGGACCCATAGTGCATGGATTCGTGACTGACACAAATGAAAATCTTGTAGATAGGGTTGTCGTTTCAGTTTTTTATTGTGCCAAGATCGATATTCCAAAAGACGAAACAGGATTGGTGCCTTTGCGCTGTCAACGCAATATGGGGAGCGTTGTTCCTGATTTTTCCGGGGAATATCATTTTCAGCTTCGTCCTTCATCCAATCTTGGTTTTTTGTACAACCTCTGGGTAGAAGCCCGCGACATGATGACGCAGAAACTCTTGTTTCGTTCCCGCCTTCGTCCTGGATGCCAAGAAGATCAGATCTTCCCCATCACGTTGCCGGTCATGGGCGTGTAAAAAATATCCGAGAACTTTCGTCCGGGTGCTCACCCCGATCAGGAAAGCGTTCCAACAGGAACGCGAGGAATAGTTTTTTGTGAGAAACAGTTTCACCCGCAAACCGAAAAATGTCCGCTACGAACTGGGGTAGCGGACATTTTTTGTCTGATTTTGCCTGAGTCCTCTCCCCTCCCTGTTTTTCCCTGAAAACTTCCCGCAAAAAATCCGCTCCCAAAATTCGCATTGCAAGAGAAGAAAGAAGCTGGTTTGTGTGCTTTCTGGTTGTTTGGTAGGTAGAACATGTGTTTTTCTGGTCGGTGAGTGTTTCTTCGGTCTTTCTGGGGTGATTCTTTTTGCGGGCTGCGTTGGAGGAGACGCACGCAGGGGTGATGTGGGGTCTCTTTTCGGTGTGTAGGTCTCGTCTTTCTGTTTTCGGGGTGTGTTTTTTTTAGGTTTTCCTCAGCTTCGGTTCTTGATCGTGTGGGTTCTGTGAGGTTTCTAGTACGAAGGAATGATTTTTCTGGGGATTTTGAGACACTGTGCTTGTAGTCAGTAAAAGCAGAGTTGTAAATCGATTGGCAAGAGCAGGTCAACCAAGAAAAGGGAGTGCTGATTATGGGACCCATAGTGCATGGATTCGTAACTGATATAAACGACAACCCTATAGATAGGGTTGTCGTTTCAATTTTTCATTGTGCCAAGATCGATATTCCAAAAGACGAAACAGGATTGGTGCCTTTGCGCCGTCAACGCAATATGGGGAGCGTTGTTCCTGATTTTTCCGGGGAATATCATTTTCAGCTTCGTCCTTCATCCAATCTTGGTTTTTTGTACAACCTCTGGGTAGAAGTCCGCGACATGGTGACGCAGAAACTCTTGTTTCGTTCCGGTCTTCGTCCTGGATGCCAAGGAGATCAGGTCTTTCCGATCATATTGTCGACCGAAAATTCCACGAACCAGCTCCATGGGCGTGTAAAAAATATCCGAGAACTTTCGTCCGGGTGCTCACCCCGATCAGGAAAGCGTTCCAACAGGAACGCGAGGAATAGTTTTTTGTGAGAAACAGCTCCACCCGCAAACCGAAAAATGTCCGCTACCCCAGTTCGTAGCGGACATTTTTTGTCTGATTTTGCCTGAGCCCTCTCCCCTCCCTGCTTTTCCCTGAAAACTTCCCGCAAAAAATCCGCTCCCGAAATTCACCTTGCAAGAGAAGAAAGAAGCTGGTTTGCGTGCTTTTGGACACTAATGTTGTGTTTATTATTTTTACTGGTCTTTTTTCGTCTTGTAGATTCTCTTTTAAATGAAGTGCCCATACTTTTTTAGGACGGTAGAGAATCCTGGAGTGCATGATGCAGATTTTTTAAGTGAGAGACTTGTGAAAGAATATGTGCATGAGAAAGCGAAAAATTTATTTGTGATACAAGTTAGAAAGTAGCTCTTTGCTTTGCTTGTGTGAAGAGATTGTTTGTTTAGTTCTCTCTATATATACATATATGTAATTTACTTCTGTGCTTTGTCTGTCTTCTTTCTCTTTTTTTAAAAAATGACGAATCTGTCTTTTCTGCTTCTTTTCTTATGCACTAGCTTTTTTGTGTTTGGTTTTTCAGTGAAGTTGCAACGTTTCTGTTCATTGTCTGTGTGGGATTTCGACGCTCCTTGTTTTTTTGCGCATATTTTTTCGTTTCTGTGACCTTTCTGATAGGTGAGGGATGTTATTTCCGCAGGAAATGGCAGGTTTATCTAGTGAGAGAAAGAGCGACAGTAGGGGCCAAGGTGCAATCAGTAAATGCATACGGCTATGTTTTTGACCTGAGGGGAGAACCACTTCACAATGTTGTTGTTTCCGTTCTTCATTGTCATAAGTGGGATATTCCAAAGAAAGGTGGTTTTGTTCCTCAGAAATATCAGCATAACTTGGGGAGTATTCGCACAAATGTTGACGGATCCTATTCAATAGTGCTCCGTCCAGCATTTAACACAGTAGGTTCTTATAATCTGTGGGTCGAAGTAAGAAGCATAATTACCAATGAAATACTTTTTCGTTCAGAGGTTCGTCCCAGGTGTGAGGGACCTCAGTGTTTCATGGTGACTCTTCCCTCTGAAGCAACTCCTGATTTTCTCCCGAAGGGGACTTCCTGGCAACTTCGGGAGCTTCCTCCTACGCGTCGTCCATGTCGAGGAAGCGATTCGGAGATTCAGGAAAAACCAAATAACGATCAGGAATGAAACAACCGGATATAAAAAGGCTAAGCCAATAGACCGTATCGTAATATGGTGAGGGAACTGACTATATAGTCAGTTCCCTCACCATATTTTTGCGCTTTTTTGTTCTTTTTGCGTGAACTGTGGTGAATCTGTAGTGTAATTGTTGCACTCTTTTCGCAACTTTTCTAGTTTCTTACCTTTTGTTAAGAAACATCCTATTTTCTCGCGAATGTATAAGTCAGTTTATTAACATGGAACGTACTGTCTGTAGCCCTCTGTAGAAGAAAGGAGCGGACGGTGCCAAGGAGGTCCGAGCGAATTATTGTTCTGAGCGCACGCGAAGAACATATGAAACGGGTTACTGAGATCGCCCATGAAAACGCGTTAGGACAAGTGCTGGAAAGTGAGGAACGACAATACGGTTTTCTCACTGCTGATCTCAATGAGGAAGAGTATCGTGAGTACCTGCAAGAAACGGACTATTTTTATGTGGTCGAGGTCGATGGCAGAATAGAGGGGTTTGTGCTTGCCTGTGAGAGTGGGACAGTACGAGGGGACAATGAAATGAGCAGGCTCCTCTCTCTGGCCTACCCTGAGGCTGTGCTTATCCGGCAGGTCTGTGTGTCTCGCGATCGGGTATCGCAAGGAATTGGTCGCTTACTTTACCAAAGACTTTTCCTCACGACAGGTGAGCTAGCTGTTGTGGCAGTCGTTGTGGTGGAGCCATTGAATGGGCGGTCAGTAGGATTCCATCAAAAGATGGGATTTTCTCCGATAGAAGAACTGATGTCAGATGGAAAAAGACGTGTGGCTTTTCTTCGCCGGCCTTTCGATACCCGGATATTGTTAGATCAGTACAAGGAAGCCTTGGGCTTGTACTGTCATGAAGACACTCTCCGTTGGGAAAAGCTCAGTTATCTTTTCTATGTGACGACAGGTCTTTTTGCTGTTCTGGCTTTTCCTTTGGGGTCTTCGGAAGATCCTGAGAGGAAAGATGAACTTGCTGTTGCTGTGAGCCTTTTTGGTGTGTTGATCAGCATTATTTTTGGGGCTTCAATCCGTTTTGGCACAGACTGCATGCGTAGGCGTCTTGTGTCTGCGCGGAGATTGGAGCACCACCTTTTACAGGCAGGAGGTAGTGCCTTTCTGTACGACGATCAATTCAATATTGATCGTCGTACAGGGTCTTTTTTTTCTTCCCTTATTGGACTCTCGCCTGTTTCAACGACAACCCGAGTATTGGGCATTTTGCCTTTTGTTCTCGCGATAGGGTGGGCGATATTGGCTTTATACCTAGTTGTTTTCTGAACAGTTTTCCTGAGTTTTTACCACACTCATTTTCATTGTCAACTTTTTATGTGTACGGATACAGGTATAGATTTTGGAATTTGAGAAACCGGAAAAGGGGGAAACTCCGTTACTTCGCCTGAGGGGCAAGATGCTTTTATAATGAGATCAGTTTGGTCTTCAGAGGGAATGTTCTCCTCAGGAAAGAGACGACCATCGGGGAGAAGGTTGAGATCGTCGAACCATGTGGCGTCTTTGTTGTATTCTGCAAGAAAAATCTTATTGACCTGCTGTGGGTCACGGGCTTGTAGCATTTTTAGGACAAAGTAAGAGTTTTTTCCAATGTCTAATTTTCCTTCAATTGCGACTTTTCCTGGTGTTGCCGACATCACAGGACCACGCAAGGTTTTCCCTAACCCCGATATTTTCCGACATGTGTCCATGTAGATTTCGAGCGCTTTCGCAAGAGGGATGTCGAAGTAGCGTGAGGCACCAGAGTTTCGTTCAATGAACATGTAGTAGGGTATTGCACCCATTTTGACCTGGAGATTCGTCATTTCCGCCCAGGTGTCTGCAGAGTCGTTGATGTGGCGAATGACTGGCCCTTGGCAACGCACTGTGGCTCCTGTTGCAAGAACGCGGCTGAGTGCTTCTTGTGCTGGTGTGGGGTGGAGTTCTCGGGGATGTGTGTAATGTGCCATGATCGCGAGATTTCGATCTTGTGTCGCGATCTCTTCGAAGAGACGAAGAAGGCTGTCCGCGTCCTCTCCTTGAGTAAAACGGTAAGGCCAGTAAGAGAGGGCTTTCGTGCCGATTCTCAGATTGATGTGGGAGAATTCTGGGGTGAGAAGTGGGTCGATATAGTGGCGAAGTACCTTGGTTCGCATCACGAGGGGATCACCTCCCGTGATGAGGACCTCGGTGACCTCGGGGTGCTTTCTCAGGTAGTCGCAGAGGCTCTCGGTTTCGTGTGATGCAAAGCGTAGATCTCGTCTCCCACTGAAATCGGTGAATTGTGCCCACCGGAAGCAATAGGTGCAGTATGCGTGGCATGTTTGTCCACGTGAAGGGAAAAAAAGAACTGTTTGGTGGTATTTGTGCTGCATTCCCGCGAGGGGCTTGTCCTCCACGAATGGAATATTTAGTTCCATTTGCCCAGATGGATGAGGGTTGAGGTTCTGCCTAATCTCACGGGCCTGTTTTTCTATCTGCGCATCGGAAGCACCTGTGGCAAATAGGTTTTGCATGCTACTGTAGTCGTCTTCATCAAGCATCTCTCGTTGTGGGAATGTGAGTTGAAAGATGGGATCTTCGGGAATATTTTCCCAGTCAATGAGATGCTCGACGACATAGTTGCTGGTTTTAAAAGGGAAAACCGTCGAAACAACTTGAATATCCTGGAGCTGTTCCTTACTAAGAAGGTTCGCGCTAGACATTTCCTGAATATTTCCTCTATGGAGGACATGGTAAGAATACGTGGCCGTTGGCATTCTTCCCGTCTTTCTCTTGTAACGAAGGTTTTTGCCCTGAAAAAGGAATAAACCCAGAAATAATTACTATATGTACTTCCCAATATTTTTTTAGAAAAAGAGGAAAACTTGTCAAAAAATATTGAGATAATTACTGTTAAACCTACTTTTTTCGACTGAAAGATCGAGAAAGATACTCCGAAATTTTTCTTGTTGTAGCGGAAAGCTTTTTACCAGCTTTTTTGTCGCGTGATCAGGATGTGAAGGTCTTTTCGGTTTGCAAAATGGGGAATAAAAAAGCTGGGAAGCGGGTCAGCGGACAATGACTGGTGTTTCTTCTTTGCTGCGGAGAGTGGTGGTTCCTGCGTGTTCTGCGTTTTTTCTTGTTGGAGGGGTCACGCAGAACTTTTGATGAATGCTAACCGAAATCGCCTTTCCCCTGCACAAATGCAGAGCTGTTGGTCTATCGTCAGCCCGGCGTACGATTTTGGCGGTTCGGTGCCATCCTTTTCGGGTTCGGGGACGAGGTTTGGGGAATGCCCATGGAAACTCAGGTCGTTTGGTTTCCTTGTCGGTCGGTGTCGGTGTCGGTGTCGGTGTTCGTCGTCGTTGGGGAGAGCTGTGCTGACTGACCAACGTCTGGACTGCCATGAGGACCTCATGGCACAGGCACCTTGACGCCACCAAGAAACGTGAGTTCTAAATCGACATCCCCCAACTCATCACACTGAGAAGAATGTCAGAGTTTCGTAAAGAGTCATTGGTCGGAGTTGCTTTGCCGCTGCAGGATAAAGAGGGATAAGTCTTTGTCCTGGCTTTGGAACTGTTCCACGATCTTGAAGCCCGCCTCATGCTCAAGGTGTAGACTCAGATGATTGCGGTCATAGTGATGAAACCAGGCGATTTCGGCATTTTCAAAGTTTTCATCTTCTATCGGGATTGTTTGGCAGCGGGCTACAACAGTACGGGTTCCTGGTATTCGACTCAGGTGATCGCGTTCTTCTTCAAAATAAATTGACGCGCTTTGCTGGTAGCTCATGCCTAAGGCAAGAAGCGGTTGGAAGTTGAATTGACGGCGTAATTCTGGCGATCCACCCGCTTCAAGTACGTCTCCTTTACTGTATGTTCGCACTTCGAGGAAGAAAAAATCGTTCTCATTCAGAATGTGGCGGATCGATAGGAGAAGTTGCGCGTCGTCATGATAGTTCCCGAGCATGTTGCCCATGAGGGTAAAAATCTTTGGACCTTCGTTTTCGCTGAACATGCGCTGAAACCGCTGGAGTTTCGTAAGATCAGCGCAGATGGCTTTCACCTGCAGACGGTTTCGAATGTTTGGGTCTGCCGTGACGTAACGCAGAGCGGACGCCAGCATGACGATCCCGATATCAAATGGGTAGTAGTGAAGTTTTTCTTGGTTACCCAGTCTCCAGATGAGATTGCGAATCACGCTTCTGTCTTTTTTCCCGTCTCCAACTCCTAAACTTACGAGACTCTGGATTGTGTGGACTGTTTCCTGACCGAGCTTGTCCAGAATGGCAGGCATTTTTTCAGTAATAAATGCGAGAGAGTTCTGGTAGCGCACAAACTCGTAGTCGTTACACAAGTTATGATAAAGCTTTGCCCCGTGGCCAGTGTCGTATTGGTATTTTGCCGGGATAACGCGGCGCCCCTGTATTGCTTCGATGATGGAGCTTTGCCGGTCATCGATCGTGTCATCAATATAGAAGCAGGCATCAATCACATTTGGGCCATGCGGAAAACAAGGGTCTTCCGGCAGGGACACTGGGGCTGATTGTGCTTTTGCTTGTTGAAGAGATTTACTTTCCGGGATGAGGCTATAGCAGCGTGTGCAGATGCGGGAGATTTTTTTTGCCAGAATGCCTGCCTCTTCAAGAGGTGTGCCAACCTGGTCGAGCAGCCATCCTTCTGGGAGCAAATCCCGTAGGGAAGTCATCAGCAGTCGGATATCCTGGAGTTGATGGGGAATGAAGTGGAGTGTCTCTTCGACTCGCCTTCGTGGAGATAGACCCGCCTTCCCGGCGAGATCAGTGTTGTAATGAATATTGATTGTCGGAGTATCGGCCCTTGACAAAGGTAGCGTCTCATCGAGGGTTTTGAGAATGTAGTCCACTTCTCGGCAGTCGACAGTGACGGCATAATCCGGAATGTTGAGGTCGAGCCGATAGGATCCACCGCGTGCCACGTGCGGGATGAGCCGCTGTGCGAGAGTTTCTTGTTCGATGTTCTCTTTAATCCAGCCGCGTAGGTCTGTTACTGCTTTTTGCGCATTTTCTTTGTCTCCCGCGATTTGTGATGCGGAAAGTGTGCCCTGGCGTAGTGCCAAACGGGTGAGGAGTAGTCGAAGTCGTTGTCCGGGCGGAACAAACTTTCTATCTCCTATCGTGATTGAAGGTTCTCCAAGTACTTCAATCTTGATGGGAATAAGTTCGTTGGACGTCAACTTTGAAGAGCTGTTTTCCGGAGGTCTGCTGTCTGTGAGGTGATCTTCTTCATCTTTTGGAACGTGAACTTCTTTTCCGTCTTTTTCTATCTCGGTCATTTTAGTCATCTCGGTGTTTTGGGCCGTTGCGGACACTTTGGCAGACGTGATAGTTGCCGGGCATGCTCGTGTGTTTCTTTGTTGTGGGGCCCGTATACCCTCGGGGCCCTGTAAGCGGGCCTGTGCTCAGCTTCTTTGCCTGTCATGATATGCCGTTCCACGCGGGCTTGAAGTGTGGTTCCTTGTATTCGTCCTTTATTTATTGTCGTTCCTCTTTGCTTCTGATCTCTTTCGCCCAATAAACGCGCAATATGTCTGTGTTTTGTCTCGAAGTACATTGCAGTAGAAACGCTGACTGTGGCACACACGTCACAAAATCACCGGAATAGGACTGGCTAGGTGTGTGAAAGTTGCGGATGTGGAAGGTCTGGCAAGCTTTCGTTGCCGGCTGCACAGGTGACCAGTACTCCCCTGTCTGCCAGGGTGCAGGGATGGAAGAAGGGGGAGAGGTTAGGGCACGGAGCGGTCGTACTCAACCGCGATGTGCCCTGCCTCGCGTAAACGATCATACTCCTGATCACTGACGCCGATCACTTCTTTGTACACATATTCGTTGTGTTCGCCGAATGCCACAGGAGCTTGGCGTACCTTGACGGGAGTCTCCGGGAAACGGAAGAAAGGCGCCGTGAATGTATACGGGCCGATCCCGTCGAATAGGGTTTGTGGCGCGAACAGGCCCCGCTCTGCCACATGCGGGTCTTCATACACTCGTGACGCTTCTAGCACGGGTGCTGCGGGGATTCCTGCCGCTTGTAGCCTGTGGAAGAGTTCATAGTCCTCAAAGTTTACTGTCCACGCGGAAAGTCGTTCATCCAGGAAATCCTGGCGGGCCAGCCGCCCCTCTTGCGTCTTGAGCTCGGATGCTGTCGCCCAGTCCGGCTGCCCCATCTCCTCGCACAATGCCTGCCATTGCGCGTCGGATGTGATCGTGATCGCGATCCAGCGATCTTCCCCTGTTTCGGCTGTTCCCGGCGACTGGCATGGGTAGACGCCATAGGGTGCCACGTCATGCACCGACCGGTTTCCCCGTGTGGTCTGCACCCGCCCGTTCAGGCTGTAGTCCATGAACGCCTGAGCGAACATGCTCGATGCCGCCTCGGCCTGCCCGATCTCCACGAGCTGCCCTGCCCCTGTGCGCCGACAGTGCCACACACCCATCATCACGGCAAACGCCCCAAGCGCCCCACTCAAATAGTCCCCAGAAAAAATCGAAGTCAGTGTCGAAGGGTCGAGATCCTCGTAGCCTCTCAACAAGGTATGACCCATGACGCTCTCAAGGTGCACGCCAAGTGCACGTGCCTCCGCGTAAGGCCCGGTCGAGCCGTACGCGGGGAGCCGCACCATCACGATTTTCTCGTTTGCCCCCCGCAGCCAGTCATAGGTGATACCAAGTCGCTCCAGCGTGCCCGTCGCGTTGTTCTCGATGACCGCGTCCGACTCGGCGACAAGCCGGGCCAAAATTTCCATGCCCTCCGGGCGGCGCAAATCCACCGTGAAGCTCTTTTTGTTCCGGTAGAGCTGCACAAAAACCGGATTGTAATTCCAGGGCCGCCCCCCTGGCTCGCCATCCGGCCAGGCCCCACCAGGTGGCGGTGCCATCAACAAAGATTCCTTGCGCGGCCGTGCCCGCATGCCCCGCGTCATCGGCTGGAACACAAACGGGTTTTCCACCTTGATAACTTCGGCTCCAAGATCCCCAAGCAACATGGTTGCGAATGGCCCCGCCCATACCAGGCAGAGATCCAAGACCCGCACCCCTTCCAAAGGCAATTCTGCCATTTGTCTCCCCCTTCTCTTGTGCATCGCCTACTTGCTCGCCTGGCCTCACACCGGTGGCCTGCCCTGCCCCTGTGTGTACTCCCCCCGGCTTTCCCGGCCTTTGGGAACAGTCTTCGGGAACAATGCCAAAATCATGGCTTTCCCAGGACTTTCCGGGATTTTGCCGCACGCTTTGCGGGCAGATCTCGGACAGGTCTCGGGCACATCAAGACTTCGCTTCGTACACCACATTTTCGACAACAAGTTCCTCGACGCGGGCATTATTCCAGCCGGCTTCGCCAAGCACTTCTCGGGTGTGCTCCCCCAACAGGGGCGCGGGCCGCCGCAGCTCCCACGGCGAAGCACTCATCACAAAAGGACGGCCCGGCATCTCAAACGTGCCAAGTTCCGCGTGTTCCACGGTCTCCCAGAAGGACCGTTCCCGGAAGTGCTCATCCTCAAACAGCTCCCGCACTGTAAAAAGCGGTCCACACAGCACCTTGGCCTCTCGCGCCTGCGCAAACACTTCCCGTTTCGTGCGGGTCGCAAGCCAAGCCGAAAAACGATCGTTGAATTCGTCAACAAGCGCCGGATCAAACGCCGCCGCGGGTGCCTTCCACTTTGGGTCCTCAAACCAATCGGGATTGCCGAGCATGTTCGAGAGACGATCGCGCCGCTGCCCTGCTGCAGTAAATTCGACCCAGCCGTCCACACAACGATGGGCCCCGTGCGCCATCCCGGCAGTCAACGCCCCCGACCGCAATACCCGCTTCCCCGCATACTCCCAAGCCACAAGGTTTGCGTGACGACGATCCGCACTGCCCATCTGACTGTCAAAAATCGAAAAGTCGACATGTTGCCCGATGCCCTGTTCTCGCCCGGCCATCATCGCGGCCATCATCGCAACCGACGCCGCCGCCCCTGACTGCACAAGCGCCGCCGTGCCATACATTTTGACGGGAGCCCGATCCGGCAGTCCCATCGTATACATTTCGCCGCCGAAACCAAACAAGACAAGTTCCGACCCCTTGTAGTCCCGGTAAGGCCCATCTTGTCCAAAATTCGAGATCGAAACGAGCGGCAGGTCCGCGCGGCGCTCCCGTATCCAGTCCCAACCAACCCCAAGCTGATCAAGCGCCCCCGGCCGGAAGCTCTCCACAACCAGGTCAGCCCGGTCCACAAGCGACCCCAACACCTCTCGCCCCCGCGGATGCCCCAGGTCAAGCACAATCGAGCGCTTGTTCGTGTTGAAGTAAAAAAAAGTGCCGCTGCGTTCCGGGTGCGGCGTGTCATCAGGAAACGGCCCAAGCTGTCGTGCCGGATCCCCCCTGGGCCGCTCCACCTTGAGAACATCGGCCCCATAGTCAGCGAACATTTTCGTCGCGTACGGCCCTGTTATGTATTCTGTCAGATCCAGGATCTTGACATCCTCTAACGGTCCCGTCATACAAGCCCCGTTTCCCCCCGAAATCTACCCAGTATACCAGGGTGTTGAGATGACGCCCGAGGTGTGCAGTTTATCCACGGTTTCCTTTCTTCTCTCCGACTCGTGCCCCCTCCGGCGAGAGAGAAAACCGAACGACCCCAGACCGAAAATTCCCCCTTCCCGTTCCCTATTACCATCCTTATATAGAGAGGGGAGATAGAGCGAGGCGGAAAGAAGGGGCAAGGAGAGATACCGAGCAGAGCGAGAAACCTGTTTTTTTCTTCGGCTCCTCTAACTGACTGCTCTGGCGGCTGCTCGAAAAGGTGGGACCTTCACCCCGGACAGGCTCTCGCAGAGTCCCGGAAGAAGCACAGCCACCGGTCCATCTTTTTTTACCCAGTGCGAAGATGAGCGTGACGGGTAGTGGCAGCGTGGCGACACGGAACGCTGCCCAATACGTGTCTTGTGTTCTTTGTGTGCGAAAACCCCGAACTCCCTGGAGACAAGCCACCGGGGACGGTAACATTTATGTGTCTGGAGCGGGCACGCAGGGGGCGACCCCTCCAGGTACGCAAAAAAAGGGGGAGCGTACGATGGCCCAGGAGACAGAGCAGCAGGCCCGTCGACAATGGCGCGACACTTATGAGAGCCGGGTCACCACACCAGAGAAAGCCGTGGCCGCCATTCAAAGCGGGGACGTGGTGAACATCCCGATCTTCCCGCCCCGCACCATTTTGCCTGCCATTCATGCCCGCCGCGACGAACTCCGCGGCGTGCGACTCCGCATGAACGCTCCACTGTCGAACCCAGGCTGGTTTGACGCGACCGCCAAAGATGCCTTTGACATCGAGTTCGAAATCTTCATTGGCGACTTTGCCCGCTTCGCCCACGACCAAAAACGTGGCCCCTACCTGCCGAATCTCTTCTCAACTGCCTTCAAAGCCCACGACGAAGGCCACGCTGGTGTTGCCCACGCCAACGTGGGCGTGGCGGTCTGTTCCCCACCCAACGAAGCCGGCTATGTACACTTCGGCCCGCACCACTGGACAAAACGCAGCCTCATGCGCCGCGCCGATATCGCCATCGCCGAAGTCGACTCATCCCTCCTCAAAGTGCACGGCGACGTGTATCTGCACGTGTCAGAAATTGAACACTTCGTTGAATACGAACCGACCGACGTCGGCCCTGAAGCCGTCGAAAAGGTCTTGGCAGACATGGACCCTGCGATCCGCGACGAGATGCGCGACCTCATCGCCCAAACCTCCCTTGAAACCCGCCGTCTCGTCTGGCCTTTCCTCGGCCATCTCGCTCCTGCCTCCATGCACAAACTGCTCGGCCTCGAAGAGCCCCCCGACGAGTTCAAAAAGATCGCCGCGCATCTTGCCGAAATCATCGAAGACGGCGACTGCATACAGCTCGGCGTCGGCGACCCCTCCAGCAAAATGGTGCAACTCGGCGTCTTCGACAACAAACGTGACCTCGGCATGCACACCGAACTTATCGTCCCCGGCACCGCCGGCCTCGTCGAACGCGGCATCGTGAACGGCGCCCGCAAAAATCAGTTCCCCGGCCAAGTCGTCGCGGCTGCCTGGACCGGCGGTAATGACGAAGACTTCGCGATCATTAACGACAATCCCACATTCCAGCTTTTCGACCCTGACTACATTCTCGATGTCCGCCGCATCGCCGCGAACGACCGCCAAGTCTCCATCAACAACGCCCTTTCGATCGACCTCATCGGCCAGATCAACTCCGAATCCGTGCTCGGCCCCCGCATGATCAATGGCACTGGCGGCCAACCCGAAACCCACATCGGCGCTTTCCTCTCCAAGGGCGGCAAGGCCATCACCCTTCTCCCCTCCACCGCCCTCGGCGGCAAAGTCTCCCGTATCGTCCCCCTCCACCCCGAGGGTTCCATCATCACCATCCCCCGCTTCTACACCGACATCATCATCACCGAACACGGCGTCGCCCGCCTCCAGGGCAAAAACCACTGGGAACGCGCCAACGCCCTCATCGGGATCGCTGACCCTGACCACCGCCCCGACCTCCGAAAAGCCGCCGACGAACTCTTCGTATGAATCGGAGCAGGGGCCTACTCTTGACCGGGCGCCCCTCCCCTGCTTTTGCTTCCTCAAGAACCGCCCCGAAGAACCGCCGCGACTTGAGCGAGAAGCTCTTCGTCGGCTTCTCCCCCACTTGCTTCGCAGGCTTCTCGATACGTCAGCGCTGAGATTGCAAGTAAAGCACCAAACCTTGCAGGTAGCTGTTCCGCAAAAGGCAATAACAACCGTATGCTCTCCACAGCCTTTTCTCTCGCGCCTTTAGGGTCCCCCATCTCGGACAGTCGGTTGGCGAGGTTGTTGAGGGATGCGGCGAGGTCGGGGAGGTAGGCGTCGGGGTTGTCGGTCGCGAGTTGACGGCGGATTTTGGTGGCTTCTTGGGCGTGGTGGAGCGCGCCTTGATGGTCCCCCATCTCGGACAGTCGGAGGGCGAGGTTGTTGAGGGATGCGGCGAGGTTGGGGAGGTAGGCGTCGGGGTTGTCGGTCGCGAGTTGACGGTAGAGGTCGGTGGCTTCTTGGGCGTGGTGGAGCGC
>Ga0209344_10003818_pt1 | contig 14418 bp, 9 predicted proteins | sample Cruoilmetagenom6_FD_187293 | JGI IMG/M metagenome (GOLD analysis project Ga0209344, IMG submission 187293) | Oil polluted marine microbial communities from Coal Oil Point, Santa Barbara, California, USA - Santa Barbara Oil Seep Sample 6 (SPAdes)... | ecosystem: Environmental > Aquatic > Marine >...
CACCTAGAAGACCCATTCCGCTTGTATCGCTGTCACACAATCATGAACTGCTCTAACACCTGCCCTAAAGGCCTGAACCCTGCAAAAGCTATCGCAGAGATCAAGAAACTTATGGTCGAACGTCAGGGTTAAATAGCACTTCGTCATCCCGTGCAGGCGCACCGCGCCGAACGACAAGGGATCCAGAAAGTAAATAAGGTCCGCCCTAGTGGGGCGGGCTTTTTCTTTATTCGTCATTCGCCGACTTGATCGGCGAACCTACTTTTCAATCAACTCGAACTATTCAAATGAAAACTCTATAGAGGCCGCTGAAAAGGTAATTTCATATTTCAACATGCGTTATGTGGAGGGATGGATCCGCCGATCAAGTCGGCGGATGACGACGGGAGTGGGTTTCAGGAATGACGGGCGTGTATCTATTTCTTTCTTTCGTCATCCTGAACTCGTTTCAGGACCCATCGCTAAACACGCTCAAACCATGAGGGTGGAGTATCGTCGTGGATACCAGCTCCACTTGAACAGAAGCAAGACTTTGAAAAATGGATCCTGAAACGAGTTCAGGATGACGGGTGTGTGGTGGCGTTCTGCCGCCTTTTTTTGTGTTCAACAAACACCGAGAAAGCACAGTTTATTTTTCACCGCAAAAACTGTGCATACTCGTCAGGAAACATTGTGTGCTTACTCGAAAAAAGAAAGCACAGTTTCTGTGTTTTAAAATATTAAGTCATTGATTTATATAATAAAATAACTGTGCATTAGGGCATGCTTTAGGGGATATACTTTTCTTCATCGCGGAGGTGATCACAGTCTAGAAAAGATAAATATAGATATCTTCGGTGATCTTAAGGGCTATAAAGTTGATTTATATGAGTATCTATGATTGTATAAATGCATTACTAAAGGGGCTTATATGATTAAAATAGATTTTCATATGCATACAGTTGCAACTCCGAGTGATAGTCACTTTGAGTTTGATATGGAGCGCTTGAAAGAATATGTGCGCTTTGCCAAACTGGATGCTATTGCCATCACCAATCACAATATTTTTGATCTAGAGCAATTTATCGACATAAAAAATGCACTCGATATTTCAGTCTTTCCTGCGATTGAAATTGATTTGGAGACGGGACATCTCTTACTAATTGCAGATAAAGAGAATGTCGCAGATTTTTCTGAGAAGTGTTCTCTAGTAAGCGCAATAATAACTTCAGCTACAGATTCCATTTCCGTGAAAACACTCAAAGAAATATTTCCTGACCTTGGGCAGTACATGTTAATTCCTCATTATGATAAATCACCACCTTTATCTAAGGCTGCTATAGGAGAACTTTCAGAATTTATTGTTGCTGGTGAAGTAAGTAGCCCTAAAAAATTCATTTACTGCATAAAGAATGAAGATCGACTTACGCCAGTATATTTTAGCGACAGCAGAATGTCGGATAACTTGACAAGATTTCCAGTAAGACAGACATATTTAGGGTGTGACGATACTAACTTCTCATCTATTAAGTATTGTTTGAGTGACAAGGCAAAGGTGTCATTGTCCGCCACAGAATCTAATAAATTATTTACTGTTTTTGATGATGGTCAACAACTTTCTACAGGCTTGAACGTGGTGTTAGGTGAGAGATCAACGGGCAAATCATATACATTGAATAAGATTAATAATGAGTCTGAGGGCGTAAAATATATCAAGCAATTTTCACTAGTTGAAAGAGATGAGGCAGAGGATAAGAGAAAATTTGACAAGCTTCTGAGTGATAAAAGGAGCTTGTTAACTGGTGAATATTTGGACGAGCTTCAAGCGGTAGTGAGTGATATTATTGAGGTTGACCTTAAAGAGGACGGAAAGTCCATTTCCGACTACATAGATTCTCTTGTAAAATTTGCTAAGGAAACGGAACGTCATGATTCTTTCTCAAAAGCTAAACTATTCAGTGAAGAAGAGTTCCAACTCGACGATCAAACGGGTTTAAAAGACTTAATCAAATCAACAAAAAATTTAATTCTAAACAAAGAATTCAAATCAATTGTTGAGAAATACGTATCGATAGATAGCTTGAAAAAATTAGTTATCAATCTGATGGAAACCTATGCTGTCAAGGAGCGAGAACGACTGAAGAGAAGATGGATAAACGAGTTAATATTTGATGTTAAGTCAAAACTCGAAGCGCGAACGGCAGCGACTGCTATTAAAGAAATTGACTTGTATAAAGTTGGTATGAATTTGAAAAAGGTTGAAAAGTTTGAACGCATTGTTGCTTACGCAAGAACTGAGCGCATTATTAAAGAAAAGCCTCTTCAGGGTTTTTCTGTAGTTGCAAAATCAGTAAATTTCAAAGGTGCGGGTGAACTTAAAAATCATTGTAGAAGACAAATAGCCTTCAGCGACGCATTTTCCGAATATAATTCACCTTATGCATATCTAAAAAAATTACAAGAAATTGAGGAACTTAGAAAAGCCGACTTATTCGAATACTTTGTAAAAATTGAGTACAAAATATTGAACAGAGATGGCTTTGAAGTGTCTGGTGGTGAACGTTCTGAGGTTAACTTATTAGAGGAAATTCAGGATGCTCAAAAATATGACATGCTTCTTATTGACGAACCGGAGTCATCTTTTGACAATCATTTCTTAAAAAAAGAAGTAAATGAACTTATTAAAGAACTCTCAAAGAGCATGCCTGTGGTTCTCGTCACACATAATAGTACTGTTGGAGCCTCTATAAAACCTGAATATCTTCTATGCACTAAGAAGGAAACGACCGAAGCGGGCATTAAATATCGAATTTATTCTGGATTCCCCGCTAGCAAAGAACTCATATCTACAGACCTAAAAAAAATCGACACTTTTGAAGTTACAATGGGTTGTTTAGAAGCTGGGCAAGATGCTTATGATGAAAGGAGAATGGGTTATGAAAATCTTAAAAATCAAGAATAGCCACGGATATTTCCTTTGCTCAAAGACTAGCGCTTGGAAGCAGATTGATGAGATTGATAAAGATGGTCTGATGGATTTACTGAATCAATACCTGAATGATGATATTGAGATCGAGATTGATGTTTTTGATGAAGCTCTCATTAAAAACCAAGCACAAAGAATTATTTATAAAAGTGTATTTGAAAAATTTCTCTCACTTATAGATAATAAAAGTAAATTTAAGGATGAAAGTGAACGGCTATATCTGGATTCAATCCAGAAGTATAAAGTTTGATAGACCAAAAAAATAGCTGTTATTTCTATAGGTCTGGATTGCAGTCTTCGCCACAATGATGGAGCCTGTTATGAGAGATACATAGCTTTCAACCTATCACGTTTTTCCATCGTCATACCAAGCGCATCACGCAGATATCTATCTAGGTTTAGGTGGGCGGCGCTAATGGCCTCGAAGCTGGTTGCCAGATACTGAGCGCGGACGCCTGCCAGTGGCCAGACATCATCAGGGGTTACGTCGCGCCCTGATTTTTTGGATATAAACTCAGCCAAGTGGGCGGATTTACTCTCAATATCGATAGCGCTGTTGGTCTCGAGGAAATTATCGTAGATATCGTCGTCATGGACGCCCAGCACCCTTAGTAGCAGCGCGGCGGTGATGCCGGTGCGGTCTTTGCCCGCAGAGCAGTGGAAAAGCGTTGCCTCGCCTTCATCTGCCTCCAGCAGGCCGTCAAACAACAGCTTTATGCCCTTGGCGTTTTTCAGCGGGATGTCGCGGTAGGCTTTCATGAAGGTTTCTTCCAGCTCAGCCCTTGGGAACTCGGCTTTTGCCATGCGCTCAAACAGGTCTTTTATCCACGCGGCTGCGTTGCCGCCGATGGCCGCTTTTGTGTGGTTGGGGCTCCATGCATGGGGGTATGAGACAGGGCGTTCTCTCACCTCTGCTGGGGAGCGGTAATCAACCACATGGGCGACGCCGAGCGCGTCTATGGTCGCGGAATCTTCTTCGCTGAGGGTATACAAGTGACCAGAGCGAAACAGCAGGGGTTTGACCACACTGCCGCCTTCAGTTTTTATTCCCCCGAGGCCGCGAAAATTTTCAACGCTTTTGAGTGTCATGCTTGATCCCTTGTCTATATCATCAGAGGATAGGTCTTGCTGGGCAATGTCAAACAGAAAAGCGTGTGACGCGCATAAAGCAGGTGCCAAACGCCAGCGAGCGTGATAGGACAATGACATATGACTTAATCACTGGGCGGAGAAATAGCTGTGAGAGCAGATATTAAAGGGCAAAGACTTGGGCCAGTTGCGGCTTATTACGCGCTCATGGACGCTGGTGAAATTCATGCGGACGAAGACCAGCTGGACTGTGTGGAAAAGTTTGAAGAGCTGTTTTTAGCGCTGCGCGACTACCCAGAAATTACTGAAAAATCACTGGCTAGGCGGCATGGTTTTCTCGCGAAAATATTTGGCGGGTCTGCAAGTAATGACAGTAAACCCAAAGGGTTATACCTATACGGCGGGGTAGGGCGCGGCAAATCTATGTTGATGGATTTGTTTTATGAAACTGCCCCCACAGAGCACAAACGCCGTGTTCATTTTCATGAATTTATGCAGGAAGTACATGCGCGGCTTAAAGTGTGGCGCAAACGAACACCAGATGAGCGGGTAGCAGCTGGTGCCAGCGCCAAAGATGACAACCCAATACCGCCTGTGGCGCGTGAAATAGCCCTCGGATCAACGCTGATATGTTTTGATGAAATGCAGGTGACGGACATCGCCGATGCTATGGTTTTGCAGCGTTTGTTTAGCGAGCTTTTTGCGCTGGGTGTCATCGTGGTGACCACCAGTAACCGCCATCCAAGCGACCTATATATGAACGGGCTAAACCGTCAGCTTTTCTTGCCCTGTATCGAGATGTTTAAGGCCGAATTTGACCTGTGTGCCCTCGACGGGGAGACCGATTATCGCCTCAACCGTCTTAAAGGGCTTGAGACTTATTATTTCCCCGCGGATGATACGGCAACTGCCGCGCTCAGGGCCGCATTTATGCAGTTAACCGACCGCTCGGTGGATGATACTTCACTGGTGCCAAGCGCTGAGCTGGAGGTGATGGGGCGCAGCGTACATGTGCCGCGTTCTGCCCGCGGGGTTGCGGTGTTTTCCTTCAAGCGGCTTTGTGCTAGTGCGACGGGCGCTGCTGATTACTTGGCGATTGCGCGGCACTATCACACCGTGATCATGGTCGGCATTCCCGTTTTAACCAAAGACAAAAGGAATGAGGCAAAACGCTTCGTAACCTTCATTGACGCGCTCTATGAACATAACGTAAAGTTTTTGTGTTCGGCGGCTGCCCCTGCTGAAAATTTATACCCTGAAGGGGATGGCAGCTTCGAGTTTGAGCGCACGGTATCGCGCCTGATGGAAATGCAGTCAGCGGACTATATGGCAAGGGGTCATGGGCTTATTGATCCCGTTGGTGCGAACTAGAGACAGGCGTAAGACTCTGAGTAAACTCTGCGCTTTTTAATTTGAGCTTTTTTGTCAGCATTCGGTTTGGCCGATTTAGCCTGTTTTTTATTAGAATATTATCCTATTTTTCCTCAGTGGTCCAAAACATCAAAATCCGTGAAAGCCTTGCTGTAAAGGCCTTTGCGGGAAGTGCCTAAGATGAGCTTTAGGTGGGTTATTCTAATATGCCATTTTTATTGCGAAAATTGGCTTCAAAGCCTTGCAACGCCCTTAAAAGCACGATAGGAAATCAGACGAGATTGACGTATTTTTTGCTTAACAACGCTGCGTCTACGCGGCACATTTAAATTGCTGGAGCTCTATACCCATGGCACGTAACAAAATTGCCCTCATTGGTGGTGGTCAAATCGGCGGTACACTCGCACATTTGGCAGGTCTAAAAGAACTAGGTGACATCGTTATTTTTGATATCGCAGAAGGCCTACCCCAAGGTAAAGCCCTTGATCTTGCGCAGTCCGCATCTGTCGAAGGTTTCGATGCTAACTTGAAAGGCGCGAACGACTACGCTGATATCGCTGGCGCTGATGTGATTATTGTAACGGCTGGCGTTCCGCGTAAGCCTGGCATGAGCCGTGATGACTTGCTCGGCATCAACCTTAAAGTTATGAAGGCGGTCGGCGAAGGCATCGCAGCTAACGCACCTGGCGCTTTCGTAATTTGTATCACAAACCCACTAGACGCGATGGTATGGGCTTTGCAAAAGTTCTCAGGCCTTCCAACCAACATGGTTTGCGGCATGGCGGGTGTGCTTGATGGCTCACGCTTCCAACATTTCCTAGCAGAAGAATTTAAAGTTTCCATACAAGACGTGACAACGTTTGTTCTTGGTGGCCACGGCGACACCATGGTGCCGCTAACACGCTACTCAACAGTGGCTGGTATCCCTGTGCCTGACCTTATCGATATGGGTTGGTCCACTGAGGAAAAAATCGACGAGATTGTTCAGCGCACTCGTGACGGCGGCGCTGAGATCGTTGGCTTACTTAAAACGGGTTCAGCTTTTTATGCACCCGCTACATCAGCTATCGCGATGGCAGAGAGCTTCTTGAAAGATAAGAAACGCTTATTACCTTGCGCTGCATACCTATCAGGTGAGTACGGCGTGGATCAGATGTATGTTGGCGTACCAACCATCATCGGTGAAGGCGGTATCGAGCGCGTTGTAGAAATTAACCTACAAGGCGAAGAAAAAACTGGCTTTGATCATTCAGTTGACGCGGTTAAAGGCCTCGTTGAAGCGTGTCAAACCATTGATCCAACACTCGCTTAAGCGCGCGTGAACAGTAAAGGGAGTTACCCTCTATGAATATTCATGAGTATCAAGCCAAAGGGCTTTTGAAGAAATACGGTGCTCCGGTTCTTGGTGGTGGTGTTGCTTATACCCCTGCTGAAGCAGTGGACGCTGCAAAGGAACTGGGTGGACCAGTTTGGGTTGTGAAAGCCCAAATTCATGCGGGTGGCCGCGGTAAAGCTGGCGGCGTTAAGGTTGTTAAAAGCCTTGGTGAAGTTGAAAGCGTTGCTAAAGAGCTTATCGGCAAAGACCTTGTAACCCACCAAACTGGCCCTGAGGGCAAAGAGATTAAACGGGTATACGTTGAAGATGGTTGCATGATCAAAAGCGAATACTATCTTGCGCTTTTGGTTGACCGTGCGTCTGGTCAGGTTGCTATCATGGCGTCTACTGAGGGCGGAATGGACATCGAGGAAGTCGCTGAAGCAACTCCTGAAAAGATTTTCAATATCACCATCGATCCTGCAATGGGCCTTCAAGGTTTTCATTGTCGCAGAGTTGCTTTTGGTCTTGGCCTTTCTGGTCAAGCCGCTAAGGGCTGTCAAAAAGTGGTGGTGGCGCTCTATAAAGCCTTCACAGATCTTGACGCTAGCATGCTTGAGATCAACCCACTCGTGGTAACCGAAGACGATGACATGGTCGTACTAGACGCGAAAATGTCTTTCGACGGCAATGCGCTTTTCCGCCACTCAGCTGTGCGCGAACTGCGTGATGAGAGCGAAGAAGATCCGAAAGAGCTGGAAGCCTCTAAGTTTGACCTTAACTACATTTCACTCGACGGCAGCATCGGCTGCATGGTGAACGGTGCTGGTCTTGCTATGGCAACCATGGACATCATTAAGCTTAAAGGCGGCACACCTGCTAACTTCTTGGACGTTGGCGGCGGAGCAACCAAAGAGCGTGTGACCGAAGCTTTCAAAATTATTCTCTCTGATAGCAATGTTGAGGGTATTTTGGTTAATATTTTCGGCGGAATTATGCGCTGCGATGTTATTGCTGAGGGTGTTGTGGCTGCGGCCCGCGAAGTGGCGATATCTGTGCCGCTCGTTGTACGCCTTGAGGGCACCAACGTTGAGCTTGGTAAACAAATCATGGCAGAGAGCGGCTTGCCGATCATCGCTGCTGATAATCTGAACGACGCTGCTGAAAAAGTAGTTAAAGCGGTTAAGGAGGCCTAAGTAGATGTCTATTCTGGTCAATAAAGATACCAAAGTTATCTGCCAAGGTTTTACCGGTGCGCAGGGTACTTTCCACTCAGAGCAAGCCGTTGCATACGGCACCAAAATGGTTGGCGGCGTAACCCCAGGCAAAGGCGGCTCTAAGCACCTTGATCTGCCTGTGTTTGACACCGTTCTTGACGCACGCGAAGCAACAGGCGCTAACGCCTCTGTTATTTATGTGCCGCCTCCCTTTGCAGCAGACGCTATCCTAGAGGCGATCGACGCAGGTATTGAGCTTGCCGTTTGTATCACTGAGGGCATTCCTGTTTTGGACATGGTGCGCGTTAAGCAAGCCCTGAAAAACTCAAATACACGCCTAATCGGGCCTAACTGCCCAGGTATTATCACGCCAGATGAGTGTAAGATCGGCATTATGCCAGGTCACATTCACCGTAAAGGCTCTGTTGGCATTGTTAGTCGTTCTGGTACGCTTACCTATGAAGCTGTGGCGCAAACAACAGCTGCTGGCCTCGGTCAAAGTACGTGTGTTGGCATCGGCGGTGACCCTGTAAACGGCACTAACTTCATCGACGTCCTTGAGCTTTTCATTGAAGATGATGAGACCAAAGCGATGATCATGATCGGTGAAATTGGCGGTTCAGCGGAAGAAGAAGCGGCTGAGTTTATCAAAGCATCGGGTACTAAGAAGCCAATTGCTGGCTTTATTGCTGGCCTCACTGCACCTCCGGGTCGCACAATGGGCCACGCTGGTGCTATCGTCTCTGGTGGTCAGGGCGGTGCTGAAGACAAAATTGCAGCGATGAAAAGCGCGGGCATTGTTGTGGCTGATAGCCCAGCAAGCTTGGGTGAAGCCTTGCTAAAAGCTATCGGTTAAGAAGGAGGGCGCGGGTTTTATCTCCCGCGCCAGCAAGCCAATGAGTGCGAGCACAATGACTTTTGATGGGCTTGAGGGCGTTAGTCCGGCTTATGTTGAATCTATGTTTGAACGCTATGATCGTGATCCACTATCTGTGGACCAAGGTTGGCGTGATTATTTTGAAAGTTTAGAAGAAGGCATCACTGCCTCTGGCCCTAGTTGGGCTCGCAGTGACTGGCCTCTGCGTCCGAGTGATGAAAACTTCAAAAGCCTTGATGCCTCTGACATGGTGATCGAGAGCGTAGGCACCAAGAAAAGCAATGGAAGTCTATCTAGTGAAGACGTTCGCAGTGCAGTACTCGACAGCATTCGTGCCTTGATGATTGTGCGGACTTACCGTGTGCGTGGGCATTTGAATGCCAACATCGACCCACTAGGTTTGCAAGAAATTCCACCCCACCCAGAGCTGGAGCCTTCCACATACGGCTTTACGCCAGAGGATATGGATCGCCCTATCTTTATGGATCATGTGCTTGGGCTTGAGATCGCAACTATGCGTGAAATTCTAGCGATATTGAAGCGGACATACTGTGGTAATATTGGTGTTGAATTTATGCATATCAATGATCCAGATGAAAAAGCATGGATCCAGCGCCGTATTGAAGGTCGTGACAAAGAAATTCAGTTCTCTAAACGTGGCAAGCTCGCCATTTTGAACAAGCTTATCGAAGCCGAACATTTTGAAAAATTTCTAGGTAAAAAATACACAGGTACCAAGCGTTTCGGCCTTGACGGCGGTGAAGCAATGGTGCCAGCGCTAGAAGGCGTCATGAAAACAGGCGGCGCCATGGGCGTTGAAGAAATTGTACTTGGTATGCCGCACCGTGGGCGCTTAAACGTGCTTGCTAACGTGATGGCTAAGCCTTACCGCGCTATTTTCCATGAGTTTCACGGAGGGTCTTATAAGCCTAGTGATGTACAGGGTTCTGGCGATGTTAAATATCACCTAGGAACCTCGTCAGATCGTACGTTTGACGATAATGACGTGCATTTGTCGCTGTCAGCGAACCCATCACACCTTGAAGCAGTAAACCCTGTGGTGCTTGGTAAAGCGCGCGCTAAACAAGAGCAGCGCGGTGATACAAAACGTGGTGAAGTGTTATCTTTGCTGTTGCACGGCGATGCTGCTTTTGCGGGTCAGGGTATTATCTCTGAGTGTTTTGGCTTTTCTGGTGTTAAAGGATACAACACTGGCGGCACCATCCATTTCATCGTAAATAACCAAATTGGCTTTACCACAAGCCCGCAGTTCTCGCGCTCTAGTCCGTATCCATCAGATGTTGCGAAAATGGTGCAAGCCCCTATTTTCCATATGAACGGGGATGACCCTGAAGCTGTTGTTTTCGGCACTAAGATTGCCACAGAGTTTCGTCAAACCTTTAAGCGCGACGTGGTGCTGGATATGCACTGTTATCGCCGTTTTGGTCATAACGAAAGCGATGAACCATCGTTCACACAGCCACTTATGTATGCTGCGATTAAGCAGCAACCAACTGTAGTAAAAATATATTCTGAACGTTTGATCAGTGAAGGCCTGCTTACAGCCGACGACTTGAAAAAGATGGAAGATGATTTCATTCAAATGTTGGAAGAAGAATTTACCGCGGGTAAAAACTTTGAAGTGAAAAAAGCGCAGTGGTTTGAGGGCAAATGGCTCGGTATGGGGCGCCCTGACGATGATCATGAAAAACGCCGTGCACAAACAGGTGTCTCTGAAAAAAGCCTACGCGAAGTAGGCCAAGCGCTGACGAGTTATCCCGAAACTTTTAACATGCACCGTACACTTAAACGGGTTCTTGCTAACAAGGACACGATGTTTGAAAGCGGCGAGGGATTTGATTGGGCTACAGCAGAGGCGCTAGCCTTTGGTACGCTCCTTAAGGAAAACTACTCAGTGCGCCTATCTGGTCAAGACTGTGGTCGCGGTACTTTCTCGCAGCGTCACGCGGTGTTTGTTGATCAAAAAACTGAAAAACGCTATGTGCCACTGCAAAATTTGGGTGAAGGCTCAGGGAATTTTACTGTTTTGGACAGCCCGCTGTCTGAGTACGGTGTACTAGGCTTTGAGTATGGTTACTCTACAACGGAACCAAAAACGCTCACGCTTTGGGAAGCGCAGTTTGGTGATTTTGCCAACGGTGCCCAGATTATGTTTGACCAGTTTATCTCATCCGCTGAGGCCAAATGGCTTCGCGTGTCAGGCCTCGTGATGCTGCTGCCGCATGGTTATGAAGGCCAAGGCCCTGAGCATAGCTCGGCGCGTATTGAGCGTTTCTTGCAATGCTCAGCTGAAGATAACTGGCAAGTTGTTAACTGTACAACGCCGGCCAACTACTATCATGCACTGCGCCGTCAAATGCTGCGCAAGTTCCGCAAACCTTTGGTAGTTTTCTCGCCTAAGTCTTTGTTACGTCATAAAAAATGCATATCTGCTCTGTCAGAATTTGGCCCTAAAACTGAGTTTCACCGCGTGTTGTGGGATGATGCTGAATACGGGACAGGCAGTGACTTTAAGGTTGCTGCACCTGACAAGATTAAGCGTGTGGTACTATGTTCTGGTAAGGTTTATTTTGACCTGCTTGAAGAACGAGATGCCCGCGGCCTTAAGGACACCTATTTGATGCGTGTGGAACAGCTTTATCCGTTCCCTGATTATGCGCTTACTAAAGAGCTATCACGTTTTAAAAATATTGAAACAGTGGTTTGGTGCCAAGAAGAGCCGCAAAATATGGGGCCTTGGTCCTTTATTGAGCCGCCACTTCAAGAGGTGCTAACCGAGATCAAATGCAAGGCAAAACGCGCGCAGTATGCTGGCAGGAATGCAAGTGCTGCGACCGCTACGGGTCTTGCCTCACGGCACGCCGAACAACAATCAGGCTTGGTCGACCAAGCCCTCACGATGAAATAAAGGTTGGAGCAACCAAAATGGCTATTGAAGAAGTAGTAATCCCGCAATTGGGCGAAAGCATCACCGAAGCAACTATCGGCACCTGGATGAAACAGGTAGGCGACGCGGTTTCAGTGGATGAACCGATTGTGGAGCTTGAAACCGATAAAGTTGCGATGGAAGTACCGTCTCCAGTGGCTGGCGTAATCGTCGAGCAAGCTGTTGGGGAAGGCGACACCGTTGAGATCGGCGCTGTAATCGTGAAAATTGACACAGAGGGCGCTGCGACAGCGGCACCAGCAGCTAAAGTTGAAGCAGCAGCGGCTCCAGCTCCTGCTGCACCTGCAGTAGCTCCAGCAGCTGCGCCTGCGCCGGCAGCAGCACCAGCATCCTTGATGCCAATGAGCCCAGCTGTACGTCGCATCGTGGATGACTATAACCTTGATGCTACAAGCATTACTGGTACTGGCAAAGACGGTCGCTTGACCAAATCTGACGTGATGAAAGCTATTGAAGCTGGTACCGCCCGCACGCAGGGTGCAGTTGCTCCCGCAGCAGCGGTGGCTGTTGATGCTGGCCCACGCGAAGAACGCATCAAAATGACGCGCCTGCGCTCACGCATCGCTGAACGCTTAAAAGAAGCGCAAAACACGGCTGCCATGCTCACCACCTATAACGAGGTGGATATGACGGCAGTGATGGAAGCCCGCGTTAAGTATAAAGACCTGTTCGAGAAAAAGCACGGCATCCGCCTTGGTTTTATGGGCTTTTTCATCAAGGCCTGTACGTTGGCTCTTAAAGAAGTGCCAGAAGTTAATGCCTACATCGAAGGTGACGAGCTGGTTTATCACAACTACGCAAACATCGGTGTTGCGGTATCGTCGCCTAAAGGCCTTGTTGTGCCTGTGCTCAAAGATACGCAAGACATGAGTTTCGCTGACTGTGAAAGCGGCATTGCCCAATACGGCAAAAAAGCACGCGACGGCAAAATAGCGCTGGATGACATGACAGGCGGCACCTTTACCATCTCTAACGGTGGTGTGTTTGGCTCGTTGATGTCCTCACCAATTTTGAACACACCGCAGTCAGGCATCTTGGGTATGCATGCTATCAAACAGCGCGCGATGGTCATGCCTGATGGCTCTATCGAGGCGCGGCCAATGATGTATTTGGCGCTCAGCTATGATCACCGCATTGTGGATGGGTCAGGTGCTGTAACCTTTCTAGTGCGTGTGAAAGAAGCAATTGAAGATCCAACCCGCCTATTATTGGATATGTAAAATGACAGACTTTGACGTTGTAATTATTGGTGCAGGACCGGGCGGCTATGTGGCTGCTATCCGCGCAGCACAGCTAGGCCTAAAAACAGCCTGTATCGACAAGCGCGAAACGCTTGGTGGCACATGCTTAAACGTTGGCTGTATGCCGTCTAAAGCGCTGTTGCACGCATCTGAGCTTTACGATGAAGCAGGGCACGGCTTTGAAAAATTTGGTATTAAAGTCAAAGGTTTAGACTTTGATCTCGGTGAAATGATGGCGAGCAAAGACAAAACCGTGACCGAGCTTACCGGCGGTATTGAGTATCTGTTTAAAAAGAACAAAGTGACATGGATTAAGGGCGCTGCGGCGTTTAAAAACGCGAGCACCTTGGACGTCGCCCTAAACGACGGCGGCAAAGAAACGGTAACGGGTAAAAACATCATCATCGCGACGGGCTCCGAGCCTGTGAGCCTGCCCGGTGTTAAGATCGATGAAAAAGTGATCGTGTCATCTACGGGCGCGCTTAGCCTACCGAAGGTGCCAAAGCATCTTGTGGTCATCGGCGGCGGTGTTATCGGCCTTGAGCTGGGCTCAGTGTGGAAGCGCCTCGGCGCAGACGTCACGGTCATTGAATATATGGATCAAGTGCTTTTGGGCATGGACGGCGAAGTGCGCAAAAACTTCGGACGCACCCTCAAAAAGCAAGGCTTCACGGTGAAAACCAAAGCTAAAGTAACCGCTGTCAAAGCGACAAAAACCAGCGCCACGGTAACCTACGAGCCTGTTAAAGGCGGCGATGCGGTTAGCGTTAAAGCCGATGTGGTGCTGATGTCCGTAGGGCGCAGACCATACACAGACAAGCTGGGCTTGGATAAAGCTGGCGTCGAGATGGACGACCGTGGTCGCGTTAAAATTGGCCCTGATTTCAGTACAAATGTTTCTGGTGTTTGGGCTATCGGTGATGTGGTTGAAGGCCCAATGCTGGCGCATAAAGCCGAAGACGAAGGCCTTGCTTGCGCTGAAAATATCGCGGGGCTTAACGGCCAAGTAAACCACGATGTGATCCCAGGTGTTGTCTACACCCAGCCTGAAGTATCCGCCGTTGGTAAAACGGAAGAAGACTTAAAAGATGCCAAAATCGCATACAACGTCGGCAAGTTCCCCTTCACGGCGAACAGCCGCGCCAAAGCAAACATGGCAACCGAAGGCTTCGTAAAGATTTTGGCGTGCAAGGACACTGACCGTGTGCTGGGTGTGCATATCATCGGCGCGGACGCAGGTAATATGATTGCGGAGGCGGCACTGGCCATGGAGTTCGGCGCATCAGCTGAAGACATCGCGCTTACGTGCCACGCTCACCCAACCGAGACCGAAGCGGTGAAAGAAGCCGCGCTAGCGGTCCACGGTCGCGCGATA
>Ga0209344_10003819_pt1 | contig 14417 bp, 14 predicted proteins | sample Cruoilmetagenom6_FD_187293 | JGI IMG/M metagenome (GOLD analysis project Ga0209344, IMG submission 187293) | Oil polluted marine microbial communities from Coal Oil Point, Santa Barbara, California, USA - Santa Barbara Oil Seep Sample 6 (SPAdes)... | ecosystem: Environmental > Aquatic > Marine...
ACTCAATCCATCGCCGAGATGATGCGAAAACTCAGCTTCCGCACACGTCTTGTCTTCGACTATCTGCGGATGACTCAAAACTCGACGATCGCGGGGACTCAGATTCCTTGAGAACAAATTTACCGTGGTTATCACCCAGTGATGAGGGACATCATTTTTGTTGAGCGAGTCCTTAACCGAGTGCTATGAAAGTCTGACCTGATTGACACTAAGTTAAGCCCTTTTAGCAAGGTTATACTATTGTGAAACCCGCGCCAATACTGGCTTAAGCTGTTGCTTTAGGTATGCTAAATGGCCTTAACTTAGTGCCATTCGGGACAGTGCCCTTTCTAAAATAAAGAGTACTGCCCTCTGTTTCTCGGTTATTCGATTCACCCAGTCATGACTTGACTGCGGCTTACGTGACCGGAGTTAGCGGCTGAATTCAAAATAATACAGGCTCTATGTGATTCGTGATGAGTAATTATTTGATAAGTATCAACTTTCGTCTATCTTGTCATTCTGACAGAGTATTGCTGTGTTTTTACAGCAATACGACGAGGAATCTGGATGCTCGCAGCATAACTGAGCACGCTAAGATCTCTCCCTACGGTCGAGATGACACGGTAGTAGATGAGTACTATGGCAGATGACAGGTACCCTTTTCGGAAGGATGTTAAAAATAATTACCCACTCTGTTTCACATAGAACCCCAATAATAAATATATTGTCTAGCCTGATACCACTTTTGGCGAGCGACCAATCGGTGGAGCTTGCGTGGTCGCGGGCAGTCGAAATAGAGAGATTAAATTGAGTCTAAAGGGCATTGACCTGAATGCCACTAAGTAAAGCCTTTTTAGCAAGGTTAGACTATTGTGAAATCCGCGCTAATACTGGCTTAACTTATTGTTTTAGATATGCTGAAGCGCCTTAACTTAGTGGCATTCTACTCTGACTTTATCGATATTCACATTAATCTCATGAAATTATGTAATGGTCGAGTCCATAAGGCTTGAAACATCGCAAACAACGACGCATATGATTGACAACATTACAGGCACAATCGAGAATCGCTCATATCACTTACACAACAGGATGACACAATGAAACTCGAAACGATTGCAGTGCATGGTGGCTACTCACCTGATCCGACCACTAACGCAGTTGCTGTTCCGATTTACCAGACAGTTTCTTATGCGTTTGACGATACTCAGCACGGTGCAGACTTGTTTGATTTAAAAGTGGCTGGCAATATTTATACGCGCATCATGAATCCCACAACCGATGTGCTGGAAAAGCGCATTGCCGAATTAGAGGGGGGAATTGGCGCATTAGCAGTATCATCCGGCGCTACTGCTATTACCTATACAGTGATGACCATAGCCGAAGCGGGTGACAATATTGTCTCTGTTGGCACACTATACGGCGGCACATACAATTTATTTGCTCACACACTGCCGCAATTCGGCATTCAGGTACGCTTTGCCGATTATCGTGACCCGCAAAGCTTCAAGCCTTTGATAGATGAAAAAACCAAGGCGATTTTTTGTGAATCTATCGGCAATCCATTAGGCAATGTGGTTGATATAGCTGCACTCGCAAAAATTGCGCATGAGGCGGGGATTCCATTGATTGTGGACAATACCGTACCCAGCCCTTACCTGTGTCGACCGATTGAACACGGTGCAGACATCGTTGTTCATTCGCTGACCAAGTACTTGGGTGGACATGGTAATTCGTTGGGTGGCGCGATAGTGGATTCTGGAAAATTTCCTTGGGCAGAGCACAAAGAACGCTTTCGTCGTTTGAATGAGCCAGATGTTTCCTACCACGGCGTGGTTTACACTGAAGCACTTGGAGCTGCTGCCTTTATCGGGCGCGCGCGCGTCGTACCTTTACGCAATACCGGTGGTGCAATCTCACCGTTTAACAGTTTTCTTATCTTGCAAGGCATTGAAACATTAGCCTTACGCATGGACCGTATCTGCGAAAATGCGCTGGCAGTCGCACAATTCCTCAAACAACATCCCAAAGTGAGCTGGATTAACTATGCAGCTTTGCCAGAGCATCCCGATTATCCGTTGATACAGAAATACATGACTGGCCGCGCATCAGGAATTCTGAACTTTGGAATCGAAGGCGGCGCTGCTGCTGGTGCACGCTTCCAGGACGCGTTGAAATTGATAACACGATTGGTCAATATCGGCGATGCAAAATCTTTGGCTTGCCATCCAGCCAGCACCACCCACCGCCAACTCTCTCCGGAAGAGCTCAAGAAAGCAGGCGTCTCAGAAGACATGGTACGTTTGTCCATTGGCATTGAACACATCGATGATTTGAAAGAAGATTTACAGCAAGCACTGGCATCTGTTTAGTAACAGACTGCTTATTGACGCCAATATTTTTTTGTCAGCTAATCTATGTCCATAAATATAGAGCAAATCTATCTGTGTACTAGCAGCCCTGTAGTGGCCAAGTAATTTCGGATACAACGATAGATTTTTTTCTGCCCTGTGCCACTCAAAGACGGAGGTCGACAGATTGCCCCTTACTGAATGCATGCGGTGATATCTGTTTTAGCCTCCATTTGATCGGCATATCGGCGCTGCCAAATGCGATCCATTTGAGGTTCAGGAAGAAATGTTATGCCACTACATTGTCCTAACAGCTGTCCCTATAGCTCAGCTGGATTTTAAAAACGGTACCTACCGCGCTTTAATTTTAGAAATTAACTCGAATTTGATCCCAGTTTTTCGCGTCCGAACGAGCGGCTGGTTAGGCATGGCGGTGCCCGAACATGATGATGGCCATGCCGATCAGGACGACTCCTACTCCAATCCAATCAGATACCGTGGGCCGAATTGAATCAACAGCCCACAACCAAAGCAGTGCCACACTCACATATACACCACCGTAGGCCGCATATACTCGGCCAGCAGCTTGGGGGTGCAGCGTAAGCAACCAAGCAAAAGCAGCCAAACTGATTGCGGCAGGAATCAATAACCATACTGATCTATCCTGCTTGAGCCAGAGATAAGGTAGGTAGCAGCCGATAATTTCAGCTAGTGCTGTTATAACGAAAAGGCCAAGGGTTTTTATTAGTTCCATATTCTTTATTCTTTTCTTGTATCCCTAACGCCTTGTATCAGTTGTAACCCAACGGACCGAGCGTAGCGAGCCTTTGGAACGAAGGTGTAGCTGTAGTAGAAAAGGTGTCAACTGCATGCCAGTTGTTATGAGTCATCGCGAGCAGCCGCGCTTGCATCAGGTTGAGTGGAGCGCTCGATCAAGGCTCAAGATCAATTGAGACAATAGCTCTTCATCGCTGAACTACTTCGTTGCCACCAGCAAGAGAGAAAAGTGATGCCAAGGCTGCCGATCGCAACTATAGCAGCGTCAATTGCGATCCAACATGCAACATCAAAATTTTCATAACGCCGTGTTAATGGATTTGGGTGAGATGGCGGCTTTTTGCGGTCCTCCAAAAAAGCAACAGCTTGCCCAAATCCCGATTGAACACCTTATTATGCGATTTTTGGCTACCATTTAATTTCTTGCCCTGACTCTACAACCATACCTGAAGCTACAATGTTGGTAATAACGTGAACTTCGTTAATGGCAAACGCAAAATACTGCGATAGCGCTTTGGCTAAACCAACCTGAAGTGATGAGATATCAGAAGTTGACCACATTGATGGAAGCGACAAGTTAGCCATTATTTTATATTTGTTTCCTAGCTGCTCGCTACTGCTAACTATATTGATAGTCATGTGCTCAGGTGATATACCTGATTCATTAGCCCAGAGCTCAATGAGATTTCCTGAACCCTGTGAACGTTCCTGAGTGATTACGCAATTAGCTATTGGCATAGTTAAACTTCTTGGCGCTTGGTTTTAGCGCATAACGTTTCCAGTTGAGCGACAACCCGATGGGGCGTGATCCGCGAGCATAGCGAGTGGCGTTCGCTCGAACGAGGCGTTAGGCACAGATAGTCGCAATCATTCGGGTCAGGTCTGAATGTCACTAAGTTAAGATGCTTCAGCATAGCTAAAACAATAGCTTAAGCCAGTATTGGCGCAGGTTCCACAATAACTTAACCTTGCTCAATATACTTAACTTAGACCGTAGACCGTAGGGCGGCTTCGCGATAGCAAACCGCCAATCAACGCGCAACGCCGAAGCAGTTAATCGAAGTTATGGTGGATTGCCTATCGGCGAATCCACCCTATAAAATTTCACCATACAATTGATCCGCCGTACGGCCGTTGGGTCATTAGCATGATATAGATGTCATTGGTCGAGTTCAGCTTTGATTCCCACAATTATGCTTGATGTCCAATCTTGCCCCGTCTGTTGAAGCTTCGAACGTTTCAAGCTTTGCACTTCAATTATATACACTGGAGCACCGTTACTCGTTGGACTAACAAAAACACCAACAACATCACCCAATGTAGTTAATCCGACACCTCTTTCAGCTTTTAAGGTGCCGGTCTCTTTATTGTGTTCAACGATAGTAAAGCTGCGGCCTGCTGATCTCAATACAGCCTGCCATACTTCGTCATAAGTTTTGCCGCGAACTTCAAACGAGGAGCCACCTGTACCTGGTTGCAGTGTGTCAGTCGTAACGCACCCCGAGATAGAAAGAAGCGCGAAGATAACTGCGGCAAAAAAAGCTGTATATTTCATTTATTTCTCCTTTAAAAAAGTTGAACGGTCCTACGTCTAACGAAACTACCAAAATTTATGCTTCAAGAATTGTGTCGAAGCCACCATAGATCAAACGCTTACCATCAAAAGGCATTGGGTTTTGGTCTGGTTGCATTCTCGGATCTTCCATAATCGCTTGCCACCCAGCATCGCGAACTTCTTTAGATGGCCATACAACGCATGAAAACACCACTGTTTCTTCTTTACTACAATTCACCGCCATTGGAAATGATGTTACTTTTCCGTCCGGGACATCGTCTCCCCACGCTTCAGTTATTTTAAGCGCTCCATGGTCTTTAAAGACGACTGAAGACAGCCTCGCATGTTCGATATATTTTTCTTTATTTGCTGTCGGAACAGCCGCTACAAAACCATCAATATAAGACATTTAAAGTTCCTTTTTCTCTGAGGTCGATTTAGATTAAGAATCACATAACAAATAGCGTTTACCTGCCGTCCCGCTCAAACTTGTTTAACTCGCATCCCATATTGGCGGCAGATAAACCTTGTTGGACTGTACCTTACAGAGAGCGAAACCTATGGGGATTGTAAAGTTTTGCGGCAGGTCGTCAACTGCATGATCGGGGAGTACGCCAATGGTGAAAAAGCTGCTATCGGCCCAATATCTGCCCTCGGTGAAAGGTGAAAAACTTACCCAGAGCAATTCGCTATTTGCTGTTCTCAAAATACCGACGGTATTGATAGTCCTGTTGCTGACTTTTCTTTCAGTGATGGCGCACTACGGTACCTATACGTATAGCACGTTATTGGTCGAGACTATCGACTTCCTTGGCGGCATCAGTATGGCGCTGCTGATTTTTGGTATTGGTTCGGTTCCGAAGCGCCGTGGCTTGACGCGAGTGAAAGAATTCTGGGAGAGCGGCATGAACGTTTGTTTTGGCCAGGATTCCATCAACGACCCTTGGTGTCCGGCAAGTTACGGCAACCTCATGAATATCCTGGACAATGGAATTCACTTGGCACATACCATGTCGCTGCAGCAGCTCGATCCCTGCCTTGATCTAATTACTTTTAACGGCGCTAAAACATTGAACGTTGAAGATCAGTACGGTGTGGATGTAGGTAAGCCAGCCAATTTTCTTGTATTGGATGCCACAACCCCGTTTGAAGCAGTTCGCCAGCGGGCGGAAGTACTGGCATCGATCCGCAACGGTGAATACCTGTTCAAGAAGCCTGAACCCAGCTATGACGTTGAGCTGGATCTGTTCAGAAAAACGAGGTAGCCATATGCTTTATTCGATGCATGGGCCTTGACTCAGCAAAGGTCAGCAGACTGCTAAGTTTTAGCTGTTTTTATCCAATTTAACCACCCTCAGACGGAGCGCATTAACAACGACGCTCACCGAAGACATTGACATCGCCGCAGCTGCAAAAATCGGCGATAGGAGAACCCCTGTAAATGGGTAGAGCACACCCGCTGCAATCGGTACGCCGGCAGCGTTATAGATGAAGGCAAAAAATAAATTTTGCCTAATATTGCGCATGGTGGCTATCGACAGTCGACGCGCCTCCACGATGCCCATCAGGTCGCCCCGCAGCAAGGTAATACCCGCACTTTCAATGGCCACGTCTGTTCCCGTGCCCATAGCCACACCTACGTCAGCCGTGGCTAGAGCTGGCGCATCGTTCACACCGTCTCCAGCCATTGCTACAACACGCCCCTCATCCTTAAGCCGCTGGATAAACTTGCCTTTGTCCGCTGGCAGCACTTCTGCTTCTACTTCATCGATATGAAGTTTTCGGGCAACGGCCTCGGCAGAGGTCCGGTTATCACCGGTCAGCATCACGACGTGGACACCTGCTTTTTGCAACGCTGAAATCGCACTTTTGGTTGTTTCTTTAATTGGATCAGCAATGGCTATCAAGCCACAAACCTGTCCCTCCGCCACAGCGAAAATAACCGTTGCGCCATCCGTACGAAGCTGGTCAGCCTCTTCCTCAAAAGCGGATATATCTACATTTTCTAATTTCATCAACAATCGATTACCAAGCAGAATCTTCTTTCCGTCGATCGTACCGGTAACCCCTTTGCCATTCGGAGAGTCAAAACCTTCTGCGTCAGGCAAGGCCAATTTCATCTCTTTCGCCTTATCAAGAATGGCATGCGCCAACGGGTGCTCACTGCCTTTTTCCAGACCGCCGGCATACTGCATCAGCTCTGTCTCGTTGAAGCCGTTTAACGGAACCAGCTTCGTCACCTGAGGCTTGCCTTCAGTCAGTGTGCCGGTTTTATCGATCACTATCGTATCGACTTTCTCCATGCGTTCGAGAGCTTCTGCATTCCGGATCAACACCCCAATCTGAGCGCCTCGCCCTACGCCAACCATAATTGACATCGGTGTTGCCAATCCCAGTGCGCAAGGACACGCAATAATCAACACGCTCACCGCTGCGATAAGACCAAACGCCATCGGCGGTGTTGGTCCGTAAATTGACCAGACGACAAAGGAAACTGCGGCGACAACTATGACCGCAGGAACGAACCAGCCAGCCACTTTATCTACCAAAGCTTGAATCGGCGCACGGCTGCGCTGTGCATTTGCAACCATCTGCACAATCTGCGACAGCATGGTGTCGCGACCGACTTTGTCGGCTCGCATAATAAAGCTACCCTGCTGGTTAATGCTGCCACCAATCACCTGATCGCCTGCATTCTTACTCACGGCCAAGGGCTCACCAGTCACCATAGACTCGTCGACATTCGACCGGCCTTCAAGCACTTCACCATCCAGTGGCACTTTGTCTCCCGGACGGACACGCAGACGGTCTCCGACCTTGACCTGATCTAGAGAAACGTCCGATTCGCCCCCATCGTCGTCCAGTTTTCTTGCAGTCGCCGGCGCCAGGTCCAGTAGTGCTTTTATCGCACCTGAGGTTTTTTCACGGGCACGAAGCTCCAATACTTGGCCAAGCAACACCAGCACCACAATGACGGCAGCGGCCTCGAAATAAACGGCAACCGAACCATCCGCTTGGCGGAAAGCATCAGGGAAAATCTGCGGAGCTAATGTTGCAACCAGGCTATAAATAAACGCCACGCCAGTACCCATAGAGATCAACGTGAACATATTCAAGTTGCGGCTAAGGACTGATTTCCAGCCTCGAACAAAAAATGGCCAGCCACACCAGACTACTACGGGCGTTGCCAGCACCAACTGAATCCAGTTGGAGGTTTGCGGCGATACAATGTGACCAAGGTCCGTAAGGTGACTGCCCATTTCAAGTACAAATACCGGGAGTACGAGAAGCAGACCAATCCAGAATCGACGATTCATATCCGTAAGCTCTTCAGACTGCCCGTCATCGAGACTCACTTGCTCCGGCTCCAATCCCATGCCGCAAATCGGACAGTCTCCAGGCCCTTGCTGACGGATCTCTGGGTGCATCGGACATGTGTACATGGCGCCCGGAGCGACCGGCTCTGCAGGCTTTTGCCCTTTGCTGAGGTGTTTTTCTGGCTCCTCATCAAACTTAGCCTGACATCTCGCGGAACAAAAATACCATGTCTTGCCAGCGTGCTGGCCGCGATACTTTGCCGTATGGGGATCGACCGACATTCCGCAGACCGGATCCTTTACAGCGTGCGCATCATGATTTTCATGACAACTCTGATTTTGTTTAAGATTACTCATTTCGTACTCCTGTTTTGTCCACTGGCCAGTCTGCACGCGGAATGCAATATAGGAAAATCAAATTCGCCCAGAATAATTATCAAACTTCAGACTGTAGTTCTCTCACTGTCATGCCCGATTTGTTATGCCACACTAGATCCATCTTCGAACTGATTTTTTGTACGATTTATATTCATTGCCGAAGATAGATGTTAATTCCAGATAGTCTATTTGAGTAAATTTAAAAAACAATGTGGGGAGGTTAGGAATGTCTCCTAAGAGTCGTAGTTAGCCGATCAATCTGACTGTACTATTGTTCCGTATTCGGCCAAATACTCTGCATATATCGTGCCAAGCACGATATATTAATTAACTTATTGATTAATATTTTTAATCGCATGTGAAGAAGAAATGGGGGGTGGGGCATTTCGCACCCATAAAAGTAAATGTTGCAGACAGTTAATTGGCTGGAAATCATTGGTAACTAAGGAATGGGTGAGGTTGACCCACTTTCGGGTCATTTTTAACCCGGAAGTAAATTTATGAAATAAAAGTGACAAAACATAGAGGCCGATACAATGGTAAAACAACTTACACTTAGTAGAATTCATGTCTGGCCCCATTATCGCGTCAATCAGACACAGTCGGCAGGTTGCTGACATCGCTACACCAATTGACTGGTAGAGCTCCATCGCACACATAGCGATGAAAGGTGGAATAAAGTCAATCCTGCACTCGCGATACATAACCATGCTTTACTGGATTAACGTGGCAATAATCGATATGTCTCGCATAATCCAATTCTGTTGTAATCGTATGCTCCCAGTAACGCCTCTGCCAAATCCCCCCGTTCTTTACGTTTGCGACGTGTGGCCGACATTCGTTCAGACTTCGGCAAGCCCCTTGAAAAAAACAATTTAATCAACCGCCAACGCAGCGGAAATTCATCAGTATCAGTTGGCAGTGTCCAAACACAATGCAGATGATCCGGTAAAACCACCCAAGCATCAATATGGAATGGATATAATCGCCGTACCCGACTTGCAGAATCACGCAACAGATCAATATTATCCGTTAGCAGCGTTTGTTTTCGTTCCAGCAAATTCACCGTAAAAAATAACAACCTCCCGCAACAAAATTGCGCCGATAATTTGGCATATCACCCCATTTCACGAAAAATCAATAAATCAGGCATAGACCCTAGACCGTAGGGCGGTTTCGCGATAGCAAACCGCCAATCAACGCGCAACGCCGAAACAGTTAATCGAAGTTATGGTGGATTGCCTATCGGCGAATCCACCCTACAAAATTTCACCATACAATTGATCCGCCGTACGGCCGTAGTTGGCGTTGACAGATGTTAAACGGCTTTATTTGTTAAATAAATAAAAAGACCTAATGATGATAAAAGTAATGCCGTACTGGTAATGATCGCTACTGGATAGTACAAATTACCGGCCAAATCCAATTGACTATATTTGATAACCATAATTAACCCCTCTAGAGATAAAGCAACGCAAACAGTTCCAATAAACCTAGGCAAAGTTCTCCGTAAGCTAGCAACAGCATCCCGCTCATCCATTTCTTTATGGTCAGCATATTCCTTATCAATAACCAAGGATAACTCAAAGACAGCTAGAGCTATGATGCCTGTATTTATGCTACTTAAAAAAACTTCCACGATATTTTTTCTAGTTAATATACCTTCCACAATAGTGATAAGTAATGAAAATATAATAGCTAAAGCTAACCCCAAAAAGATCAGTGTGAGTAATTTTGCAAAAATTTTTCTGATCAATAAACTACTCGAATTATTCATTCTATCCTCTGTTAAAACTTAATATTTCGTTTGAGCCAATGTACATAACACCCACATTCAAAAATCAATGTGCGCCACGGTATCCTGCACAACATTAACTAACTGGATAATTAAAGCTGTCACATGACCACACACTATTTTCATCTGAAGAAAACAGAAAGAACCTTGATTAAAGAATGGAAAAGCCAAGGCATCTCACTGAATAGTACGCCAGTGGGTGAAGAATATGATTTAAATCTAATCTGACCCGAATACCGCTCAGTTAAGACCGTAGACCGTAGGGCGGTTTCGCGATAGCAAACCGCCAATCAACGCACAACGCCGAAACAGTTAATCGAAGTTATGGTGAATTGCCTATCGGCGAATCCACCCTACAAAGTTTCACCATACAATTGATCCGCCGTATGGCCGTTCATGATCGGGGAGTACGCCATGGCAGTTTCGAGGCGGCGCGCGGCATGTTCGGGGGAATCGCCACCCGGTGCGTATAGTGCCCGTAATATTCCGTCCAGGATGTCGACGACACACAGATCAAAGCGCTCGATGATGCCGCGATCATCCTCGTGGACACGATCTGATCGACTCACAGGATGGCGTTGCACGCAGAGATGGATCGGCTCTCACCCGCCGCCAGGAGTATACGAGCCGTATCCGGCGAGCCTATTGAATGCGTCAGGAACCGGGGACCGTTTACGTAGTCTAAGATCCCGTAATCACTTCCAAAGGAGGATTGAAAATGCCAACGCTCTACACTATGCCGGGTACATGTTCCCTTGCGCCCAATATCGCGATTGCCTGGCTCAATGCGCCGGTCGAAATCCACAACATGGCCTATGGCGATCACAAGAAAGATGCCTATCTCGACATCAATCCGAAAGGCAAAGTCCCAGCATTGCGCTTCGACGATGGCGATGTTTTGACGGAAGCAGCGGCCATCCTGTCGTGGTTAGGTGCTGCCCATGGCACTGACAAATATGCACACGATACCGAACTTGGCCGCAAAGAGGCCGAAGCATTAGCCTACATGACCTCCGAAGTTCACGCGACCTATGGCGGCCATTTCGCCACCGGCAATCTGGCCGACAGTGACGCGGCTCAGGACGAAGTCAAGCGTAAGACTTACGAGAATCTCAGGGTCCATTACAAGCGACTGAACGACCAGTTGAAAGCCAACGGGGGCAGCTGGTATCTTGGCAAACGGACATTTGCAGACGCGTTTCTTTATGTTCTGACGCGTTGGCTGGATCAGACACCGCTTTCGATAGACGATTATCCCGCGCTGAAAAAACACCGCGCCGTTATGGAGGCCGACGAAGGTGTGAAAAAGGCGCTCAAACGTCAGGGTATGGAACCGATCGGATGACAGGCGACAGAACCATCTGGCCCGCGATTCCTTACTCGGATTGGGCCGGCACCTGCAGCGCTCTGCATCTCTGGACCCAGATCGTTGGTAAATATCGACTGGCCCATACTCCGTGGAGCAATCACAGCTGGCATGTCACACTTCGCGTGACTTCTCGCGGCCTGACCACGGGTCCAGTATTCGACGGAAAGGCTGCCATCACGCTGACTTTCGATTTTCAAGACCGCAAGCTGGTCGGGGAAACAGCAGATGCGCGTGAAAGTTTTGCGCTGGAGGCGATGAGTGTAGCCGATTTCTTTCACCGTACCGCCGCGCTTATCGAAAAGCTGGGCGGCCGGTTGGAAATTCATGGCGCGCCGAACGAAATTCCCAACCCCGTTCCCTTTGCAAAGGACACCGATAGCCGTCCCTATGACGGCGAAGCGGTTCAACGATATCATCGGGCACTTCTCAGCATTGATAAGGTATTCAATCACTTCAGCACCGGTTTCCTTGGTAAGGTTTCACCGGTGCATCTGTTCTGGGGTTCGTTCGACCTGGCCGTCACGCGGTTTTCGGGTCGCGAGGCGCCGCGCCATCCCGGCGGGATACCCAGTTTGCCCGATGCCATAACCGAAGAGGCCTATAGCCACGAAGTATCCTCGGCAGGTTTCTGGCCCGGCGGTGGAGGCGTGAACGAACCAATGTTCTATTCCTACGCATATCCGGTGCCCGACGGTTTCTCCAAGCGGCGTGTTGCGCCGAACGCGGCGCGCTTCGATGAAAACCTCAAGGAATTTGTGTTGCCCTACGAAGCAGTGCGTACCAGCGCCGATCCCGAAGGAGATTTGATGGCGTTCCTCCAGACGACCTATGAAGCCGCAGCGGAGACAACCGACTGGGACCGCAAGGCGCTCGAATGCGAATTTGGCACGCCAGCGGTGCCACGCAAGGTAAACAGGTGAGCCGGGACGTTCTGTCTCTGTCGTCCCGATAACTGAGGTCAGAGAAAACTTACTCGTTAGACCTCACTTAGGACTCTGTGCAAAGCTCGATGCTTGCACCAGAAGTGCCATCAGCCATGTGGCGGAAAAGAGCACCCTCAGATCCGAGGCCAGAACCCTTTGTCCACCACTCCAACCCGCCACCAACGTAACGCGAACCACTGCCAGAAACCGCGATTTGCATGTTGTAGTTATTACCATTGTATTTAACCGTGGCCGAGTCGGTGGAAAGGTAGGTTACAGCAATCGTTTCACCGCTCTCGCACCGATAGTTATGCACGGAGGACGTTGACGGTGTTGCAGCGTCCACTTTATCCTGCGGGGAGCTTACACAAGCTGAAACAAGCAGGACTGAAGCGAGCGACAAGGGAACGATGATTTTCATACGAGCCTCCGTTTTGTTGATGTGTGGTCTAACAAATAGCGTTTATCTACCACCCCGCCCAGACTTGATTAATCCGCGACCCGAATTTACGGCAGTCAAACCTTGTTTAACTGAACCTTACGGAAAGCGGAACCTATGGGGATTGCATGGTTTTGCGGCGGGTCGTCATCTGCGTAATCGGGGAGTACGCAAGTGGGCAAGGAAAAGGACAGCAACAAAGTATTACTTAAAGAGCATTGCCCCTTTTCTTATTTCTCTTCGTATATAAACTTCGACTGCTATAAATGCAAAGGGAATCAGAGATGCTAGAAATATCAAAAACCAAGTTATTCCAGACCATTTCTGCTTATGAGAAACGTAGAGTGATAATACCAAATATAGAATAAATAGCACGCCATGAGCTGCGCCTAGGGGAAAGACGTATTCTCGACTGATAAAACCTAAGGTAACGCTTAATATAATTAAATAAGAAATGCCTTCCGATAGACTTACAACTCTAAAATATTTCAAATCTAATTCCTTTTTACAGCGCTAAAAATTCAAAGCGTATATATAACATTCCAACATTCAACACTAGACTAAATATAGGAGATATTCCACCTCTACCAGCCCAACGAATAGCGTTAATCTGCCGCCCCGCTCAAACGCGTTTACCCCCCGTCTCGTATTGACGGCAGATAAATCTTGTTGGACTGAACCTTGCTGAGAGCGAAACCTAGGGGATTGTATGGTTTTGCGGCGGAACGTCAACTGCATGATCGCGAAGTGCGCCAGAGAGCGAAGAATAAGCGGATACTCCAGCGCAAACTTTTTGCGCGCAATGCTGCCTGAATGCCGCGCAAAATGATAAAAGCAAACGCCATTGTGGTTGAAAATATGTTGGTGGCGAGGCAGTAAACTTATTTAAGGTGGTGAATTGCCGATACCAATTATTTTGCGTTGACAACGGAAGTCATCAGTCTTGCCAAATTTTGCCAATCAGACTAACCTTAAGCTATGAGCACAATGAACATATCCCTACCCGATACGCTCAAGTCCTTCGTGGATGAGCAGGTCAATCAAGGCGGCTATAGCACGAGCAGCGAGTACGTGCGTGAGCTAATCCGTAAGGATCAGGATCGCCTGCAACTGCGCGGCCTCCTGCTCGCGGGTGCGGCATCTATACCTGCAGGTCCGACCGATCCGGCCTATTTTGAGGAACTGCGTGATCGGGTGCGCAAGGCGGCTAAAGACGGCGCTTGCGGGTGACGGCCAAACCGGTCGTTCCGCGTGAGCTGGCCAACCGTGACATCGATGACGCGATTGCCTATTACCTCAGCGAAAGTACTGAGCAAGTGGCGCTCGGCTTCATTGACGCCTTGGAGCAAGCTTATACGCACATCTGTTGCTATCCGGCTACAGGATCGCCACGCTACGCTCACGACTAAACAACCACCGGCTAAAGCCGGAGGGTTTGAATTACGGACTGAAAGTCCGGATACGCGTCGCCTAAACGACGCGTCCTAATTGGGTTCCATTTTAAAATCATCGTTCGGCTTAGGTTCAAAAT
>Ga0209344_10003820_pt1 | contig 14417 bp, 10 predicted proteins | sample Cruoilmetagenom6_FD_187293 | JGI IMG/M metagenome (GOLD analysis project Ga0209344, IMG submission 187293) | Oil polluted marine microbial communities from Coal Oil Point, Santa Barbara, California, USA - Santa Barbara Oil Seep Sample 6 (SPAdes)... | ecosystem: Environmental > Aquatic > Marine...
AGAGACACTGTTCTCACAACTCTGCGACCAGTTCATGATCAGAAGAAATTATGCGAAGTCCTTTGAAGGATATAAAACAAGGATACTGTCCAAAATATCCGCGCTAACAATAGTACAGTACATTAATCAAGACGATATTCAATAGAAATATCAACAATATAAAAATTAGCATTATTTAAAATGCACAACGGGTTATTATACTATTACCATATCCCACAGAGGAAAAATTATTTAATACATCTATTTTCTAGTGTACAATCAAAAACCAAGATATCTATCTCGGTTTTTTTCTTTTTTAATGTAAAGCTTTTAATCTCTCATAGTATTGGTTTTACCAAATTTTGGAATATAACAAGTGCCGAATGTAATCTACTCATAAACCTCAACAATCATTTCTACCTCGCAAGCCATATTACCAGGTAGCGAACCCATACCTACCGCAGCGCGTGCATGTTTTCCATTATCGCCAAACACTTCTACCATTAAGTCAGAATAACCATTAATTACTTTAGAATGATCTTTAAAATCTGGAGCGGCGTTAACCATACCGTGTACACTTACAATTCTTTTTACTTTATTAAGATTACCCAATTCAGCTTTTAATACCGATAACTGGTTAATACCAACTTCACGAGCCGCTTGGTAGCCTTGCTCTATGGTTAAACTATCGCCCAACTTACCAATAATATTCTCACCATTGGCTTGTTTTGGTCCTTTGCCGGCCAAGAATAGCAAATTACCGGTTCTTGCCGCATGTACATAATTTGCTACAGGAATACCTTGGTCTCTTAGTGTAATATCTAAACTATCTAAAACAGCTTCTGGGTTATAATCGACATTAGCTGTTTCTTTGGAGGTCTTCTCATTTTCGGTTCCCATATTTGCATCGGCACAACTCATTATCATGAGGGTAAAAAGAACATAAATGCAGTATTTCATAATTTCTAATTAAAGGTGGTTATTTAGACTACAAGTTACCTAATAGTTCATAATCAACACAACACCATCATTATCACAGGATATTAAACTGCATAAAAAACACTAAAAATTGTATAAATACTATTTTTAGTGTTTTTTGTCGTAGTATCGATATCATTTTATTAAAAAAGTGTTGATATTATTTCATTTTTATTAGTTTAGCAAATTAACCAAAACAACAACTAAATCAATTTAATATGGAAAGTTCAACAGCGACTTCTAAAGTAAACGCAAATAGGCTTTTTTATGCTAGTTGCTTCGCTTTAATTACTACGGCGTTTTCATTTGCCATTGCGGCTGGTATATTAGATCAATTGAAAACTGAATTAGAATTAAGTGCCAGTCAAGCCGGCTTGATCACTTCTATGTGGTTTGCAGGTTTCCCAATTGCGATGGTAATTGGCGGTCTGATCTATCATAAAGTTGGCGGTAAAGTAATCATGCAATTTGCATTTTTTGCACATGCCATTGGTATTTTACTTCTAATTTTTTCAGGAAGTTATATGGGTCTTTTAGTCGCCAACCTTCTTATAGGCCTTGGCAACGGCTGTACAGAAGCGGCCTGTAACCCTATGATTGCCGATGCATATAAAGGCAATAGAATGAGTACTATGTTAAACCGTTTTCATATGTGGTTTCCTGGCGGTATTGCCGTAGGCAGTTTACTTTCTGGTTTTATGACAGATTATGATATAACCGGGCAAAGCCAAGTATGGTTATTGTTGATACCTGCTGTTATCTATGCAATTTTATTCTTTGGTCAAACATGGCCTAAAGCAAAAGTTGAAGAAGCTGCAACCATTAGCGGAAACTTAAAAGGAATGTTTACCCCGCTATTCTTGTTTATAGGAGTTTGTATGGCACTTACCGCTATCTCAGAATTTGGTCCAAACCAATGGGTAAGCCTTATTCTTTCGAAAAGTGGAGCAGAACCAACATTGATTTTAGCATTGACAGCAGGTTTAATGGCTGTTGCTAGATTCTTTGGTGGTAGCATGGTTGCGCAATTCAATCAAACCGGTGTTCTTTTGGGTTCAGCAGTACTTGCCACTATAGGTATCTATTTATTTAGTACACAAACAGGAACAATGGCTTATGTAGCAGCAATTATTTTTGCGCTTGGTGTTGCGTATTTCTGGCCAAACATGATTGGTTTAACAGCGACAAGAACACCAAAAACAGGAGCATTAGGAATGTCTATCATTGGTGCAATAGGGATGTTTTCGTCTTCAATTTTTCAACCTATTATTGGTGGATGGATCGATGCTGATAGAGCTGCCGCGGAAGCACAAGGATTTACTGGTGATGAATTAGAGTTGGTATCAGGACAAGAAACTTTAGGTACTATGGTTTTATTCCCGGCAATTTTAATTGTCTTGTTTACTGTTTTATATTTCTGGTTAAAGAAGAAGGACGGCAATGTAGAAGTTGCCACAGTATAACTAATACAATCGATATAAGAATGCCGAACAATTGATTTGCCCGGCATTTTTCATTAAATCTATTTCAGTTTTACTCTATAAGTAATTCTAACAATTGAATGGCCGTATCACTAATTTTAGTTCCTGGACCGAAAATAGCTATAGCTCCTACTTTCTTTAAAAAATCATAATCCTGTTTCGGTATTACACCACCAACAATTACCATAATATCTTCACGACCATAGCTTTTTAATTCTTTGACCACTTCGGGTACTAGAGTTTTATGTCCGCCAGCGAGAGAGGAAATTCCTAAAATATGAACATCGTTCTCCACTGCCTGTTTTGCAGTTTCCTTTGGTGTTTGAAAAAGCGGGCCTATATCTACATCAAATCCTAAATCGGCATAACCGGTAGCAACCACTTTTGCCCCACGGTCATGGCCATCTTGACCCATTTTCGCAACCATAATGCGTGGTCTACGACCATCTTGCTCTGCAAACTTATCTGCCAGTTCTTGTGCTTTCTTAAAACTACTATTTTCTTTAATTTCCCTTGAATACACGCCTGTAAATGAATTTATAATTGCCTTATGCCTGCCAAATGCTTCTTCTAAAGCACTACTTATCTCGCCTAATGTCGCTCTTTCTCTTGCGGCAGATACAGCTAAAGCTAGTAAATTTTCTTCAGATTCACTACTGTTTAATTTATTTGTGGCAGCCCTAGTAAGGGCTTCTAGTTTATCGTTCACAGCATCAGTATTCCTACCTGCTTTCACCTCTTCTAATCGCTGTAATTGCTGCCTGCGTACTTCTTTATTATCAACCTCTAAAATTTGAAGCTCATCTTCTTCGGTAAATTGGTATTCATTGACGCCTACAATGACATCTTGCCGACTATCAATACGAGCCTGTTTTCTAGCGGCAGCTTCCTCTATTCTAGTTTTTGGTATTCCGGTTTCAATTGCCTTGGTCATTCCGCCTAGATTCTCCACCTCTTCCATTAACTCCCAAGCCTTGTAAACCAAATCATGGGTTAGTTTCTCCACATAATAACTACCTGCCCAAGGATCAACAGTTTTGGTCATATTTGTTTCCTGCTGCAGATATATTTGGGTTTCTCTAGCAATACGGGCAGAGAAATCTGTGGGCAGTGCAATGGCCTCATCCAACGCATTGGTATGTAAGCTCTGTGTGCCACCAAATACAGCAGCAGCAGCTTCTATAGTAGTTCTTGCCACATTATTGAACGGGTCTTGTTCCGTAAGGCTCCATCCGCTGGTTTGGCAATGTGTTCTCAGCATTAATGATTTTTCGTTCTTAGGATTGAACTCTGACACCACCTTTGCCCACAACATTCTTGCTGCGCGCATTTTGGCAATTTCCATAAAATGGTTCATTCCTATTCCCCAAAAAAAGGAAAGTCGTGGTGCAAAATCATCGATCTTTAATCCGGCTTTTATTCCTGTCCTGATATATTCCAATCCGTCAGATAGTGTATATGCCAATTCTAAATGTGCAGGCGCGCCAGCTTCGTGCATATGATATCCAGAAATACTGATACTATTGAATTTGGGCATATGCTTACTAGTATACTCAAATATATCTGCCACCAGCTGCATTGAAGGTTTTGGCGGATAGATATACGTATTACGAACCATAAACTCCTTAAGAATATCATTTTGTATGGTTCCAGATAATTTATCTAACGGTACACCTTGTTCTTCAGCAACAACAATGTAGAATGCCATAATAGGCAGTACTGCTCCGTTCATGGTCATAGAAACCGACATTTCGTTCAGCGGAATTCCTTCAAAGAGCACTTTCATATCTTCAACAGTGTCTATTGCAACACCCGCTTTACCAACATCACCGACAACACGTTCATGATCACTATCATAACCTCTATGTGTAGGCAGATCAAATGCGACCGACAATCCTTTCTGTCCTGCTTTTAAATTCTTTCTATAAAACTCGTTACTTTCTTTAGCAGTTGAAAATCCGGCATACTGTCTTATAGTCCATGGGCGCAACACATACATGGTTGAATATGGACCACGTAAAAATGGCGGTATACCTGCCGCAAAATTTAAATGTTCAATACCATCAATATCTTCTTTTGCATAGCTCTTTTTCAACGGAATAGTTTCCGCAGTGATAAACGAAGCATCATCAGATTTACCTTTGAAGTTTTTTTGCCCTTTACCAGTTGTAGCCGAAGAAGCTAATTGAATATGTTGCAAATCTTTTCTACTCATGTGACAAACGGTTTTGCTCTAGCTCTTCTGCCAGTCGTTTTTCTATAATGGGCGTAATCAACGTTTTTCTAGGATTCTTTTTCACAAACGGATACAACTCTAATTCCTGAGCCATTTTATCGTTTTCATTCTGATATACATTCGTACCTACCAAAACAGTCTTTCTTTCATTGAATTTCTCTTGCTGTTTACGTGCCCCATCAGCAATTCTATTCTGAATCGTATGATTTTTTAATTGCTTTAAGAATCCGCCATCTTTCTCGATCGACTTAAATAGAATCAAAGCTTTCTCTGCCAATTGGCTAGTTACGGTTTCAATATAATAACTGCCCTCTGCCGGGTTTTCTACCTTATCAAAATAACTTTCTTCTTTCAGTAATATGAGCTGGTTCAAAGCTATACGATCAGCAAAATCATTGTCCTTTTTATAAACAGCGTTATAATTAAGATTGAAAACCGTGTCAGACCCACCTAAAACTGCAGACATACATTCTGTTGTGGTGCGCAACATATTTACATTGTAATCATAAATAGTCTTGTTACGTTTTGTTGGCTCAGTAGTGATGTGACAAGGAATGGAAATCTCATATGCATTTGCCAAAACCTCCCAAAGATTACGTAATGCTTTTAGCTTAGCTATTTCAAAGAAATAATTACCCCCAACTGCTACTTTAAAATCTATACTTTTTAATTTAGAAATAGAACTGCTCTCTTGCAGTATATTTAAATAATCATTTGCATGAGACATTGCATAAGCCAATTGTTGCACCATATCCGCTCCTGCATTTTCATAAAGCGAAACATCTATACTAAGCAAATTTTCAATTTCACTAGAAATTAAATCATTCACCAATTCCACATCTGAAGACATTGATAAATACCAATTACCTGATTTTGCCAAGTTACCAATGGGATCAGCTTGAAAATGTATATTTTTTGATTGAGGAATTTTGGCAAGCGTTTTATATATAAATTCTTTGGACAAAAATTGCATGTTTAGATATACCTTCACAACATCTAAATCAATATTGTTCAAAATAATGGTAATATCTATTGATTCTTCAGGAATAAGAAACCGAAGAGCTTCTGCACCTTTCTGTATGCTTTTAAGTGCTTTTTTATTTGCCATTATAGCATTACCGGCATAAATGGGCTGACCAATATTCCATGAAGAAATTTGTAAGGACTTAACCTTTACATGCTCTAAATCATCTGCATGATAAAAAGGTTTTACTTTTATTCCTTCAGGAGAATTCCAAACAACCTCTTCATTATAATCTTTTCCCTTTAAATCATATTGAATTTTCTGTTTCCATTCTTTTTCAGAAATGGTCTTAAAATTTTCAAACAAGGTTTCACCCTTCATACAAGACAGAGTTTAATTAAAAAACGAGTTTTTTGATTTAACTATTAAAACTGAATTTAACGCAATCTCTCAAAGATACAATAAGTAAACAACCTCGAGACTAGCCCGAAAACCATTGATTTAAAGTTTTATTTAAATTTCGATTATCGAATAAAATCTGGTATAGAATGTAGATTATTCTATCTACTCAATTGCGTTTAGATTTCGCACATTTTCTGTTTCAATTCTAGACAGTTCTTTAAGTTCGTTTTTTTCGAACATTGCAGGTAAATCCTTTAATGGAGTACCAACCGGAGCTGCCCAATTTATGTAATCTTGAAAACGAATACCGTCAATAGCTCTTGGGTTATAGGCACTTCTAAAACGAACACCACCATCATTAACGCTATAACTGTAGGCTAGATAATCAACATAGTGCAATTTTTTATGTATCCAATACATAAAAATATCATCATGGTCTATACCTCCACTCTCTTTACCAAAAGTAACACGTACAACATCATAATCTTCATCTTTAATAACCGTTTCACCAATAAGTTCTTTATGAACTGCCTTATCGTTTAATTTATGCGGCAATGTGGCAAAATAAATAACAGAATTCAACGCATTACTGTGTATTGCAATATCCTTTTCAAAAAGATCAACAACTTTATCATTAACCGTTCTACTAAATGACCCATTGTCTAAATTGTCTTCAATTCTATTACCAATACTATCCTTAAAATTTACACGATAAGCAAACCCATTAGTATTATTGAACATGTACATTTTATTTCTAAATACGAACTCATAATTTGCCGTATCATAAGCAATCCCTCCGTGGACCTTAATAGCATTCTGAACAATTATCTCCACACTATCCTCTCTTACATCTACGGTATTCTTCTCGGTCTTTTTGCCATTATTATCGCTATTTCGAAAGTCTTTACAACCTATTACTGTTATAAAGATAATACCTCCTATTATTCTAAAAATCTTATTCATTTATAAAGGATATAAATTAAAGTTGTATTACTAATAAATATTCCAAACATAATCTAAAATCAAATCGTCGATGTTCGAAAGAACTAGTAACCTACTAAAGTTAGTATAAATAAATAGCTGTGCAATTTCTAATTCATATTAAATGTAACATCATTATATAAAAGTGGAAAGACGAAAGAGCTACATAGATTTTATGTTATCACAAAAAACTAACCTCTATAAAATTAATCTTTCATAAAGCGATAAAAAGAATGGTCGAAAGTATATCAAAATCAAATTATATGCAAATAACTACTGACCTCTATAAAGATATATTTGCCCGTAGACAAAGATGATTGCGTACCTAAATATTTCTATTTATTTCATTTGTTCAAAATAAAAATACAGAATTCTATTTGATCAAATTCGCAAAATTATAGGCCGCATTTATAAGGTTATCCTTGCTCTGACACATAGCTTCCTTTAGGGTAGAAACACCTCTTATAATTGAAGCAACGTAAGCCAAACCAAATTTTTGTTGCTGTACTACACTTATGCTTACCGATCCGCAGAGTGCAGCAACGGGTATTTTTTTAAATTTAGCAGACGTTACAACACCATCTATGGTTTTTCCAGATAATGTTTGCTCATCTAATTGACCCTCGCCAGTTATAATCCAATCTGCACCTTCAATAGCAGTATCAAAATCTGCTAATTCCTTTACCAAATTATTTCCAGAAATTAATTCTCCTTTAAGAAAAACAAGAGCACCACCTCCTGCTCCGCCAGCAGCACCAGTGCCGTTTACTTTCTGTAAATCTATTTTATAGCAATTATTTATAATTTCAGCAAAGTTGCGTAAGCCTTGATTTAAAAAAATAATCTCATTCTCAGAGGCTCCCTTTTGTGCTCCATAAATGTAGGCAGCTCCTTGAAGTCCATAAAAGGGATTGGTAACATCGCATGCTATCTTTACTTTTATATCATTAAGTCTCTTATATTTGTTGGAGTCATCTATGTTTTTCACCTTAGAAAGGTTTTTGCCTATAGGTATCAGCTCTTGCCCTTTTTCATCAAGAAATTGATAGCCTAAAGCTTTTGCCATACCCATACCACCATCATTGGTAGCACTACCACCTATACCAAGAATAATTTCTTCAGCTCCTTTTTCTAATGCATCATAAATAAGTTCTCCCGTACCCAAAGTAGTTGTCTCTATACAATTACGCTCATTTTTGGTAAGCAATTTTAGCCCTGATGCTTCTGCCATTTCTATATAGGCAATTTTTGTTTCATCGGAATATAAATATGAAGCGCTAATAGGTCTAAAAAGTGGGTCGTTTACCGAAACGGCAACTTTTTCTCCTTTTATGTAATGATTGGCAACTTCCATAGTACCATCACCACCATCTGCTAATGGCCTTTTCAAAATTTCGGCATCTTTGAATACCATTCGAAGTCCTTCTTCCACTGCATCACAAAATTCGAACCCGGTTAGTGAACCTTTAAACTTATCAGGTGCTATTACAAATTTCATCGCCATAAGATTAATTCAAAATACTTGGTAAGGCAATAGTAAAAGTAACTATTGCCGCAAAATAAGCTATCAATATCACCACTTCTTTTTTACCCGAGTAGTATACTACCTCTAACCCTTCATTAACCCTTCTCTTAACGGTGTAACTAACTACTAACGCAACTAAAGCGGTTACCAAACAACCTAGAACATTCCACCAGAACCAAAAGATTTGCGGCACATATAACCATAGATAAATATTAAAAAATACGCCTACTACTATTCCAATATTTATACCTAAGGCATGAGTTTTCTTGGTAAGAATCGCTAAAATAAAAGCTGCTAAAATTGGTCCGTAAAAAACAGAACTAATCTTATTGATTACTTCTATAACCGTACCTTCAATGTTACCTGCGAAAAACGCAAAAAACAAACAAACCAGACCCCAAAAAATAGATAACAATTTAGAGTAGGTCATATACTTTTTATTCGGCATATTCGGATTGAATCGTTTTACGAAATCTTCCATTGTAACTGCAGAAAGTGAATTTACAGTAGAACTTAGGGTGGACATAGCTGCCGACATAATTGCTACAATCAAAATTCCAATTACACCATTTGGTAGATATTTAATAATAAAAACCGGCACCATTAAATCGGCCTTTTTACCTTGTAAAGAACCTATGTTGGCCTGATACACTGTTTCCATCTGTTCTTGAAAACTTACGTCTTGCAATAACAACGTACCTAACACGAGCCCCATAACACAATAGGTCAATGTAAACGGAAAACGAAGTAAACCGTTTGCCATCAAAAGCTTTTTGAGGTTCGACATACTACTTGATGATAACAATCTTTGCGTTTGGGTCTGATCTGTACCGTAATAAGAAGCATAGAGAAAAAACCCGCCGATCACCATTGGCCAAAATCCGAATTCATCATTACCGTCGGTATTATTAAAGCCCCATTTACTAAAGTCTACCGCAGTAATTCTATCAGTATCTACATGGGTAAGAAAATTATCCATTCCACCTAACTCGCTAAATCCGTAAAAAAGACAAATAATAATGCCTATAAAAAGGATACACATTTGAATAACATCTCCCCAGATAACCGCTTTCATTCCACCTTGAAAAGAATAGACCATGGTAATAAGACCTATGATTAAAATAGAAATCCAAAAATCTAATTGAATAGTAGCCTGTAAAATCAAAGCCATAGTATACACCATTACCCCAGTGGCAACTGATCTACTTATTTGAAAAACGAAACTTATCAATAACCGTGAAGAGGCATCGAATCGTTTTTCTAAATATTCATAAACACTTACAATACCGGAATTATATAGCGTAGGCAATATTGCTATAAGTAAGAAAGCCATTGCTAACGGTACGCCAAATTCATAGGTTAACCATTGCATACCACCGCCGTCTTTAAGCCCAACAAATGCAGGAGCAGAAATAAAGCTAATAGCAGATAGTTGCGTCGCCATAGCCGATAAACTTAACGGTAACCATGATGTTTTTCGACCACCCAAAAAGTAATCCCCACCAGAATTGTTATCCTTGAACATAAAGCCCAAACCTAAAAACCCTACTAGGTATACGGCAATAATAATAAAGTCTACGTAGTTCATAAGTTAGTTTCTATTTTTTTATCAATAAACCTACGCCCTAAAATTCTAAGAATATAGAATGCGATTATATTGTAGTCAATGTAAAATAATTCATCTTTTAAATCGGCTGATCCAAACTTTATTCTGAATTCACCATATCAATAAACAAAGCTGCACTCCAAGAAAAACTATTACCACCATAACCGGTAGGGTTCTCCTCTCCCGTTTCTTTTCTACAGTCAAAATATTCGTAAAAACCATATCTCTCGATCAGTTCTATAGTATCATTTTTAATTTGTGCCGCTACATCTATAAAACCATAATTTTTGAGTCCGAGAAAAAGGATCCAGTTCATATTGATCCAAACAGGCCCCCTCCAGTATTTTCTAGGGTCAAAAAGATCGTTCGTTGGATCAAATGACGCACATAAGTATTTATCATCTCCGCCAAATTTATCTATCAAGGTATTCATCAAAACCTGAGCCCTTTCTGGCGAGGGAATATTTGCAAGCATTGGTGAAAAAGATGAAGATGTAATATGACGAATAGTTTTTTCGTTTCTTAGGTCATAATGTACATATGCACCAAGTTCAGCATCGAATAACTTTTCGTTAAAGCTTTTAATACTTTTTGATTGCCAATTTAAGAGCGTCTTAATTTTTTTTTCATTGCTCCCAATTAATTCATATAATTCTATAAGCGCTTGGTTAGATTTTATTAGCATTGAATTGAACAATGGGTCTTGAACCAAAAAGGGGGATAATTCAGCAATTTTTGCATCATCATAATTGTTCTCTTTGGCGATATCTATAATATACAGGTAATGATCATATTCCCTTTTAGAAGGGCGTTGAGAAGCATCAACATGCGTTGTGTCTTTTCGCACAAAATTATATTCCGGCGGATTCATTGTATTCCATATATCATCCCAAACAGGAGAGTTATCGGTACCAGATTCCCAGTTGTGATAGATGTACACCAAACCTTCGTTGTTTGGGTCTCTGTTAGAATAAAAATAGGCGTGATTTGCATAAACCTTATCTATTTCTTCTTTGATAAAGCATAGCATATCTTCCTTATCGGCTGCAATGCGATACATTTCTTGAAGCACAAAACCCGTTACTGGTGGCTGAGTCATACCTGTAGACCTATACTTTTTAGAGGATAACGGATGAAGCTCGGATTGATGAAAATCTGCTCCAGGAAAATAGGAGTCATTTTCTGTATGAAAAACGATATGTGGTATAAAGCCATTGCCCCATTGTACATCTAGTAATGTTCTCATTTCAGTTTTCGCCTTTTCTACATCAAAATGGGCAAATCCAATAGCTATAAAACCAGAATCCCATTTCCACTGAAAAGGATATAAGCCTTTACTGGGTATGGTAAACCCTCCATCTTGAAAATTTGCATTTAACAAACCAATAGCCTTCTTATATAATTCTTTATTCATATTGTTAAACCAGTATTTATTATCAAGCTGATAATCCAAAGTCTAAAATATTAGAAATATGCTGCCTTACTATAATCAAATTCACGAATTTGATGTGCAAACGTTTCCGCAATCGTTTGCAATTTAATTTATACTATTGTAAATTACTCATTTTCATATATGAGCAAAAAGAGAAATACTACTTTAAAAGAGCTTTCAAAAGAATTAAGTTTATCTATATCAACAGTTTCTAGAGCGCTGAACGACCATCCCGATATTAGTAAAATCACTAAAGAAAAAGTTATAAAACTCGCTAAGCAAATGAATTATGTCCCGAACTTATTTGCGAGAGGTTTTCGTTCTCGTGAAACACACATTTTAGGTGTCATAGTACCTAACATATCGCACTTATTTACTTCTACCATTTTAAAAGGAATTATAAAAGAAGCAGAGCTACGGGGATACCGCGTTATCATATCAGAATCCAATAATGATGAAAGCAAACAGGCCAACATGTTAAATACCATGACACAGTTTGGAGTAGACGGCATATTAATGTCCTTAGCAAGAAAAACTAAAGAGGTAGAAGAGGTATTAAAGGTTCTAAAACGAATTCCTATAGTTTTATTCGATAAGGTATCCAGTAAAATACCCTGTACTCAAATTGTAATTAATGAAGAAGAAGCTGCTTTTAATGCTATAGAGCATTTAATCGAGCTAGGTAAACGACGTATTGCAATTATCAAAGAATCTGAAAATTCATACAATTCAGAAAAAAGATATGCCGGATACTTACGTGCCTTATCTAAATACGGGCTACCTATAAAAGAAAAGATCATACTAAGCACTGAAGATGTATCACTCGAGAATGGTAGGCGATTAACGAAAATTCTCTTAAGCATGAAACAACGACCTGATGCCATTTTTGCCATTACAGACAATGCAGCAATAGGTGCAATTAAAACTTTACACAGGTTTAAAGTAAAAATTCCTGAAGAAATTGCAGTAGTTGGTTTTAGTAACTCTATCAATTCTACGGTAATTAGTCCTGGATTGACTACCGTAAGTCAACCTGGAAATAAAATAGGGAGAACCGCAGTAAAATTCTTAATTGAAGAAATAGAAAACCCCAACCATGATGTTATATCAAAAACCGTAGAAATAAAAACCAATCTTATTATTAGAGATTCTACGTTGATAGTGAACTCATCTTTTAAATCATAACGTATAACGGGTTATGAAATAAGATTACACTTACCCGCTGTGTATTTTGACTATTCTTAGGTTTAAAACCGTCAGTTTGAGTTTTTTTTCTAGAAGAAAAAGTATCAAAAACAAGGCATTCTGTTCTGAAAATCTATCCTCGATACTATTTTCTACTACTTCGCATAAAAAAATCACTCGAATTGACGAATATTCATCAAAATACACAACGGGTTATACTTATTTTTAGGTTATAGAATCCCTATATTTGGTTTATATATAGCCAACTTTAAATCAATTTTAGCCTCTAGTCATATTTTAGAACTAGACAATTTAAAATTTTTATTACCCCCAAGCAAATATTATGAAAGCATTGAATAAAAGACTTAATTCCTTGGATTTTTTTAGAGGTGCTACAGTAGCAGCCATGATTATAGTTAATGATCCTGGAAGTTGGGAAACAACCTACTACCAATTAACCCATGCCGAATGGGAAGGGTGTACCGCTACGGATCTTATTTTTCCATTCTTTGTGTTTATAGTCGGAGTTTCAATATCACTTGCTTTTGGAAAATCTTTGACAAAAGGGCTCACCAAAAAACAATTGCTAACAAAATCTCTCAAAAGAGGTGTAAAAATATTTCTATTGGGGCTATTTCTCAATTTATTTCCCAATTTTAATTTTTCAGAGTTTAGGATTCCAGGAGTGCTTCAGCGAATTGCCCTAGTATATGTGTTTTGTTCCATCTTATATTTATATGCCAGCAAAAAAAGCCAATATATCTGGTTTGGCTCTCTTCTTATAGGTTATTATATAATTATGACATTCATTCCGATACCTGGTATAGGAGAAGCCAACCTTGACCCTGTCAACAACTTTGCGGCTTGGTTTGATAGACTAATATTAGAAGGTAATATTGGACGTAACGGGAAAGGGTTATATGACTTAACTGGAATCTTTACGACTCTTCCAGCAATAGCTTCTGGCCTTTCAGGTATTTTTATCGGTCATTTGCTACTAAATGAAAAAATGGAAGAACAAATAAAACTAATTTGGATGTTTGTGGTAGGTTGTAGTTTGATGTTTGCCGGATGGTTGTGGAATTTAGAGTTTCCAATAATCAAAAAACTTTGGACTTCTTCCTTTGTACTATATACCTCTGGTATTGCCATTCTCTGTTTTGCAATTTCCTATTGGTTTATCGATGTTTTGAAATATCAAAAAATGATAAAACCTTTTTTGGCCTTTGGGTCAAATGCGCTAATAGCCTATTTTGTAGCCGGTTTATTTGGAAAATTTACTAATGTTAAAATTTTAGAGATCAACAACAATACAACTAGTATCAAAGACTGGATGTTTTCAGAAGTACTCACCAACATTTTTAACCAATACAATGCTTCTTTAGTTTATTCACTTCTAAATACTTTACTAATATTTATATTAATATGGTGGCTTTATAAAAAAGACATTATCATCAAAGTTTAGGCACATCAGCTTGAACTTTTTTCCAAAGTAATAAGCCTCTTGTTCAATTTTTTCTATGAAGTCATCTTGACTTTTTTTTTGAGGAAAATAAAAGGGTTGCAGATATTTGTGTTGCGAAACATAAAACCACAACCCCGTGTACCAAGTACTAAGCAAAGATATGATAGAATTAGAAATAATTCC
>Ga0209344_10003822_pt1 | contig 14413 bp, 11 predicted proteins | sample Cruoilmetagenom6_FD_187293 | JGI IMG/M metagenome (GOLD analysis project Ga0209344, IMG submission 187293) | Oil polluted marine microbial communities from Coal Oil Point, Santa Barbara, California, USA - Santa Barbara Oil Seep Sample 6 (SPAdes)... | ecosystem: Environmental > Aquatic > Marine...
TTGTATTCCACTCCGTTCTCTATTTTGTGTTTCGCCCTCACTTCCCCAAGTTGGTCGTAAACCACTTTCTCCCCAACCATTTTTCCCTTTTTAAAACTAGCTTCAGAAAGTAATTCGCCAGACCCATAAAATTCCCTTTGAAGCCCATCCTGCTTGCCGTCTTTATAATTATACCCTTTTGTAAGTTGTCCATCAGCATTATACGAAGCATACACACCATTTAGAAATCCGCGCTTGGTTTGAAATTCTTCTGAAGGTTTTCCCTGATAAACAACTACATAGTGGCCGGTCATCAATTCCTTATCATTGTCGTAATAAAGTTTTATGTCATAATCGTTGCGAACGGCTTCAAAATCATCGTACGTAATTGTTTGTTTGTTATTCATCCGAACTTCATCTACGGCATCAATAACTTTATTGCAGGAAACTAGAAGTATTGAAATTGTAGAAAATAAGAGTAGTTTTTTTATCATTGCTAGTTTTTTTATTAAATATGTTTTCCTTTTTTCCATCCATGCTTCCCAAGATACTTTTCCCCACTTTCAACAGCGCCCTCTTCAATGGAAGTTCCCATAGAATCATTCCAACGGTTTAAATAACCGAAGAGCGAAATAACACCGAGCATTTCCACGATTTCGCCTTCGTTCCAATATTTGTAAAGTCTTTCTTTAATTTCGTCGTCAACGGCATTTGGCACTTGGCTGGCCGCTAAGGAAAAATCCAATGCAGCGCGTTCTGCTTCTGAAAAAGCGGAATGTGTTCTGTATTCCCAAATATTATCCAATTGTTCCTGTTCCGTGCCGTAACGTTCCGCGGCACGAATGGCGTGCGCTTGGCAGTAGCGACAGCCCGTGGCATTGCTGCTTACCCAAGCAATCATTCTTTTTAAAGCTGAGGTTACGCGCCCTTCATTTGCCATAACGGCTTTATTTAAGTTTATGAATGCTTTGCTAATTGCCGGCCGATGCTGCATAGTGAGCACGCTGTTTGGGCAAAAACCCAGGGTTTCGTTGAAAAATTCGGCCAATTGTTTTGTTTCGGCGTCGTGGTTTGGGGAAAGGGGAGTTACTAATGGCATAGTTTACAATTGTTAGAAATCCGAAAGTACAAAATGCTCTTAGCAAATTCAAAATCACAAGCAGCAATTCCTACAACTATCGGAATCCAAAATATTTAATTTTTCAGCAGTTTAAAAACACCGTTATTAGTTTTCAGAAAATAAACCCCATTTTGTACAGCGGAAAGGTCTAGCTGTGATTGCTTTTCGTTCAATTCGCCTGTTGCCATAATTTTTCCGGTAATGTCTGTAATTTGATATGGTTCTTTTCGCGAAGAGAAATTGTTTTCAATAGTGAAAATTCCGTTTGATGGATTTGGGTAAATGGTTGTTATTTGGTTTCGGAATTCGGGAGTGGACAAAGGGTTGTTGTTGTGACGGAGCAATATTATATCTTCCATCCCATTAAACCAATATGTATTTCCTAAGCTTACAATCTTTCCATCTTCTTGCAAAATGGATTTATAGTATTCAAATTCTAAGCCTCCTCCCAAAAAAGAATTATCTTCTGTCCCACCTTGAAAATATCGATGAATCCCGTAAGAACTTCCTTCGAAACAATCGGGATAAGTGCCGCTAACAATCATCCTTTGATTTTCTTGAATCATCAACTGTAAAATTCTGAACCCAGAAATAGGTAACAGTAACGTCCCATTATTTCCGAAATCTGGATCTGGTGAGCCATCGTTTAAATATCTTAAAAAGTAAGGCTGCATCACCGGATCAAAAAGATCTACACAGGCGCCACAACTTCCCGCAATAACTATTTTATTATCATTCGTAAAATCAAGGCTCGCAGTACTAAAATTCATGGGGTTCAAGGCATCAATGTTTTTTGTTACCATTCCATTATTTCCAAAGTTGGCGTCTAAATAACCGTTTGGCTGAAACTTCATCAAAATGATGTCTGCATTCGCATTATTATCTCGCGTTCCAACGAAATACAAGTTATTCTCTGCGTCAGTCTTAAATTCTCGACTCGTAAATAAACCACCAGAGAAGCTGGAAGTGGCAGCGCCATTTAAACCAAAATTGGTATCCAACTCTCCATTAGAGAAATAGCGGTTGATTATAATTTCATCGCTCCCACTGAATTTCAAAAGCAACATGGATCCATCATCAAGAAGTGTCATTGCAGCATAGTTTCCGTTTGGAATGGCAAGAATTCCACTATTTCCAAAAGTGTTATCTAAACCTCCGTTATCCAAATATTTTGCAATAACAAATGTTGAACTTTGCCCTTGTGGTCCTGCGGCGATAATATTTTGTAAATTATCTATAAATAAATATTTGTAGTCATAAAACCCATTCCCATTGCCGGAAATAACTATGCCATTAGTACCAAAGGAAGTATCTAAGATGCCATCAGGCATATATCTTATCAGATATGGATAATAATTATTGGTATCTGGAGTCATCACTCCGGAAACAATCAATTTGTGATCTACCTGCTCAACCACATTCAATACCAAATCATGGCTATTATTTAAATCTGTCTCCACAATTCCCCCATCTCCAAATGAAGTATCCAGACTCCCATCCTGTCCAAAAGTGACCAGCGAGGCTATCCCCAACAAAAAAAGTAAAAGTGTTTTCATAAGTAAAATTTTAAAGGTTAGCGGGGAGAATTTGAAAACAAGATAATAAATTTTCAAACACAAATAAGCAGCAGAACTATTATCTTAATTTCGTAATTTTACAGTTCTCCCTCTTTATTTAAGAATCACAACCAATCCATTTTTTGGAATTTGTAATTTTAAACTTTGGAATTTACCAAATATATGCGCTGGACCCTAAAACCAAAACCCGACCCCGAAAAAGTAAATTCACTTTCAAAAGCCTTGAATGTGGAGCCTATAATTGCGTCGCTTTTAGTGCAACGCGGTGTGGAAACTTTTGAGGAAGCCGAAAAATTTTTCCGTCCAAGTCTGGACGATCTTCACAATCCATTCCTGATGCAGGATATGGACAAAGCCGTTATTCGAATTGAAAAAGCAATTGAAAACGAGGAAAATATTTTGGTTTACGGCGATTATGACGTTGACGGAACTACCAGCGTGGCGCTGCTTTCTTCCTATTTAAAAAGTTATTATCCGAATGTTTCAACTTACATTCCCGATAGATACGATGAGGGTTACGGGGTTTCCTATAAAGGAATTGATTATGCCGAGGACAATGGGTTTACGCTTATAATCGCTTTAGATTGCGGCATAAAAGCCATTGAAAAAGTGGCCTATGCTTCCGAAAAAGATATAGATTTCATTATCTGCGACCACCACCGCCCGGGAAAGGAAATTCCAAACGCAATTGCGGTGCTCGACCCAAAAAGGGAAGATTGCGGATATCCGTACAAAGAACTCTGCGGTTGTGGCGTGGGCTTTAAATTGATTCAGGCTTTAGCCGAAAGAAGAGGATTAAATATTGAAGATCTTTTGCTGTATCTAGATTTGGTCGCAACTGCAATTGCTGCAGATATTGTCCCCATCACCGGTGAAAACAGAATCCTCGCGTATTACGGTTTAAAAGTGATTAACAGCAATCCGCGCACAGGCTTTCAAGCAATTCTCAAACAAGTTAAAAAAGAGACGCTCACCATAACTGACGTAGTTTTTATCATAGCCCCGCGAATAAATGCCGCCGGAAGAATGAAGCACGGCAACCACGCCGTTACCTTACTCACAGAAACCGAAATGGAAAAAGCAGTAATCTTCGCTGCGGAAATTGAAAGTTTCAACACTGAAAGACGGGATGCCGACAAATTGATTACCGAAGAGGCGCTTCAGCAAATAATTCAAAATAAAGAAGAAAGGCGAAAAACCACGGTGGTGTACCACGAAAGTTGGCACAAAGGTGTAATTGGCATCGTGGCCTCTCGATTGACGGAGACCTATTATCGTCCCACTTTGGTTTTTACCAAAAGTGGTGAAAAGCTTGCAGCTTCCGCGCGTTCCGTGAGTGGGTTTGACGTTTACAATGCTTTGGAAAGTTGTGCCGAACATATTGAACAATTTGGAGGACATATGTATGCCGCGGGATTGACCTTGTTTGAAAAGGATTTTGAAAACTTCAAAAATGAATTTGAAAAAGTAGTTTCGGAAACTATAGATCCGCATTTGCTAATGCCCGAAATAAAGATTGATGCAGAAATAAACTTGGAAGATATCACCCCAAAATTTTTCAGGATATTAAAGCAGTTTGCACCCTTCGGCCCCGGAAATATGACACCAACTTTTATGACACAGAATCTAAAGGACACCGGTTGGGGTAAATGTGTAGGAGAAGATAAAAAGCATTTACGGGTTGTGGTGAAGCAGGAAAATTCAAATCTTTTTACGGGAATTGGTTTCGGTTTGGCCGAAAAACAAGACATTGCCTGCAACGGAAAAACATTCAAAGCGGTTTATTGCATTGATGAAAACGAATGGCAGGGAAATGTGAGTTTGCAACTGCGGCTGAAAGATATTATGGAGTAATTCAGTGTTCAGTGTTCAGTCATCAGTAAAAATATTTTAAACCTATAGTTTAAAACTTTTCAACTCAAACTTTTCGCCATCAAAAACGCCGTAGGTATAATGGTTAATCCAATCTCCTAAATTATAATAGGTAGAATTTTCCCCAACTTTTATCTCCATTGGCAAATGGCGATGGCCGAAAACGAAGTAATCGTAATGTTGGGTTTCCAGTCTTCGTTTTGAATATTGCGCAAGCCATTCTTTTTCCTCGCCCAAAAATTCTTTGTCCTCATCGCCGGAAATCAGTTTGTTTTTTACTGAAAAATATTGCGCAACACGAACGCCAATATCCGGATGCAACCAACGGAAAAGCCATTTTGAAAACGGATTTATAAAAACCTTCTTCATTCTTTTGTAGCCTTTGTCGCCCGGTCCCTTTCCATCACCGTGACCGATCAAGAAATGCCTTTCATTGAAAACAAATTCCTTTGGATCGTGATACACGGGAATGTTCAATTCCTTTTCAAAATAATCGTGCATCCATAAATCGTGGTTTCCCACAAAAAAATGGATTTGGATGCCGCTATCCCGAAGTTCGGCCAGTTTTCCCAAAACCCGCACAAAGCCTTTTGGCACAACGGTTTTATATTCAAACCAAAAATCAAAAAGATCGCCGAGCAGGAAAATAACTTCGGCATCGTGCTTAATGCTCTCCAGCCATTTTACAAAAATTTTCTCGCGTGGCAAGCTTTCGGCTTGTGTAGGCGCGCCAAGATGGTTATCGCTGGAAAAATATATTTTTTTGCCTTGCGGAATTTGCATATTCAAAGATAGGAAAGTGATTCGGTTTAATTATCGCCAGCAAACCATTCCGCATAACTGCTGTCAGTTTCCTGAAGTTTTAATGAATGAAGCGTTATGTTTTTCGGCAAACGATTCTTTATTTTTTCAGAAAAATCTATCACCATCATTTCGCTGGTGGGTTGGTAATCCACTAGCAATACACTATGTCCGCGATCGCTCAGTTCTTTTGCCAATTCAATGTGAGGGGTATTTTTGTTGAAGACTGTGGCGTGGTCAAAAACATCAACAATTTCTTCCTTTACTATTTTTTTTAAGTCGCCAAAATCTATTACCATACCAAATTTCACATTACCCGTATCTTCTATGGGCGTGCCGATAACGGTTACCGAAAGTTTGTAACTGTGCCCGTGCACATTTCTGCATTTGCCGTCGTAGCCATAAAGCGCGTGCCCGGTTTCAAAAGAAAAAATCTTGGTGATTCGAATTTGTTCCATAACAAAAAGTTGGGCACAAAGATACAATTTTCTGCGCCCGTGGTAAGATTTAGTGTTTTTGAAATTGAAGGGGGAATTTCATCTAAAACATAGAGGTTTTCTATATAAAGTAGGTTATCTTTTAAGTTGGCACATTACCACTGATTTCTGCACTATATTTGCTCACTTTTAAAGGCGCCAAAGAATGACCGAAGAACTTTTTGAACAATTGGAATTTATTGAAAACCCGTTGTTTGAATGTATTATTGACGATTTGCTTCAGCAGCAATACAGTATTGTGAACGACTTTTTTTCTTCGGAAGAAGTGGAAACACTCCGAAATTCCCTGCTCGCCAAATACGATGCGGATCGTTTTAAGAAATCTGCCATCGGCAACCGTACCAATGAAGAAATAGATAAAACCATACGCGGCGATTTTATTCTTTGGATGGACGAAAAAAACGCAAATGAGGCCGAGCTGCTTTTCTTCAAAAAAATAAACGAACTGGTCAATTACTTAAATAAAACTTGCTTTTTAGGAATTCTTCATAAAGAATTTCACTATGCAGTATATCCAACGGGCACTTTTTATAAAAGGCATTTGGACACATTTCAGAATGACGATCGAAGGAAACTTTCTATAGTTTGTTATTTGAACGAGGACAATTGGCTGCCGCAAAATGGGGGCGAACTTACCATTTATACTGAAAAAAAGGAACTGGATATTTTACCCCTTCCCGGCCGTGTAGTTATTTTTGAAAGCCAGGTTTTGGAACATGAAGTGAAGGTGGTAAAAGCATCCGAGCGCATGAGCATTACCGGATGGCTTAAGACACGCTAATTACTTTTTCTTTATTTTTTGATAAGCGACTACGGCAATCACCAAAACTGCAAGTATTAAAAAAAGACCGGGGCCACCAATAAATTCTATCCATTCCATGTTTTTGTGATTTGTGATTCGCTAATTCGAGATTTGTCGTTCGTCGTTCCCACTTCGTATTTCGTATTTCGTATTTCGTAAAAGTATTAATTTTCAATCAGCGGAATGTATTTTTTTCGGAATTCAAGCATCAACGCAATCGCCCGATACGCTATCCAAACAATAAGTGCTGCCCAAATGCCAACCAACCCCCATTGCATGTATTTTGAAAAATAGAGGACGGGAATAAAACCGAAAATTGTTGCTCCCAACAAAACATTCCGCAGATAGCGCATTTCTCCCAAACCTTTAAAAATAGAATCGAACGTGAAGGCCAAAGCATTAAACGGCAAGCAAAGTAGCGCCATAAAAAACATTCCGTAAAAGATGGAAAGTACTTTTTCGTCTTTGTTAAATAGAAGCCCCAACGGTTGGTAAAACATCAGCCCAATCAGAACAAGGAATAACGCAACACCCAAATTATATAGGTTTACTTTTTTGGTAAGTTTCCAAAGCGAACTATAGTTACGCTCGCCCAAAAGTTTGCCGCTAAGAATATTTCCCGCGGCGCCGTAGCCATCAATAAAAAAAGCGGTAAAAATCCAAATGTTGAAAGCAATAGTGTGCGCGGCTATGTATTCTTTTCCAAGAGCTGCAGCTTCGCGGGTTGCAAGAATTAATGCCGTATTCAAAGCCACGGAGCGTAAAAAAAGATTAAAGCTCATCACAACCAAGCGTTTGATTTCTGGGTGTAAAGGGAATTTAAGTTTAAGGGAAACTTCGGTTTTCTTCAAAAGGAAAATGAATGCTATTATTGCCATTACCGCCTGTGAAATAAGGCTGGCCCAAGCCGCGCCTTTTATCCCCATTGGGAAAATATATCCTTCAATTCCATAGACTAAAGCGAAGTCAAGGCCAATGTTTAAAGTAGCGCCAATGGTAGCGATTACCATTGGCCAAAAGGTATTTTGCAGGCCCCGGAACAAGCCAAAAACCGCAAAGGTGAAAAGTGTAAGCGGGAATCCCCAAACGCGAATGTTGTAATAATCAAGGCTAAAAGATAAAACCAGTCCCTCAGCATTGAGGATTTTAAGTATCTCTTCCACAAAAAAATAGGTGGAGAACAAAACGATAATACTCAGCCCAATATTAAAATAAATAGCCTGCGCCGGAAAATTTTGCAGATCCTTCAGTTTTCCCGCCCCCAAATTTTGTGAGACAATTGCGGAAATTGCACTGCGTGTTTGTGCCAAAATCCAAATCAACGAGGAAAGAAAGGTCCCCACAATACCTACAGCCGCAAGCGATTCAATGCCAAAATCCTTTATATTTCCTACCACAGCCGCATCGGTAGCTGAAAGTACAGGCTCTGCAATTCCGGAAATTATTGCGGGAATGGCCAGTTGCTGTATGCGTTTAAAGGAAATGTCTGTTCGTTGCATTGTAGAATGGCAAAACTACGGAAAATGCAAAAAGCCACTGGAAAAGTTTCTTATGAAATGTTTAAATTTGGTTGAAATGTTAATGTGCTAGGGATTAAATACTAATTAAAGTTAATTTTGTTCTCAAACTAAGAAGAAGTTTCGGCTTATGAAAAATATTTTGGTGCCCGTTGGGTCTTCAGCAAATGCAGTCAGCAATTTACAGTATGCCATCGATTTGGCAGAAAACATAAAAGCCAATGTGTATGTAGTCTCTGTTTTTCAGGAACTATCGAAAGTGGGGGGACTTTCAAAGGTAAATACCATTTTAAAGGAAGAATCTGAAAACCGTTTGGACGAAGTTGTATCACAAGTAGATCGTAAAGGAGTACAAGTAGTCGCGCACCCCATAAAAGGTGAGGTTTTGGAAGGTATTGCTCGCATCAGCAAACAAGTGCCAATAGATTTAATGGTCCTTGCTCCCCGCAGTAATTCTATAAAGGAAGAAGTGTATTTAGGAAAAACTTCCGGGAAGTTATTAAAACAGACCAATATTCCAATACTCGTGGTACCGGAGGGTGCAAAATTTCAGCCGCCCAAAACGATGTTGATGGCTTTCAAAAATGGAAACTTTGATAGTGATGAACTTTTGGAAGCTGTGATACAATTCAAGGAAAATTTTGGAACCGAAGTAAACGTGCTTCACGTCGAAACCCCAGAAACTACTGAGGAAATGAAAAATGTAACCAATAATTTAAAAACTTTACAGAACTCATATGCTCAGGTCGAGGCAGCAACTACTTTTCAAGCAGTAATAGAATATTTTCAGAAATTTAACCCGGATATGCTTTGCGTAATTAGGAGAAAGCGCGGATTTTTTAAAAAGCTTTGGGAAAAAAATGAAATACATAAAAGGGAATTCCATACCAGCAAACCGCTTTTAGTGCTTCCTGTGCAGGAATAATTTTGGATGATAGCGAAAGTACCTTTCAATTTATTTTTATACTTTACGAAGTATATTGAAAAAATTAGTATTTTCGCACCCTAAATCCACAATGGGGGATTAGCTCAGCTGGCTAGAGCGCTTGCATGGCATGCAAGAGGTCATCGGTTCGACTCCGATATTCTCCACTCAAACCATCCGAATATAACGGATGGTTTTTTTATTTTAGAAATTCAATTGTTTTTAAAACTACTCTGTTTAACAGGTGCGGCAGACTTTTTTCATCCCATGGGTGTTTCGCTCCAAAAACATGATCTGCCTTGTCTATTACTTTTAATTCGCTATTAACATTCCATGAATGCATGGTTTTCGCTTCATTAACTGAAACGGTGGGGTCATCACTTCCGTGAACAATAAGTAAGGGGATTTCAATATTTTTTACCGCGCGCTTTATTGTAAGTCGCTCCTGGTTTTCTTTAAAATCGCGATAAAATTGAAATTTATGGGGAAGCAATTGCTTCGTTCTGCTATTCTCAACGTGGGTAATTCCTTTTTTCTCCCAGGATTTAAACTCAGGGGTACTTTCCTGAAATCTCGCTTTAAAATCGCTCACGCTGGCCCAAGTAGCCACTTTGTTTATACGCCGATTTTCTTCCGCTTTGATTAAAACAATTCCTCCACCGCGACTGTGACCAATCAAGGAAATTGTGGAAATTTGCGTCGGAAGATTTTCATTTCCCATGTCAATTTCGTTTAAAATCCTATCCAAATCGTCCAGTTCCAAACTAAAATTATTTTCCGCGAAAGCTTCCAAATCGGGAAAATCAATGGGGTTTTCCATCGTTCCGCCGTTATGTGAAAAATTGAATTTCACGAAGCAAAATCCAGCATTTGCAAAAGCTTCGGCTACTAAATGCCACGCACCCCAATCCTTAAAACCTTTATAGCCATGACAGAAAATAACAACCGGCTGTGGGGTTTTCACGGGGTTGTAGTATACATCGTAAAGAATTGGCTTTTTATTTTGGGTAAAAAGTATGTTGTTTTTATTTATAATCATTAATCTATTTCTTTTTCAATGAAAGGTATGGCCGGATCACAAATTTCACAAATAAGTTTTTTTAATTCCACTGTGAAAGTTTCCAACGTTTCATCATTAACTAATTGCAGTTTGTTGCGGCTTCCCGCTTTTTCTTTTACTCCGAATTTTAGGAAACCACTGCTCAAATTTTTAAATGAAATGATTCCCGCTTCGGCATTATTTATTGGCATTTCTTTATTCATCATTAACGCATACGTCAATATTTGAAAGGCTTTGCTGAATTTATAATCCTGGTTTAGTGCTTCCCAATCAATTATCTCTACGTCACCTTGATTTACCAATCCCGTTTTATAATCGATGATTCTAAGTTGGCCGTTATACTCATCAACCCGATCCACTTTTCCGTGTATATTTACAGGAAAATCAAGTTTCTGAATAGGAATTTCTAAAGTAAGATCGCTTTCAATCTTGATGATTTTTATAATATTTCCCCCCTGGATATCAGCAATTTCCCGATCTATAAAATTTGAAATGTAACGCTTTGCCACTTCAAAAACGATGAGATTTTTTCCTGTGGAAAATGTTCCTCCCCTAAAGGTTTTTTTAAATTGTGAAGTAACTTCTTCATGAATTTGCTCCTTCATATCAAGTAGATTCTGCACTGTGAGCACGCTATTTTCCAGAGGCTGATAAAATTTTTCCAAGGTGTCGTGAACAATGGTTCCCAACGTATTTGCCGCTACCGTTTCCTCCACTTCCTCAAATTCATTTAGTTTTAGAATCTTCTGGAAATAAAAATCGCGTGGGTTGCGAATATAGCTTGTCAATGCCGACGGCGAGAAACCTTTTACGGCAATTTCACGTATGCGCGCCATAACGGCCTCTGTCTTTTCAATTTGCCGAAAAGACTGTTTTTTAATTTGAATTCTGGGGGAAATAACTCGCTTTTCAATGTTGTGATTCGGTTGCTTTTCTACTTCCAATTGTCTTATAAAACGACTCTTTTCGCCTGTATTTATGCCTTCAGAATGATTATTATAAAGTAGCGTCACATTTTTTGCGCGATGCAACAATCTATAAAAGTGATAGGTATAAATGGCATCTTTTTCTGAGTAAAGTGGAAGCCCAAACTGTTGCTTTAAATCGTAAGTAATAAATGAAGCGTTCGATTTACCCGAAGGAAAAATACCTTCGTTCACCGATGTGATTATTACATTTTCAAAATCGAGCACACGTGTTTCCAACACGCCCATTACCTGCAATCCATTGTAGGCATCGCCTTCAAAATCGAGCGAAGTTGTTGCTGATAATTCTGAAAACAAGGTGTTTACACTTTTAACCGATTTTAAGTGTGGGTACTTTTGGTTTAAGGCGTCAATTTCGCCGAAAACCTTGCTAAGTTGATAGAGCACCACATTTTCAATACTATTGGATTTATTCTTATTTTGAAGATTTTCAATAATTTTCAGCGATGATTCTATTGCGGTTTCGCTATCGTCTTTCCAGTTTTTAAAAAGAATTTGGAGCATATCACTTTCTTTTTCATTTGAAAGCTGGATTAAATTTTCGTAGGAAATGTACGTGCTATTTTCACGGGTCAAATTTTGGGTAATATCATTGGCATTTGGCAGCAAATCTTTTCCCAAGGGATGATTTAAAATTGAAAGTATATCTTTATAATAAAGGGTTTCCGTTTCTCTATGGTGAATAGCAAAAAGCTTTTCAAAAAACACAACAGCAGGAAAATTTTTTAATGAAACACCCATTGTTAAGTTTAGATTTTTCACGTTTTCCGGTAATGAATATAATAAGGAAATAAGAAGGTTCTCATCGCCGAGCACAATGGCTGTTTTGTTGATTTCCTTATTTGAAAGTTTGGAAAGCATATCACCTACATATTTTGCCTGTGCGATATTTTTTTGAACTTCTATAAATTTAAATTCTTTGGGTTTATCATAATTATGGGCAATAAACCCAGGTTGGTTATTCTTAAAATATTTCCATTCATTTATATATTTTCTAATAAAATGGGATGCGCTGTGTTTTTTATCTAAATAAAATGTACTGTCGGCATCCCAATATATTTGCGTGTTTTCGGTTTCTAGTAATTCTTGGATAATATGCTGCTCAGCAGTGTTTAAGGCATTAAACCCAATGAAAATATGGTGCTTATTTTTATTGGCATTAATGTAATGTCCAATATTCTCAGATGCCTCGCGGTACACCATTCCTTGATATCCAATTTGTTCCTTTAGTAGAAACGACTGTATATTTTCATAAAAGGCTGGAAGACTTTCCCAAAATTGCAAATAGTTGTTTATAAGCTCTGTCTTTTCGTCCTTCACGCCCCATCTTTCCAAAGTTTTTATACTAGCCAGATAGCTAAAAAAAGGTGCAGGCTCCACGAGGTATCTATCAATCTCATTGAAATCGTTCAATAATGTAATAGCCCAAGTTGAGTAGGTTTCAAAATCTTCCTTTTCGGATATTGAATTGGTGTTTAAATAGGCCTCATAACTTTTAAATAGGAGTTCTGTACTATCGATAATTTTAAGGTTTGAAAGCTCTTCTATAAATTCCTCGATGCTACATATTGTGGGAGCAAAAAGTGTAGTATCAGAATTTTTTTTCAATTCATTCAAAAGAAAGCCACCCGCTCTTTTACTGGGTAGAATAAAAGTAATTTCAGAAATATCAGAATGATTATTTCTAAGGTCTGATAGGGTTTGCTGAAGAAATGTTTGCATAGCCTAAAAATAAGAAACGCCCCCGAAAATCGGAGGCGTTTCAAAATTATTTATTAAAACTTATCTGCTGAAATTATTTCTTTAAAGAAATTTCAACGCGACGGTTTTGCTGTCTACCTGCTGCAGTATTGTTTGTTGCAACTGGTCTTTCTTCACCGTAACCTTCAGAAGTCATTCTTGCACCGTCCATACCTATGGTAGTCAAGTAATCTCTTACAGAAGCAGCTCTTTCTTTAGAAAGCTTCATGTTGTAAGAATCGCTACCACGGCTGTCTGTGTGACCTTCAATGTGGAAGGTAGTGTTAGGATATTCTTTCATAATATCAGCGATGCTCTGTAGTGCAGAGTAAGACTCTTTTCTGATAGTAGATTTATCGTAGTCGAACAAGATAGTTTTAGAGTACTCGTTCAATTGCTTAATAACTTCTACAGAAACTTCTGGACAACCTTTATTAGCTACAGTTCCAGCAACATCTGGACACTGATCATCTTTGTCAAGAACGCCATCACCATCTCTATCTTGGTAAGGACAACCGTTGTTAGCTTTTGGACCAGCTTCGTTAGGACAAGCATCATCTTTATCAGCGATACCGTCACCATCTGCATCTGGACAACCGTTAAGAGCAGCTAAACCAGCAACTGTAGGACATTCATCCTGTGGATCAGCGATACCATCACCGTCAGTATCAGGACAACCGTTAAATTCAGCTAGACCTGGAGTGTTTGGACAAGCATCATTTCTATCTTCGATACCATCACCGTCAGTATCAGGACAGCCATTGAATTCAGCTAGACCTGGAGTTTCTGGACATTCATCATCTTTATCATAAATACCGTCGCCATCAGTGTCTTTTCCACCGAATTGGAATACGACACCAGCTGAGTGCTGGAAGTGGGTAATACCATAAGTATCTTCAAAAGCACGCTTATAAGTAGATTGTAAGTTAAGGGCCAAATATTCATTGAACCAAAGTTTAACACCAACAAGTCCGTTAGCTGTACCAAATCCTATATCATCTACCCAAGTGTAACCACCACCAATACCGATAGAAGGATCAAACCAACTACCGCCCATTGCATTTTTGAAGCTGTATTTAACTTCACCATCAGCACTGTAGTAGCTCATATCGTCTACCGTAACATCACCTAATTTATCAATTTGGTTGATGGATCCTGCGGCAGTAAATACAAAACCGCTACCAATATATCTACTGACAGAAAGTCTTGAAACCGAAGGAAGGATATTCCAATGGTCATTGGCGTTAAAGTACTCGTCAAAAATATCTCCTCTAAGAGATGCTGGTACACGTCCTTCTTCACTAGTTCCAGTTGGGTAAACGTCAACAGCGTTTACACCAACCTCAACAGCCCAAGGATTGTTTTCGTCTTGTGCGTTCACCACCCCGATTCCCATAAATAGGATAGCCGCAACTAATAATCTGTTAAGATGTTTCATATTCGATTGTTTAATTTTTAAGTGTTAATTAAGAGCAAAAGTAAGTTGTTAAATTTTATAAACAAAAGCAAATCTAATAAAATTTTCCTAAAGTAGTTG
>Ga0209344_10003823_pt1 | contig 14413 bp, 12 predicted proteins | sample Cruoilmetagenom6_FD_187293 | JGI IMG/M metagenome (GOLD analysis project Ga0209344, IMG submission 187293) | Oil polluted marine microbial communities from Coal Oil Point, Santa Barbara, California, USA - Santa Barbara Oil Seep Sample 6 (SPAdes)... | ecosystem: Environmental > Aquatic > Marine...
AAAAGAACAAAGACAGTCTAATTCGGCGATCAAGGCAGCATTGTGCTGCACCACACCAATAAACGGAAGCATCCAAGACACTAATTTAGTGTAGATCTCGTGTTCTAAAGCAGAAATTTTTTCTTCCGCACCTAAGATCTTTGCTTCATACTCTTTTAATTCTTCTGTTATATAACGCTCCGCATTGACCAAGGTTTGCTTTCTGATCCATTCATCGGGAACTTTATCTTTGTGCGTGTTTCTTACTTCTATATAATATCCGAAAACATTATTAGACGCAATCTTTAGAGAATTGATACCGGTTCGTTCGGTTTCACGCTGCAACATCGAGGCAAGATATTGTTTGCCTCCTGTTGAAATGGCTCGTAACTCATCTAAGTCTTCATTAAAACCTGAGGCAATAGCATTTCCTTTTATAATATTGACTGGCGCTTCTTCATTTAAGGTTTCTTTGATCTTTTTCCGGAGACTTTCGCAATCATTGAGTTGTTCACCAATACGTTTTAAAGAAGCGTTACCAGACGCGAGCGCCTCTGCTTTGACTGGAATGATCGCTGCGAGTGAATTCTTTAATTGTATCACCTCCCGTGGATGGATCTTTGCCGTAGCCACTTTGGAAATGAGCCGTTCCAGATCGCCAATACGTTTAATATGTTGTTGCACCGTATCTAAAACCTTTGGATGATCCAACAAATAACTTACCACTTCATGCCTTTGAGTAATGGCAGCAACATCCTTTAGCGGTAAAGCCATCCACCGTTTTAATAGGCGTCCGCCCATGGGCGATATCGTTTTGTCAATCACATCTAGCAGGGTGACTGCATGCTGTTGCTGTGAATGATAAAGTTCTAAATTCCGAATGGTAAATCGGTCCATCCAGACATAGGCGTCTTCGGCAATACGTGAAATTTTAGTTATATGTTGTAGCTTGTTATGCTGCGTTTCGCCTAAATAATGCATAGCCGCACTACTTGCAATGACGCCCGCTTCGAGATGATCAACACCAAAACCTTTTAAATTTTTTGTTCCGAAATGCTTCTGAAGGGTCTCTTGCGCATAGTCGGTTTGAAACACCCAATCTTCTAAGTGAAAAACATGATAATTTTCTCCAAATGTCTCCGTAAAGATCTTGCGTTTCTGTTTGCTGAAAAGTACTTCGGAAGGATTGAAATTCTGCAGTAACTTGTCTATATATTCCGCAGAACCTTCAGCGGTTAAGAATTCACCTGTGGACACATCCAAAAAGGAAACTCCAATACTTTTATGATGAAAATGAACCGCCGCTAGAAAATTATTAGAGGTTGATTGTAAAATATCATCGTTGAGCGCCACGCCCGGTGTTACTAACTCAGTTACACCTCGTTTCACAATGGTCTTGGTTAATTTTGGATCTTCCAATTGATCACAAATGGCTACGCGACATCCCGCCATGACCAATTTCGGCAAATAGGTATTCAATGAATGATGCGGAAACCCAGCAAGTTCGGTTTGTTCTCCGCCATTATTACGCGCCGTAAGCGTGATATTCAAAATTTTGGAAGCTCGCACCGCATCTTCACTAAAGGTTTCGTAAAAATCGCCAACACGAAACAATAAAAGCGCATCAGGATACTTTGCCTTGATGGTATTATATTGCTTCATTAAAGGGGTCACTTTCTTTGCCATAGTCAAGATCTAATACAACGGATTTATTTTAGGTTTCGCGCTATTTGAGACTAGTAAAAATAAAGAAAATGCCTCTTTTTAAGCCATCGCAACCTCCCTAAGTTGTTGCCTTTTATCAACAATTTGCATCCCTTGACACAGCTTTCTTCTGCGGAAATAAAAATAAAACTTTCAAAAAAGAACTTCGTAAAAAGCTAGTACCTTTGCCACATGAAGCACCGAAAGATCAAAAATAGCGAACTTGACCGGAAAAATATTGACGATTTTAAAGCCGCGGCGAAGACACCTCTTATCATAATTTTGGATAATATTCGGAGTTTGAATAATATTGGCTCCGTTTTTAGAACGGCAGACGCTTTCCTTGTAGAAAAGATCTATCTCTGCGGAATTACAGCACAACCGCCGCACAAAGACATTCAGAAGACAGCCTTAGGCGCCACCGACAGCGTTTCTTGGACGTATGCAGAAGATACCCTCGAGCTCGTTTCAACCTTAAAAGATGAAGGCGTTACGATCATTGCTATTGAACAAGCTGCAAATGCTGTTATGTTAGATACATTTAGCCCCGAACCCAATAAAAAGTATGGTATTATTTTCGGCAACGAGGTAAAAGGTGTTCAACAATTAGTTGTTTCGGCAAGTGACTTGGTCATTGAGATTCCACAATACGGAACAAAGCATTCGCTGAATATCAGTGTAAGCACCGGGGTGGTTGTTTGGGATTTTTTCAGCAAACTAAAAATCAAGCACTGAAATTTCTAGAGGATCCTGCACGTCGCTCAACAAGCGAGCTAACGTAGCTGTGTTTTTATTGGTGTAAAACTGAAGTGTAGGCGTAGTGGTTTCCTTCCGAAGTAAATCTCTTTCCTCTAAGATCAATTTGGTTTGTTTGGCTACCGCAGCTCCAGAATCTATGATCTTCACGTAGGCTGGAAGTAATTCACGTAATTGTGGAATAATATAGGGGTAATGGCTACATCCTAAAACAAGATAATCAATTTTGGCAGCAAGCATTGGATTGATATAGTTCTGCAACAATTCTAACATTTCAGGGCTATCTAATTTTCCCGCTTCGATCAAGGGAACAAGGCCTTCTCCAATGATCTCAACCAATTGAATTTCCTTTGTAAATGTAGCCGCAGTTTTATGAAATAAGGCACTTCCTAGGGTTCCTTTTGTAGCAAGAATACCGATAGAATTTGACGTCGTTTGCAAAGCTGCGGGTTTGATGGCTGGTTCAATACCAATAATAGGAATATCAAAAGTACTTCGAAGTTCATCGATAGCATTGGTCGTGGCCGTATTACAGGCAACTACAATGATCTTACAGCCCATTTCAATGAGCTTCTCGATGTTTTTTATGCTCAGTGCAACTATTTCTTGAGGCGTTCTATTTCCGTAGGGAGCGTTCGCGCTATCGGCTAGATAGATGGTATGCTCATTGGGCAACAAACGATGTACCTCCTTCCATATGGAAGAGCCGCCTACGCCCGAGTCAAAAAAGCCTATTGGTTTGTTTGCCATCATACGTGTAAAAGTAATTGAAACTTTCGGTTTCTTGAAATTGCCGTATAAAAAAACGACCTGCTTGTGCAGGTCGTTTTAAAAATTTTTAATGGGTTTCAATTAAATTCCCAATTGCTTCTTTACGTCTGGTAACAGATCTTTTCCGTCAGCTAATAATACGCCACCTCCAGTTGAAGAATCTAGTACATATTGAAAGCCTTGTGCTCTTGCAACAGTTTGAATTGCAGTACGTGCTTTTTCAAGGATTGGCTTTAAAATATCAACCTCTTTTTGTTGAAGATCCTGTAATGCTTGATTACGGTAAGCGCCAATGTTGTTTTGCATTCCTTGCACTTCTTCCATACGTGAACGGTTTACTTCATCCGTTTTTGTACTTGCTTCAGCATCATATTGCTTCATTTTTGTTTCAAGCTCTCTACCCATTGCCTTGATCTCTGTGTCATAAGTCTTTTTAAGTTTCTCTAACTGACTTTGAGCAGCTTTCATTTCCGGCATAGCCTCTACTAAGGCTCCGGTTTCAATATGCGCAACTTTAGATTGTGCGTTCATAAAGCTGGTTGCTCCAACAAATAGCACTAGGGCTACGAATAATGATTTAAAATTTCTCATTGTAATTGTGTTTAATTTAAGTGTTATGTTATTGTATTTTGTTTAAACTTTTTGTCCGCCGTCACCATCATCACCATCATCAGTTGGTGGGGTATTTCGTCCACCATTTCTGGCATTCATAATAGAATCTTTTCTCTCTTGTCGTTCTCTCAATAGGCGTTCTCTGCGTTCATCAAATTCTTTCTTTTTCGCTGCACGAATAGAATCACGTACTTTTTGACGATCTGCCATCATTTGTTCACGTTCATTCTTTTTAGCTTCAACAGCTTCTTCTCTTTCACTAACAGCTCCTTCTTCTTCAACGCTTAGTGCATCTCTAGTTTCAACAGCTTGCTTTTCACGTTTCGTAGTTACCTCTTTTCTCTTTGCAGCTCTATTAATACTTCGCAATACCGTTTCACTGATATCGTTCCGTTCCGCAGCAAACAACATAACCACATCAGCAGACTTGTCGAAAATAAAATCGTATTTCTTATTGACAGCAATTTCCTGTACAATATTAAAAACTTGATCTTGAATAGGCTGAACCAATTGACGTCTTTGAATAATTAAGTCGCCATTTGGACCAAAACGATCTTGTTGATACTTGATCATTTCATCTTCTTTGATCTTGATTTCCTCTTCCCGTTCTTCAATAAGCTCTTTTGTAAGCAAAACACGTTCGTTACTTAAATTTAACTTCATAAGATCGATTTCTTTTTGATCTTTTGAAATATCTGTTTTCCAACGTTGCACTTTTCCCTCTAATTGAATAGTTGCTTCCTTATATTCTGGAACATTTTCAAGGATATATTCCATGTCTATGTAGCCGATGCGGACGCCTCTTTGCGCATTTGCCGTCAAGCCAAAGCCTAACAAAACAAGTGCAATTGCAATTAATTTCTTAGTATTCATCATAGATTAGTTGTTTATTAGAAAATATCGTGCCAAAATTAAAATTGTTGTCCAATAATGAAATGCGTTTCTAGTCCATTAGGCTGTGTACCACCTAGTACAGGATCAAAACCATACCCGAAATCAATTCCTAACAATCCAAAAGCAGGCATAAATATACGTAATCCTACGCCAGCAGATCGTTTCAAATCAAACGGATTATAATCATTAAAGCCATCATATGCCCCACCTCCTTCAACAAAACCGAGCACATAAATAGATGCTAATTGTTTCAAAGTTACGGGATATCTTAATTCTAACGAAAATTTATTGAAAATGGTATTTCCATCTGTCCCAGAAAGTGACTGATCTGCATAACCACGTAACTGAACAACTTCACGTCCATCAAGGCTAAAAGACCCTAAACCACTTCCTCCTACGAAGAAACGCTCAAACGGCGGTATGCCTCGATCATTGTTATAAGCTCCTAGGTATCCAAATTCTGTATTTGTACGCAACACCAGTTTGTCAACAAGCCGTGTATACCAAGTTCCTTTGAACTTGATCTTATAATATTCTAACCAATCAAATCGCTCTTGATCAATTTGGCCAATACGTTCATTCCCAGCAGTCACAAAATCAGGATCGTCGTTTATTGACAACGCGCCAATAATATCATTCCGCTCGTCGCTGAGTTCTTTGTATTTATTTTTTTCGCTAAATGCTGAATACGGTAGCGTCATTTTAGCCGTTAGACTAAAATCGGAACCAGACATAGGATAGATAGGATTGGTAGCCGTGTTGTTTCGGCTTATTCCGAAGGTATACGCCAAGTTGTTCGAATATCCATCTCCAAACGTAAATAACGGAGTATTATAATTCTTTAAGTTATAATGCTGAAAACTAACCGCCTGTGAGAGTACAAAGTAATCATCTGGCCATTGTAATTTTTTTGCAATACCAACAGATCCGCCCGTAATTAAGAAACGTCTGTCACGATCGGCTTCTCTTTGTTGAAAATCGTAAAAGTACTGTACCGTATGCGAGAAAGATGTACTCAACTGAACAGGTTTTTTACCACCAAGCCAAGGCTCGACTAACGACAAACTATAGGTTTGATAAAAACTACTTGCTTGAGCACGTAAGGATAACTTTTGACCATCACCCATAGGCAACGGCTTATAGGCATCCTTATTAAATATATTTTTAAGTGAGAAATTGTTGAAAGACAAACCAAGGGTCCCAACAAATCCACCACCACCGTAACCTCCTTGAAGTTCGATCTGGCTAGATCCCTTTTCAACCACAGAGTACTCCATATCTAAAGTACCATTGTTTGGATCAACATTTTTAAAATTCGGTGACAACTGCTCTGGATCAAAATAGCCTAATTGTCCAAGTTCACGAATGGTACGAACCACATCGCGTTTGCTGTATTTCTGTCCAGGGCGTGTACGAAGTTCACGATAAATCACGTGATCATTGGTCTTATTATTACCTACCACGGTAACGTGATCAAAATAGGCTTCTTTTCCTTCAATGATACGTATTTCAAAATCGATGGTGTCTTTTCTAACTGCTACCTCAACGGCATTAATTCTTGAGAATAAGTAACCGTTATTCTGATATAAGTTTGTAACGTCGAGCGCTTCAGGATCTCCCGCGTCTTCTATACGTTCTTGTAATAAAACGCCATTATAAATATCGCCCTTCTTAATTCCAATAATCTGACGTAATTGTTGGTCTGTAAAAACACTATTACCTATAAAACGTATATCTCCAAAATAGTATTTTCTACCTTCTTCTATCGTCATTGCTAAGGCGATATTCTTTCTATCCTTAACAATAAGCGTATCACTTACAATACGTGCATCTCTAAAACCATTTGATTTGTATTTGGTAATGATAGACGTTTTGTCCTCTTCATAACCGTTTTCGGTGTACTTAGATCGTTTAAAAATACGCAAGGGAAACTTCCGCTTGGTTTTTTTCATGGTTTTACGAAGCTTACTATCAGTAAGTTCGCTATTCCCTTCAAAATCAATATCAGAAACTTTAACGCGCGCTCCTTTATCGATCAGAATCTTCATATCTCTACTTACTTCCTGTCCTGTAGTATCAACCACAGGCGTAGTAGAAAAAATCACGCTGGTGTTTAAAAATCCTAGATCCCTATATTGGGTGGTGATGGCGTTCTTGGTTGTAGTGACCAAGTTTTTTGTGATTTTTGTTCCAGGCTTAAGATCATTATCTTTAATAATCTCCTTCGTTTTTCCTTTTCGAATTCCTTCAATGGTAACTTTATTTAACTTCGGAAGTTCTACAATGTAAAGCTCCAAATCGACCTCGTCACCTTCAATATTGGTTACGTAAAAAGCAATGTCACTAAACAACTTTTGCTCCCACAGCTTTTTCGTCACTGCGCTCAGTTTTTCACCCGGAATATAAATTTGCTCTCCTTTTTTAAGACCTGTAAAAGCAATTACGGTTTGCTGATTAAAACTTTGAGCACCTGTAACTTCAATATTATTAATGGTATACTTTTTACCTCCGTCCAAGTCTTTTTGCTGAGCAGATATTGTAAAAACGGAAAGTATTGTGAAAATTATTACACAATACAGCTTTTTATGAGTAGGCAATGTTGAATTATTTTTTGAGTTGTTCACTAGTCTTTCCAAATCTTCTTTCTCTATTTTGATAATTTAATATTGCTTCAAAAAGATGGTTTTTAGTATAATCTGGCCAAAGTGTCTCTGTAAAATACAGTTCAGCATACGCTATTTGCCAAAGCAAAAAATTGCTAATACGCTGTTCACCACTGGTGCGTATCAGCAAATCTACATCTGGTAAATTTCGCGTGTAAAGATGATTATTAATAACGTCTTCATCGATAAATTCGGGCGAAATTAGGTTATTTTTAACTTTAAGACTAATCTCTTTAATAGTTTTTACAATTTCTTCCCGAGAACCATAACTCAAGGCTAACGTAAGCGTCATCCTTGTATTGTTCTTTGTCACTTCAATAACATCTAGTAATTCTTTATGCGCCTTTTTTGGCAAAGCATCTAAATTGCCAATCGCATTTAACTTGATGTTGTTTTTCTGAAGTGTTTCGATCTCCTTTTTTAACGAGGAAACCAACAATTTCATCAACAACTCTACTTCCAATCTTGGACGGTTCCAATTTTCAGTAGAAAACGCATACAACGTAAGATAAGGAATATTAATTTCGGCGCATGCCTCAACAATTTCACGAACCGCTTTGGTGCCATTTTCATGACCCATAGAACGAAACAGACCTTTCTGCTTTGCCCAACGACCATTACCATCCATAATAATAGCTAAGTGTTGGGGTAGTTTATCTACATCTATCTGCGATTGTAATATCATTGCATACTTCTTAATTGCTTTTTCTACTATTCCTCAATCTCCTAAAAGCCGTATTTATCTTTTTGCAACGTCACAAAGACGAGCATTTTTTCTAAAAATTACAATAACACGGTTTTCTTCCAAAGGTAAAACTTACCGTTACACCAGAAAACACATACCAATCGTTGTTATTCCGGTTTCCAAAACGCAAGCTTTCTTCATTTTCCAAACCTCCCACAGGGAAACTTCCGTCGAGATCATCTGTAAATGTATACCGTGCTCCAATCTCAAAAGCTAAAACAATCTTACCACCAAGATTAGCCTTATAGCCCAACACCATGGGTATAGCAACTGTTCCAGCTGCATCATAATCATCAATTATATTACTGGACCTTTTAAATAAAGCATTATAACCAAAATAGGTTAAACCTGTATATAAATAAGGTGTTGACACCGGTCTTCCACTGTAAACATTATAATCAAAAAAGGTATATTCTATTCCTAATGAAACTTCTGTGATCGTATTTTCGAAATTATACCCTCGTTCTTGACGTCTTGACTCACTGGAATCATTGTCATCACCACTGATGGATGCGAACATAGCACTAAAACGAAATGCGTGCCGGGAGCTTCGATTCCATTTAAAAACACCTCCTAATGCGAGTTCATTAGGTGCAATATAGTTAGTTTTACCTACATCTCCTATATAGTTGGATCCACCAACAAACATACCCAATTCATAGGTCTGCGCTGAGCCCACATAAACAGTAGACATAATGATAAACAACGTTGCGAAATACTTCATATACCTTAAAAGTTTGCAAATATAACAATTAACTTGGCTTCACCATGCGGTAAGCCCATTTGTCTAAGTTGATTAACAAGGTTTATGGTATTTTATTGTCTAGTTCCGTTTGTCTTCTCCCCACAAAAGTTTCTCTCGTAGGGTCTTTATAAAGCTATCATCCTCCAATTGAACCATCTTGATGGTGAAATTTGCTTTTTTGATATGCAACGTAGTTCCATTGTCAAGCGTAATAATTCTAGAATCTAATGAAACTAGAAACGAACTTTCTCGTCCGCTCACTTTTAAGGATATCGCACTATTATCTGGAATCACAAGCGGACGCGCATTTAAATTATGCGGCGCTATTGGCGTAATGACAATGCTATTGGTACTTGGATCAATCACCGGACCTCCGCAACTCAACGAATATCCCGTAGAACCCGTAGGCGTAGCGACAATCAACCCATCACTCCAATATGATGTTAAGTATTTATCATTAACCATGGTTTCAACCTTGATCATCGAAGTCGTGTTTTTTCTATTAACGGCCACTTCATTGAGCGCAAAATTGAGTGTTTTTACAGCATTTTTATTAGGGGAAGTCTCAATGGTAAGCAAACTCCTTTCTGAAATTCGATACGAACCTTCCAGAATGTCATTGATACTTTGTGTAATATCTTCTTTCTGAATCGTCGCCAAAAAACCCAATCGTCCAGTATTGATCCCTACAATAGGAATACCGAGATCTCGAACAAAGGTAACCGACTTTAAAATGGTTCCGTCACCGCCAATACTAAAAAACAGATCATAACTGCGATCAAGCTTTTCAAAAGTTTCCAAATGGGCATATTGAGATGCACCTGTATGATTTTTTTGTAAAATCTTTAAAAAATTCGCCTCTACAATGATCTCGGCATCCTTCGCCTGAAGCGCATCGAGAATGAGCTGAATATATTTTTCAGAATCGTCATGATAAAACTGACCGTAAATACCAATTTTCATCTTCTTAAATGTTTAGATATCTATCTAAATACTCTGAACGCTTTTTAAGGTCGTCCAAAAATTTGTCTTCATCATGATTTGAAACCACATGATAATCGTATCGCCTAAAGGTCTGCACAATAGCATTCATCCCCGTATGACCAATTTTTACAGTGGCCTGCATGGTGTTTGCATCGATATGCGATATAAATACACCTAGAATTTTAGCGTCATTCGACTCCACTATCTGGCAGATCTCACTAAAAGAATAGTCGCGAACCCCTTTCTCAACCACAATGATACCACCAGCTTCATTTAAAAAAGGAGTGTGATTGAACAAACTCATAATATCACTAAGCTCATAATACCCTAAATAATGATTCTGGTCATCCAAAACAGGCATAATATTACTGTTGTGTAGCGCAAACGCCTCAAGAATATCCAACCAATTGGTAGTAGCCCTAACAAAGAAAGGCTCAATAGCATATTGAAAATCTGAAAGCAGCTTATCGCTATCAAAACAATGCGCATCGGTTTCAGAAACACAACCTTCATAAACACCCTCTTTCATGACGGGAATATGCGAATAGGTCAGCATATTGAATGCGCGCTGCACCTCTTTTATTTCCGAAGAAATATCAAAAGGCTTAATATCATTGATAATGTAGTTTTGGGTATCCACAAGTGCAATTTTTATGCAAAATACTTAAATAATGAATCAAAACCGCGATGAAGCTTTGTATTTTTGTGCTTTATTAAAATCGTTATGACCAAACTAAGTGTTAACATCAATAAAATAGCAACGTTACGAAATGCGCGTGGCGGAAATGTACCTGATCTACTACAAGTAGCTCGCGATGTGGAAGCCTTTGGTGGACAAGGAATCACCGTGCACCCCAGACCCGATGAACGCCATATAAGGTATCAAGATGCGTATGACCTAAAGGACATTGTCACCACTGAATACAACATCGAGGGAAACCCTATCGATTCGTTTATGAAGATGGTTTTAGCCATAAAACCTACCCAGGTAACCTTAGTCCCAGACGCCGTTGATGCCATCACCTCGAATGCGGGTTGGGATACCCTAAAGCATCGTAGTTTTCTTTCTGAAATTATTACTGAATGCAAACGCAATGATATACGAACTTCCATTTTTGTAGATCCTGAACTACGCATGATCGAAGGTGCTTCGGAAGTAGGAACCGACCGTATTGAACTTTACACCGAAACCTTTGCCCATCAATTCAGTTTAGGCAACAAAAAGGCCATTGAACCCTATACCGAATGCGCCGTGCTTGCAAATAAACTAGGACTCGGAATTAATGCGGGTCATGATCTTTCGTTGGAAAATATTCAGTTTTTCAAGGAAAATATTCCGCAACTACTCGAAGTTTCTATTGGCCACGCCCTTATTTGTGAAGCTATTTACCAAGGTTTAGAAAACGTTATCAAACAATATAGAACCAAACTCGCTTAATATGATCCTACATTCTCAAATCATAGGTGAAGGCATTCCTTTTGTTATTTTGCATGGCTTTTTAGGCATGAGTGATAATTGGAAAACGTTAGGCCGAAAGTTTTCGGAAAAAGGCTATCAAGTGCATTTAGTAGATCAGCGTAATCACGGACGCAGTTTTCACAGTACGCAGTTTGACTACCCAACACTTGCTAATGATATTCAAGCCTATTGTGTGCATCACAGGCTTGACAACATCATCCTATTAGGACATTCGATGGGCGGCAAAACTGCCATGGAACTCGCAACGCGCTATCCTGAATTAGTATCGAAACTCATTGTGGCAGATATCGGACCCAAAGCGTATCCACAACATCATCAAGATATATTAAAAGCACTGAGCTCTTTAGATTTTAATCAAATAAGCACGCGCGAAGCGGCAGATGAAGCCTTAGCTGTTTATATCCCCGATACAGGCACCCGTTTATTTTTGCTGAAAAATCTCTTTTGGAAAGAGAAAGGAAAGCTTGGCTTACGAATGAATCTCCCCGTACTTTCTGAAAAGATTGCTGAAGTGGGGAAAGCACTTTCACTCGAAGCACATTATGATGGTCCTGCACTTTTCTTACGAGGATCAAGATCTGGATATATCGAAAATATGGATGAAATAACCATTCAAAAACACTTTCCGCAGGCAATTTTAAAAACGGTTGCCAACGCTGGCCATTGGCTACATGCCGAAAATCCAAACGAATTTTACCAATATGTGACGGATTTTTTATAATATTGCGAGAGATGTTTATTATGCACGCATAACAAAACAAGATGGAAGTACGTATTGCTACGTATATGCAATCTAATTATTCTTACTTTTACAAAAACTTAAATTTAACTTAACAAACTATTATGAAGAAAGTATTGCTTCTCGCTGTGTTTGCATTAGCCACAGCAGTAACGTATGCCGGAGGGTACCGTGTTAGTTTACAGGGTAACAAATCTTTGGCAATGGGACACACCGGTGTTGCTGTCGTTAACAGTGAATCGTTGTTTTTCAACCCAGCTGGTATCGTATACCTAGAGAATAAACTCAGTATTTCTGGGGGTGCCTTTGGTGTATTCTCTAACGTAGCCTACCAAAATGAAAGCACAGGAGCTTCGGCTAGAACGGATAGTCCTGTAGGAACTCCTTTTTATGTATATGCTTCATACCAAGCAACAGATTGGTTAGCTTTTGGTTTAGCCGCTTACACACCCTATGGTAGTTCTGTAGAATATGAAGATGACTGGGCTGGTTCACATTTAGTGAATAACATTGATCTTGCTGCAATATACATTCAACCAACGGTTGCCATTAAGGTAAACGAGCACCTAAGTTTTGGTGGAGGTCCAATTTATGTGACTGGTTCTGTAAACTTCAATCGTAATCTTTCAAGAAGCTTAAGTGATCTTGACGGAAATCGTTCAGAAGTAACTATTGATGCTTCAGGAATTAATGCTTGGGGATATACAGTAGGAGCTATGTTTAAGCCTACTAAAGAAATTACTATTGGCGCCAACTACCGATCACAAATAAAAATGAACGCTGAAGGCGGTGATGCTACGTTCGAGAACATTCCAGATTCTCCACTAACACCATTCCCAGACACAACTTCATTTGACGCAACCTTACCTATGCCTGCAGAAATGACTGTTGGTCTTTCGTACCAGTTTTGTGACAAATGGTTATTTGCTTTCGATTACAATCGTGCTTTTTGGGATGTATATGATTCATTAGACATCGATTTCGCTGCAGAGACTGTTCCAGACTCAAAAAATGCACGTAATTATAAAAATGCCTCTATTTATCGTTTTGGTCTTCAATACGAAGCAACAAAAATGTTCACTTTACGAGCGGGATACTATTTTGACGAATCTCCTGTACAATCAGGATTTTTTGCCCCAGAAACACCACGTAATGACAGTAACGGCTACACTGCTGGATTAACATTTAATGTTAGTGATAGCTTCCAAATTGATGCTTCTTTCCTTTACATACACTTTAAGGAAGTTGACGCTTCATACGATTACTACTTCGAAAGTGGTCAAAGAGCTCCTTTTAGCGGAAATTATAAATCCAATGCGTTTGTTCCTGGCTTAGGTGTTACGTACAAAATGTAATTGAAAAAAAATCAAAACGATGAAAAATACAATTAAAATATTCGCAGGACTTATCGCTATCGGCTTGGTAAGTTGCGACCCAGAATTTGAAAATCCAGTAGACGAAAACGGGTTTTACACTAGCGGTGAAGCTAACCTAACCAATTATGTGGCTGTAGGAAATTCATTGACGGCAGGATATGCTGACGGAGCCTTATATATTACAGGTCAAGAAAATAGTTATCCTAATATCATGGCACAGCAATTTGCTTTGGCCGGAGGTGGTGAATTTACACAACCTTTAATGAATGATAACATCGGTGGTCTTCTTGCAGGCGGACAACAAGTCTTTGAAAATAGACTCGTGTTATCTGCTGATGCCGATGGTAGCAACCCAAGCCCAGTACGCTTAGAAGGAACCCCAACTACATCTGTTGAAAACAGTGCTGCCGGACCTTTTAACAATATGGGAGTTCCTGGAGCTAAAGTTTTTCACTTAAATGCAAATGGTTATGGTTCTCTTAACCCTTGGTTCGGACGTTTCCAAACAAGTCAGAGTGCTTCTGTAATTGAAGATGCAGCTTCCTTAAATCCAACATTTTTCAGTCTTTGGATTGGTAATAATGATATTTTAGGATATGCAACGAACGGAGGTGATGGTGTTGACCAAACAGGTAATTTTGATCCAACTACATACGGCCCTAATGATATTACAGATCCTAATGTATTTGCTGCTGCGTATAGTGCCCAAGTAGATGCATTAAATGCTGGAGCTTCCGGAGGTGTATTAGTTAACATTCCAGACGTAACATCGATCCCTTACTTCACTACAGTACCTGCAAGATCTATTCCACTAGATGCTGCAACAGCTGGCGCAGTAAATGCACAGTTTGCTCAGTATAATGATGTTCTTTTACCAACCTTAGTCACTTTTGGAGTTATTACTCCGGAAGAAGCTGCGGCTCGAAGAATTAACTTTTCTGCTGGTGTAAACTACCCGATAATGA
>Ga0209344_10003824_pt1 | contig 14413 bp, 10 predicted proteins | sample Cruoilmetagenom6_FD_187293 | JGI IMG/M metagenome (GOLD analysis project Ga0209344, IMG submission 187293) | Oil polluted marine microbial communities from Coal Oil Point, Santa Barbara, California, USA - Santa Barbara Oil Seep Sample 6 (SPAdes)... | ecosystem: Environmental > Aquatic > Marine...
ATAATACGGCTATTTTTACAACGTTTATAACTAAAAGAAAAATTATGAAAAAATCAATCTTATTACTATTGCTAATTGTTGGAATTGGCTCGCAAGCCAACGCCCAAGAAATTTCAAAAAACGCCATCGGTATTCGCCTTAGCGAAAGTGACGGTTTTGGTCCCGAAGTGAATTATCAACGAGCAGTTGGTGATAATAATCGCTTGGAACTTGGTTTGGCTTTTCACAGTAAAAGGTATTGGGACACTGCAAAACTCACTGGAATTTACCAATGGGTTTGGAATATTGATGGCGGATTCAATTGGTATGCGGGCCCTGGCTTGGGTGCAGGAATTGTTAGTTATGACAATAAGCATAAGGACTATCCTTATGATGATAGATATGATGGTTCAGAAGCTTTTGCCTTTTTAACAGGCGATGTTGGTATAGAGTATAGTTTTGATTTCCCATTACTTGTCTCCTTTGATTTCCGTCCTCAAGCAAATTTGGGTTATAGAGATGACGTGAGTTTTGATGTAGGTTTAAGTGCGCGTTATCAATTTTAGAAAGTTATTAGTGTATTGATTAGAAGGAAATGCCCCACGTTAAAAGGGGCATTTCCCTTTTTAAAAAACAGGGAAAACCCTGTTTTTTATTTGAGCTTTTAATTGCAATTTTATAGTTTTCAATAAGATATACTATGGAAAAGCATTATGTAGATATACATTGCCATCCCTCATTAAAACCTTTCAGCAAAAGCTTTAAATATCAGCCTACAAAACAAAATGCGCTGGACCCTAACCGGAAAAATTCTATTTGGCATTATAGTCCACCGAATTTTCTCGAAAAGTTTGTTAATCGTTTGATAACGCTTACAAAGTTTTCACAAACCGATCTCACGACGGTCGCAAAATCTCAATCCAAAGTTATTGTTGTTGCCCTTTATCCTTTTGAAAAGCATTTTTTCGGAAAAGAAATTTTAGGAATAAAAGGAGTTACCGATGTTTTGATAAACTTTGCGGCAAGCATCAGTCAATCAAAGATGGATTATATCCGCAGTAATAACGATTATTTTGTGGATTTGATGGATGAGTATAATTATTATCAACAACTTCACAATCAGGTTGAAAACATTGATGGAAAAACTTACACCTATCGTTTGGTTAGAAATTTTCAGGATATTGAAAATAATTTTTCCGAAGAAACAGGTTCTAAAAAAATAATAAATATTATAATTACCATTGAAGGCGGTCATAGTTTCAATACGGGCATAGACATGAATAAAGATATGGCCAGCCGTTCCGAAGTTTTAGGAAATATAAAAGTCATTAAAAACTGGGAACACAGACCAATGTTCCTTACACTAGCCCATCATTTTTATAATGAACTTTGTGGCCATGCTAAAAGCATAACGATTGGAATGCTAGAAAAAAATCAAAACAGAGGATTGAATTCTGGTATTACCGAGCTGGGTTTTGAAGTAATTGATCTTTTACTTGATAACACTGATGGAAAAAGAATCCCGATTGATGTAAAACACATGAGTACGGCTTCCCGAAAAGCTTATTACAATTTACTTGACACAAAATACGCTTCCGAAAAAATTCCAATTATAGCCAGTCATGCAGCTTGCAATGGCAAACATTCCATCGTGCAATGGGACCAAGCCAATTTCAACGAACAAAGTGAATGGTTTTGCGATACCGACATCAATTTTTATGATAGTGAATTGATACGGATTGCAAAAAGCAATGGGATTTTCGGGATACAGTTAGACGAAAGACGTATTGGCAGCAACAAAGCTATTTCAGAAAGTAAAATGATTTTTCCAAACAAAAGAAAACAGCTCAAAAAGAAGGCGCTGTTGGTTTGGAGGCAAGTACAACATATAGCTGAAGTGCTCGACAAAGAGGGACTATACTGTTGGGGAATACAAAGTATTGGCAGTGATTTTGACGGAATTGTGAATCCAATAAATGGTCTTTGGACTGCCGAAAACATGAAAGACCTTGCTGAAGAAATGTTGAATCACGCCGAAGATTACCTTTCAAAAAACCTTATTAGGCTCAATGATTTCAACAGAATAAACGCTGAAATCATTATTGAAAGAGTGATGCACGATAATGCAATGGAATTTATTAAAAAGAATTATTGAAAATTACCGATGATTTGTTTTATAAATAGCCTCTTTATATAATTTTTCATATAAAGGCACAATTTTCTCAGTGTCATATATCATTGCAGCTTCAATGGCCTGTTTTTTGAACTTTGCAAGTTCTTCATCAGATTTTAAAATCTTTATTGCGTTTTCTGCCATTTCCCCAACATTACCCACATCGCTCAAAAAACCGCTTACCCCCTGAATATTTACTTCTGGCAAACCACCCGTGTTGCTAGATATTACAGGAACTCCGCAAGCCATTGCTTCCAAAGCAGCAAGCCCAAAGCTTTCTTTTTCAGAAGGAAGGATAAATAGATCTGTAAAACAAAGGATTTTATCAACTTCGTTGCTATTGCCTACAAAGAGAACTTTTTCCTCAATCCCCTTTTTGGCACATAGAATTTCACATTCTTCACGTTCGGGGCCTTCACCAACGATAATTAGCTTTGAAGGAATTTTTTTCTGAATACGATCAAAAACCTCAATTACATCCTTTACACGTTTTACCTTGCGAAGATTACTGACGTGTGTGATTATTCGTTCACCTTTTTCCGCCATCATATCGCGTTCACAATCGGTAAAAGGATTGATTTTTTTAGGAATATCAATAAAATTTGGAACCACGTGAATTTCCTTTTTAATATCAAAAAGTTGAAGTGTATCATCTTTTAAGCTCTGTGAAACTGAAGTCACAACATCACTATTGTTTATACTGAAAGTAACTGCAGTCTTATAAAAGGGATGACTTCCAACAAGCGTAATATCAGTGCCGTGAAGCGTTGTAACCATTGGAATATAAATGTTTTCTTCTTCCAGCATTTTCTTCGCCATGTAACCTGCATAAGCGTGTGGAATAGCGTAATGCACATGCAGCACTTCTATTTTATGGAGTTTAACCATATCTACCAATTTACTGGAAAGGGCAAGCTCATAAGGCTGATAATGAAACAATGGGTATTCTGGAACAGAAACTTCATGGAAGTGAATGTTTTTTGAAAGCAACTCCAATCTGACGGGTTGTTTATAGGTAATGAAATGCACTTCGTGACCGTTTTCGGCAAGTGACAAACCTAACTCTGTTGCCACTACTCCACTTCCCCCGAAGGTTGGATAACACACTATTGCTATTTTCATTTTTTAAGTTTCAGGTTCAAAGTTTTAAGTTTTATACTATTCTGAAATTCAATAATCAATTGCCTCATAAATGGCTTCTTGAATTTTACTGCGCAAATCGCTCTTTATCAATTTTCGGTTTTCTGGATCGGGAAAGGTTCGGTTTGATAAAAATACATAAACAATTTCCTGTTCAGGGTCTGCCCACGCGAATGTTCCTGTAAATCCACTATGCCCAAAGCTGGTCATTGAAACACAACCACAAGTTGGACCAGAAGTTCCTAATTGCGGTTTGTCAAAACCAACGCCACGTCTCACGTTTTCATCACAGTAATAACAGGTATTAAAAAGATCCAATATTTCTGGATTGAAATATCGTTTACCGCCATAAAAACCTTTCCAAAGATACATCTGCATTATTTTTGCAACATCATTGCTATTACTAAACAATCCTGCATGGCCACTAACGCCACCAAGCATTGCCGCCCCTTGGTCGTTGACATAACCCTGAACTTTCTGTTTTCTGAAAATATCATCTTGTTCAGTAGGCGGAATATTGTCTTTAGAAAACTTATCTAACGGATGGTATAATGTGTAATTGGCGCCCAAAGATTCATAAAGATTTTCTTGAACAATCAGTTCCATTGGTTTGCCAAATTTCCTTTCAAAATATTGTTTCAAAATGTAATATGGCAGATCGCTGTATTTGTATTCCAGTCTTGAGTTCAAATCACTATCACGAATATCCTTGTATATGGTATCTATATAATCCCTTCGCATATAAAGGTTTTCCGCCACTTGCACGTTAAAATCCTTTCCTGGAATATCGGAATAATATTTTGTGGAAACCCCTGTTTTTTCTTCATTATAAGTATGCCTGTAAAAAGGAATCCAAGCCTTAAAACGCGCGTAATGCGAAAGCATTTGTTTTAAAGTTACATCTGCTTTGTTTGAGTTTTTATATTCTGGAAGCATTTCTGAGAGCTTCGTGTTCAGACTTAGCTCTTTTTTATTTACCAATTCCATCACTAATGGCAGGCTTGCCAAAATTTTTGTCAATGAAGCAAGATCATATACAGTGGAGTCTCGGACTTCTTGTTTTTTATCGTATTCGTGGAAGCCGAAATTTTTCTGATAAATAATCTTTCCTTTTCGCGCCACTAAAATTTGTGCTCCAGGATACATTCCTTCACGAATACCCATATTTGCAAGTGAATCTATTTTTTTCAACTTATAGCTGTTCACTCCCACACTTTCTGGGGTTCCGTATTGCAATCTTCTTAATGACTTTGTTTGCAAAAAAGTATTCAACGGAAAGTCTTCGCCCAATGAAACTGGCAATTTACCCTTTGCCTCACGTGCCCCAAAAATTAGTTGTGCAGAAAGTTGCTGCGAAATCTTACTATTTTGATAAGACATGACTATTCCTTCAAAATTGGCTGTGGTTTTTAAATCCAACATAGCATACGGTCTCGCAAAAACATCCAGAATTACAGTATTTGTACGCGCAATTTCATAAAGCCAAACAAGTTCGTTTTCCGAAAATTGAAACTTTTTCCAAGGATTTTCATTGCTTTTATGAAAGCCAATAATCACGTAATTATACTCCTTTAATTTCTGGACATAATCATCCAAACTGTTCGCCTTAACCCATTCTACGTTACCGTATTTTTTTAATTCATTTAAAAAATCTTCTCCCGAATCATCACCAAAATTTACATAGGCAATCTTTTTCTTTTGAAGATCTTTTATGGGGAGAATTGCACGGTCGTTTTTAAGGATTGTCAGTGCATTGTCCATTGCCTCTTCGTAAAGTGCATCGTCATTAACAGAGTTTAAATCTTCTACCAAATAAGCCAGGTTCACTGGCTTGTAATGATTTAAACCAACTTTATATTTAGCATAAAGAATTTTCTTAACGGAATATGCCAATCGTTTTTCGGTAATTATTTTTTCATTATAGGAATTGATAAGAAATTCCATCGCTTTTGGAACATCTTCAGAAATCAAAAGAACGTCATTACCTGCCAAAAAAGCTGCCAATTCAATTTCACCGGGCTTTTTAAAATCTGAAGCACCTTTCATATTTAGGGCATCCGTAAAAATAAGACCATTGAAGCCCATTTCTTTTTTTAGAAGATCTGTAACCACTTTTGAGGAAAGTGATGACGGATAATTCATTTGTGGTTCCAAAGCAGGAATGTTTAAATGTGCAACCATCACACTATTCAAGCCTTGGCTAATCAATTTTTTATAGGGGTATAATTCCAAAGTATCTAAACGCTCCCTTGAAAAATCAACCGTTGGCAACGTTTTGTGGCTATCTGTTTCCGTATCTCCGTGACCGGGAAAATGTTTTGCGCTGCCCATAACTCCTGCGCTTTGCATTCCTTTCATAAAGGCAAGTGCTTTTTCGGTTACATTGTCTCTATCTTCTCCAAAAGAACGATTGCCGATTATTGGATTTTTTGGGTTTGTATTTATATCAACAACTGGCGCAAAGTTTATGTGAACCCCCAAACGCTTGGATTGTTCGCCAATACGCTGTCCAACTTTTTCAACAATTTTATTGTCTGTAATTGCTCCAAGTGTCATATTCCATGGAAAAGCATAGGTAGAATCAAGACGCATGGCTAAACCCCATTCTGCATCCATTCCAATCATTAAAGGCACTTTTGCCAATGATTGAAACTCATTGTTCAGTTTGGCTTGGCGCACTGGGCCACCTTTTGAGAAGATAACTCCTCCTAGATGGTAATTAGAGATTAAATCTTTTATTTTATCTGTTTTGGCTTTTGGGTCGCTACTGAAAATATCTGCCATAAAAAGCTGGCCCATCTTTTCTTCCAAAGACATAGTATCATAGATGCTGTCAACCCATTTCTTTTGGTTTTGGAAATCGTTTTTAAGGATTAATGGATTGTTTTCCTGAGCAATCGTCGGGAAATATATAGATATGAGTATGCAGGCTAGCAAAAATTTCTTCATAGCAATGGAAACGGGATTATGATAAAAAACGATTGTGCCAACTTTCGGTGGCGGGAACTTCCCAATTTTCAAGGTATTCTGCTTTTGTATTTACAAGATTGTTGAAGACGATAGTGTTTTTTGAAACCGATTTATCCTTTGCCATTTTTCTGAAATCAGCCAAAGGTTTATAAGCTATATATTCACCAGAATAGAAGGTAACGTTCATTTTATCGAGCAAATCCACATCAAATTTTTCTTGCAGCGACTGGATAAAATGTACCGAAGCATCAATGCTACAACCCGATGCCGAAGCATTGGCCTGATTGAGTCCGAGAACAATAAAACGGTTGTATTTTATTTCGAGTCCAGCTTCCAGGTCTGCGCCGTGGGCAGTCCATTTGGTCAAGAAATCATTAGAAAGTTCAGTAATTTCAGCGACTTCATCATCGCTCAATTTTCTATTTGCCTGATATACCCATATTCTGGAATCATCGGGCAGGTTTTTAAAATCTGTCAGCATTATTTATAAATCTTCGGCATTTGCAATCATTTCTGCAACGTCCATTACTTGCACATTATCTTCGGCATTTTTGGCCTTAACACCATCGTTCATCATTACCATACAAAACGGACAACCGGTGGCAATTATTTTAGCAGAAGTTTCTATTGCTTGTTCAGTTCGTGTAACGTTTACGTCTTTATCTCCAGCTTCCGGTTCTTTAAACATTTGCGCTCCACCTGCACCACAGCACATACCGTGTTTTTTGTTGCGTTTCATTTCTACCAGTTCAACTTCCAGTTTTTCAAGTACATTTCTGGGAGCTTCATATTCGCCATTAGCTCTACCTAAATAGCAAGGATCGTGAAAAGTGATTTTTTTGCCTTTGAATTTTCCGCCTTCCACCTTCAATTTTCCTTCATCCAATAATGATTTTAGAAATTGGGTGTGGTGCATAATTTCATAAGTGCCGCCAAGCTCGGGATATTCATTCCCAATTGTGTTAAAGCAATGTGGGCAAGCGGTTACAATTTTTTTTATTCCATAACCGTTCAGCACTTCTATATTGGTCATAGCCTGCATTTGGAAAAGAAATTCATTTCCTGCTCTTTTTGCAGGATCGCCGGTACAGCTTTCTTCGGTTCCCAGAACTGCGAAATCTATCTTTGCTTTGTGAAGTAACTTTACAAAGGCTTTGGTTATTTTTTTTGCACGGTCGTCAAAACTCCCTGCGCAACCTACCCAAAAAAGCACTTCGGGTTGTTTGCCTTGGGCCATATATTCGGCCATTGTTGGGACTTTTAGTGGTTCACTCATTTTTTTTAGTTTCAGGTTTCAGGTTCCAGGTTTCAAGTTCATAACTTTGGAAGCTGAAGCTTTTAATTTGGAATTTATTTAATCTTCAAATACTTCAATGGTTACTTCTTTTTCCACCAAATCGGTGAATCTTCCTTTGTATCGTGTTGCTCTCACCAAATGGTTGTCCACCCAATGATAATTTCCACCACGGGGTTTTCCCATCAACATAGTGTGGTATTTAAAACCGTGTTTGTTTAGCCAAGTTTCGGTTACATCTCGATGCGCCTCTGTTCGTGATGTAAAAAAACAGATTATATGTCCTTCATCATACCATTTGTTCAATGTTTTCAACGCATCTGGAAATGGTTCACAAGTAGCCATTCTTTCAGGCTCTTCATTTGGAATATCATCAGTAATGGTTCCGTCAATATCAATCAAGTAGTTTTTTATTCCTTCAGGAAGAATTGGGCTAACGTGTTCGCCCATTTCTACTTTTTCATGTAGCATTTTTTCTACTTCTTCTCTCTTCATTATTATTTCTTTTCAATTCAAAATATAATCAATTTTCATTTTTCCAATTCAATCGATCCATTTGGTTGTATGGCCACGGTGCGCCGTTGTTTTCAATGTTTGTCATTGCAACATTCAACTCTGTTGGTGCTGCAGACTGTTCCATAACCAAGTATTGGCGCATATCCATAATAATGCTCAATGGATCAATACTTACGGGACAAGCTTCTACACACGCATTACAAGTGGTACAAGCCCAAAGTTCTTCACGGGTAATATAGTCATCCAACAACTGTTTTCCATCTGGTTTGAATTCCCCGTTTTTGTTGATGTTCTTTCCTATTTCCTCCAAACGGTCACGGGTGTCCATCATTATTTTTCGCGGCGATAGTTTTTTACCAGTAATGTTTGCGGGGCATTCGCTGGTGCAGCGGCCACATTCTGTACAAGTGTATGCGTTTAATAGCTGGACTCTACTTAAATCCATCACATCACTAGCGCCAAATTTTGCAGGAGCTTCAGTAGCTCCTTCCGCTGGAGCAGCAAATGGATCTACGTTGGGATCCATCATCATTTTCACTTCGTTGGTAACCGATTTTAAGTTTTTGAATTTTCCTTTTGGAACCACTTTTCCGAAGTAAACATTGGGAAAAGCCAAAATTATATGAAGATGCTTAGAGAAGTATAAATAATTAAGAAAAACTAAAATCCCCAAAATATGTAACCACCAAGCACCGCGCTCAATTGCTATAAGTGTTGCCTCAGAAAAACCGTCCATTAAAGGAAGTAGGTGTTTACTTACAGGAAATGATCCAGCTTCAACATAATGTGCGGCTCCTATGGATTGTAATGATTGGTCTGCCGCATTCATAGTCAAAAACAGTATCATCAATACCATTTCAAAATAGAGAATAAAGTTCCCGTCATTTTTTGGCCATCCTTTCATTTCGGAACTCCAAAATCTTTTCAACCTTTGAACATTTCTTCGTGTCCAGAAAAGAATAACACCTACCAAAACCAATAAGGCCAAAATTTCAAATGAGCCAATTAAAAAGTTGTAAAGTCCTGATGGAAGTACTGTGGAAAGAACACGATGCGTGCCAAAAATACCATCAATAATAATCTCAAGCACCTCAATATTGATAATAATAAACCCAACATAAACAAGAATGTGAAGCAATCCAGGAATGGGTCTAACTACCATTTTTGATTGGCCCAGTGCTATACGGACTACATTACTCCACCGTTGTCCCGTATTGTCAGAAGCATCAACCTCCTGGCCCAATTTTATATTGCGAATTATTTTACGGATGTTCATTGTAAAATAACCTATTCCCGCCACTAGGGCGATGCTGAAGAGTATGTTAGGAAGGTACTGCATGGTTTATTCCTCTGGATTGTCTGGTGTTACGTATTCTTTCTGTTTTTTGCCAAATACAGAAATGTGAACGTATCGTTTTGGGTTCAGTTTTACGTCTTGTAAAAGTTGTTCAAGCTGTCTTGAAGCACCTTCTAAATTTTCATAAAGTTGATCGTCTTTTAGCAGTTTTCCAATTGAACCTTCACCATTGTCTACACCAGCTACAATTTTATCCATCTTGTCCACAACATTTTGTAGATCAGTAACCAGTTTTCCTGTTTCCAGTTGTGCCAGGGAATCAGTTAGCTGGGAAAGATTACTTGCGGTTTTATCAAGGTTGGTAAAGGTATTGTCCAGTTTTCCAGTATTGTTGGAGAGAATATAATTCAGGTTTTCCGAAACACCTGAAAAAGAATTCAATGTCTTGTTAAGGTTTTCAATAGCTTCCTTAAGGTTTTTTCGTGTTTCCTCATCAACAATGGCGTTCACGCTAAGTAATAGCGTATCCACCGTTGCTAATGTATTATTCACTTTTTTCTCTAAAGGTCCCAGTGCTTTGGTAACAGCCGTCAACATTCCATCTTCCACATCACCACTAAGCGTATCGCCGCTTTTGGCTATATTATTTATATCATACTCTGGATAGATACCTAAGTTTTTTCCGCCGAGAAGTCCAGAACTATATATTCTAACAACGCTGTTTTTTGAAAAATCGAAGTCCTTTTCAACTGTAAATTTAACTACCAAACCTCCTTTTGAATTTGCAAAAGAGATGTTCTGTACTTTCCCCACAGTAAGACCATTTATGGTAACTGGAGCTGCTTGGGCCAAACCTTCCACATTGTCATATTTCACATAAAATTCACGGTTTTTGTCAAGCAGGTTGGTGCCTTTTAAAAAACTATAGCCAAATATCAATAACAATATGGCGCCAATGGCAAGAATTCCGGTTTTAACTTCTTTGGATAGTCTCAAGAGTGCAATTTTAGATTTTAAACAAATTTAAGTGATAAATATAAAGAAAGCACGCTAATTGGCTTTCGATTTTAACACTTCTTGCACATTAACTTTTTTTCCTTTTTTAAAAGCAACAATGTATGCAGATGGAAAACCTTTTTGTTGTACAAAGGTTTTCATTACCTGAATTTTGTTGTAGTCAGCTGTTTCTGAATAGTAATATTTAAACAGTCCATCCTCCTTCTCACGCGTTACATCTTTGAGCCCCTTAAAGTTACTGGGCTTCGGGTCCAGTTTTTTGCTGCTGGCAGCTAATTGAACCCTAAAAGTTACGCCTTCATATAAATCTGCTTTTGTTGTTTCAATTACTTTTTCAACTTCCAGTTCCTTAACTTCGGGGTCTTTAACATTATCATTTGCCACGGAAAGACTATTTATGTAGGTTTTAATGGCAGTGCCAATTTCACGCGCCATATCAGTCTGTCCTTTTGCTGAATTCAAATATGCGCCTTCTTTTTTATTAGTAAGAAATCCTGTTTCGATCAAAACACTGGGCATATAGGTATTGTGAAGAACCCAGAACCCGGCCTGTTTTACGCTGCGGTCATTTTGTTTTAAGTTATTTACAATATTGTTTTGCACCAAACTTGCTAAAAGTATGCTTTGATCAAGATATTCTTCTTGCATCAATACCATTCCTATTAACGATTCTGGGGCGTTAGGATCAAAACCTCCATATTTTTCTTTATAGTTATCTTCCAAATAGATAACCTCGTTCTCTTTTTTTGCAACCTCAAAGTTTGCTTGGCTTTTGTGCAACCCAAGCACAAAGGTTTCAGTGCCAAACGCATTGCTGCTGTGGGCATTGCAGTGCACAGAGACAAAAAGATCTGCATCTGCCCTGTTGGCTATTGCAGCACGCTCACGCAGTTCAATAAAAACATCTGTTTTGCGGGTATAGATTACTTTTACATTAGGTATTTTTTCAAGCTCTGCTCCCACTTTTAAAACAATGTTGAGTGAAATTTCAGATTCTTTATAGCCATTTCCTTTATTTCCGTGATCGTGGCCACCGTGACCCGCATCCAAAACCACAACAAATGGTTTTATAGGGTTTTCAGCCGCTGAGGCAGCAATAGAAAACAATGAAATACTTATTATTAATACGAAAGAAGAAAAAAGTTTCGTTTTCATATACCTATTAACGATTTAAAAAAATTGATATTTTAAAAAAATGATTTAAAAAAACGTACCCCAAAAAATATGTTTATTTTTGACCGTTTCAAATACTGAGCCAAAACTACAAAATAATAGCATCAGCACATTGCGAACCAACAGGCATTACTTAACAATCTTCTTAACATTCCTGCTTCTTTGCAGCACAGTTTTGCATGCGCAGGACATTCCACCAAAGAATGAAGCTAACATCCCCAAAACCACCAAAGAAGACACTCTTTCAGTAAACCTAAAACCAATTGTTGATGAAATCAACGAGCAAGCCCAAGACACCGTAAAAACTGATTCCATAAAGCCACCCAAGGAAACTTTAACAGACATTGTAGATTATTATGGTGAAGATTATGTGCTGCTGAATAGAAAAGAGAACAAAGTTTATATGTACAACAAAGCGTATATTATTTATGGAGATATGCGCATAGATGCGGGATTGATAATTCTTGATTACAATAAAAACGAAGTGTACGCCAAAGGTATAGACAGTGCAGGAGTTTATAGCCAACGTCCCATTTTTGTTCAGGCCAACAATAGAGTAGAACCAGATTCCATCCGGTATAATTTTGACACAGAAAAAGCACTGGTCTATAATAGTCGAACGGAACAAAACGGGTTTAGGGTAATTTCTGAAGTGACCAAAAAAGTAAACGATTCTGTAGTTTACCTTCGGAATGTGAAGTTTACTACTTCAAAAAATATTGACGATCCGGAATATTACTTTTACACCCGGAAGGCGAAGTTTGTTCCAAAGAAAAAAATTGTAACAGGTTTAACCAATATGTACATTGCAGATGTGCCAACGCCTGTGGGGCTTCCCTTTGCATATTTTCCGCTAACAGAAGATCGCACCTCTGGTTTTATTATCCCTTCCTTTGGCGAAAACAACAGTCGAGGGTTCTTCTTTCAGAATGGCGGGTATTACTTCGCCATAAATGATTACCTGGATTTTAGTTTGTTGGGCGACTATTACACCAACGGAAGCTACGCCCTTCGTGGTGAATCTGCCTATGTATTAAAATATAAATACCGTGGAAATTTTAGTGCCCGCTATGAATATCTTGTTCAGGAAGAGCGTGGTTTTCCTAATTTCCAAGAAAGCGCAATCTATAATATTCGTTGGACGCACAGTCAAGACATGAAGAGCAATCCAAGCTCCCGCTTTTCGGCTTCGGTGAATTTGGGAAGTAGTAAATATTTCAATCAATCCATCAACCAGACCAATAATGCCAGTGCTTTAGTGAATACACTTAGCTCCTCCGTTTCCTATTCAAAGAGTTTTGAAGGCGATCCACAGGTTAACTTGACTGTGGCAGCCACGCATTCGCAAAACACGAATACACAGCAAATAGCTATGTCTTTGCCAAACTTGAATGCAAGTGTTTCAAGGATTTATCCTTTTGCACCAAAGGATGGTACCAAAAAAGGGATTATTCAAAACATTAACTTTCAGTATGATGTTACAGCAGAAAACCGAATCCAGACAGTTGATTCGCTTTTCTTTAAACCGGAAATGTTCAACAGCGCACAGATTGGGGCACAGCACAATATTCCACTTACCACAAACTTTAAAATCCTTAAATATTTAAGTGCTTCCGCCGGAACTAACTATCGGGAAACTTGGGTTTTGAAAAGTACGCGCAAACGTTATGACGAAACTGTAAATGATGGCAGTGGTGGTATTGTTCAGGACACGGTTTCAGGTTTTGAAAGCTACCGGACTTATAATTTTTCAACCAGTTTAGGAACTACGCTGTATGGACTTTTTAACTTTGGCACTGATAAAAAAATTCAAGCTATCCGCCACGTGGTGCGCCCTTCCGTTAGCTATAACATAAATCCGGCGTTTGATAGGTATTATGATGAATTTCGAGTTCCAAATACAGCAGATCCTGAGTTAGATGATGAGATTGTTCAATACTCCCGTTTTGAAAACACACTATATGGTCCACCAAGTAAAGTATATTCCAGCAGTATCGGGATGTCCTTGAGCAATACTTTTGAAGCCAAAATTCGCGACAGCGACACTACAGCCGTGGAACCAAAAAAAGTGGTGCTGTTGAACAATCTAAACTTTTCAACTGCCTATAATCTTGCAGGTGATTCATTAAAGTGGAGCCCCTTGCAATTCAACGGAAGTATTCCCATTATACCAAAACTCGATTTCAATTTCAGTGGAGCGCTGGATCCGTATGCGCTGGACAACAACAATAATAAAATTGATGTTTTCAACATTAACAATGGCGGAAGCCTTTTTAGGCTTACCAATGCCAATGTGAGTATAAATTATTCCTTCAGCAGTAAAGATTTTGAAAGTGATGGCAAGGATACCGATAAAATAGACAATGAGACTTTTAGAAACGGTGGCCGACCCGATGATCTTTTTGGAGAAGCTTCCAATATTTATGACGGGCAGATTTATAAAGATAAAGATGATGACGATGTTGACAAAACCAATGTGGAATGGTATAACTTCACCATTCCGTGGGATGTCCGCTTTGCCTATACCATCACCTACGGCAATGCACAGCGGCAGAATGAAATATCCAGCCAATCGTTTATGATGAGTACAAATATGGAATTGGCACCCCGTTGGACCGTAGGTGTTTCCTCCGGTTATGATTTTAAAAACAAAGGTGTAACTTTAACACAGTTCCGCTTCCAGCGCGATTTGGAAAGCTGGCAAATGAGCTTTAATTGGACACCCATAGGTAGTATCAATACAGCTTGGTATTTTTTTATAGGAATAAAATCTTCCGTACTTAGCGATATTAAATATGACAAGCGTAGGGAAAGCGACAAGAGGCTTTAATTGAATTAATAATGAAAATGCTAA
>Ga0209344_10003826_pt1 | contig 14405 bp, 14 predicted proteins | sample Cruoilmetagenom6_FD_187293 | JGI IMG/M metagenome (GOLD analysis project Ga0209344, IMG submission 187293) | Oil polluted marine microbial communities from Coal Oil Point, Santa Barbara, California, USA - Santa Barbara Oil Seep Sample 6 (SPAdes)... | ecosystem: Environmental > Aquatic > Marine...
TACCTTTTCGGCGGCATCTGAGCGACAGGTTGTACAGACAAGGCAGCGCATGACCCCAAGGGTGTCAGCGCTGCTTTTTCTTTGCCTTCAGGAAATTTTTGACCGGTTGGACAAAGTGTCGCCAGAACGGCATTTGCTGTCGGCGTGATTGACGCGCGAGCGCGCGGTGCTCATGTAGAGTGAATGTTCAGCGGGGAGGCTACCATCCGATGTTTCTGTCAGTTTTCGATGTTTTCAAGATCGGTGTCGGACCTTCGAGTTCGCACACGATGGGGCCGATGTCGGCGGCCGTGCGCTTCCTCGATGAATTGGCTGGTAACGACTGGCCCCGGCCGGCGGGCGCCCAGGTTAAGGCAATCACCGCAAGCCTGCATGGCTCGCTGGCTTTCACCGGCATTGGCCACGGCACCGGCCGGGCGGTGGTGCTGGGACTGACCGGACAATTGCCGGAGACGGTCAATCCCGACGAGATGGACGCCATCATTTCCGAGGTGGAGCGCACGCGGAAAATTTCGCCACCCGGCCACCCGCAATACCAGTTCGATCCCAAGACAGACCTCGTGTTCGACAAGACCAAACCCTTGCCCGGCCACGCCAACGGCATGGCCTTCAACGCCTTTGACCGTGATGGCGCGATGCTGCTCAGACGGATCTATTATTCGGTCGGTGGTGGCTTTGTGGTGACCGATACCGAACTTGAAGCACTCAAGGCCACCAAGAAGGCAGCGGTCGACAAGAGCGTGCCCCATCCCTTCGCCAACGCCAAGCAGATGCTGGAAATGGCGGCGCGTTCGGGCCTGTCGATCGCCCAGATGAAACGCGCCAATGAAGAAAGCCACATGTCGCGCGAAGAGCTCGACGCCGGGCTCGACCGACTGTGGGGCGCGATGAGCGGCTGCATCGACCGTGGCCTGGCCGGCGAGGGCATCATGCCGGGCGGTTTGAAAGTGCGCCGCCGCGCGCGGGTGCTGTTTGACAAGCTCCAGGAGGAATGGCGCCAGAACCGCCGCAATCCCTTGCTCGCCAATGACTGGCTCAGTGTCTACGCCATGGCCGTCAACGAGGAGAATGCCGTGGGCGGTCGGGTGGTCACGGCACCCACTAATGGCGCTGCCGGCGTGATTCCGGCCACCATTCGCTACATGCTGCAGTTTCACGACGGCGCCGACCAGACCGCGGTGCGCGATTACCTACTGACCGCCGCCGCCATCGGCGGCATCATCAAGAGCAACGCCTCGATTTCCGGCGCCGAGGTCGGTTGCCAGGGCGAGGTCGGCTCGGCTGCGGCGATGTCGGCCGCCGGTCTCGCGGCCGTCATGGGCGGTACGCCGGAGCAGATCGAAAACGCAGCTGAAATCGCGCTCGAGCATCATCTCGGCATGACCTGCGATCCGGTCGGTGGACTGGTTCAGGTGCCCTGCATCGAGCGCAATGCGCTGGGTGCAGTCAAGGCCGTTACCGCAGCCTCGCTGGCAATGAAGGGCGACGGTCAGCATTTCGTGCCGCTGGATGCCTGTATCGAAACCATGCGCCAGACCGGTCTCGATATGAACGAGCGGTACAAGGAGACCTCCACCGGCGGTCTTGCGGTCAATGTGGTCGAGTGCTGAGGGAAACGCGCACCGAGCCTGTGGACGGGAACCGCTTTGAGACGCTTGCGGCTTGACCCCGGCTGCGCCGGGGCCGAAATATGAGCGCATGGCTCTTCATTTGCTCAAATTATGTGTCGGCGCTGAAAGTGTTGACGACCTCAGAATCTGGATCGCTCAGCGTCTGGCTGCGCAAAAGGCGGCAGGCAAGCCACCGGAGCAGTATCATACCACCCGAATGGCCCCCAAACGGGCTGAGGAACTGCTCGATGGCGGTTCCTTGTATTGGGTGATCAAGGGTAATATCCAGGTACGCCAGCGGTTGCTCGATATCCGCCGTTTTGTTGACGGCGAAGGCATTTCACGCTGCAATCTGATCCTTGAACCAGTGCTGCACGAGACTGTATGGGCGCCCCGGCGGCCGTTCCAGGGCTGGCGTTACCTTGTCCCCGATGATGCGCCCAGGGATTTCGGTACGCTGGACGCGGACGGCGACGACCTGCCGCTCGAAATGCGGCGCGAACTGGCCGGGCTCGGTCTGCTGTAGCGGTGCGGATAGCCGGGCCGCTCCCAGACCCTTGTGTTTGTTGCGTAAAGCGCCACATTGGTAAAACATTATCTGCACAGCAACAGAAACAAGAGGCCATGGCGAAAGACAAGACCGGATCAGACAAGGCAGTCTCTGCGCCGAAGACCGGCATGCCCGACACCGCGCCGGCTTCGTCGAAATCGGAGATCGCCAAGTTTCTCTCCGCGGCCAGGGCCATGGTGCCCGGCGCCGGCGGGACCGGCCGGCTGGCCTTTGCGCTCGATGCGACGATGAGCAGGCAGCCGACCTGGGACAAGGCCTGCAGCCTCCAGGCCGAGATGTTCGGCGCGGTCTCCAAAACCGGCGGTCTTTCCGTGCAACTCGTCTATTTTCGCGGTCTTGGCGAATGTCGTGCCTCGCGCTGGGTTACTGACACCAGGCAACTGGCTGATCTGATGAGCCGGATCGATTGCCGTGGTGGCCAGACCCAGATCGGCCGGGTTCTGCGCCATGTCGCCGACGAAGCGCGTGTCAAACCGGTCAATGCTCTGGTCTATATCGGTGACGCGATGGAGGAGAATATCGATCATCTCGCCACGCTGGCCGGAGAACTGGCGCTGCGCAAGGTGCCGTGCTTCATGTTCCATGAAGGCAGTGATCCGGCTGCTGCGACCGGCTTCAAGGAAATTGCGAGGGTCACCAACGGGGCCTATGCGCGGTTTGATCAGAACGCCGCCGCTGAACTGGCGGCATTGCTGCGCGCTGTGGCCGCCTATGCCACCGGCGGACATCAGGCACTGGAAAAATCAGGGGGCTCGGCAGCGCGGTTGCTGCTTGAGCAGATGCGGCCCGCCAAGGGCCAGGGTGGGCGTGGCAAATGAGTCCGATTGCAGTATTTTTCGGCGGGGCGCTGATCCTCGTCGCGGTCGTCGGCGGGCTGCTTAGTGTCAACCCGTCGGCACTCGCACGGACCTTGCGCTTTGCCCTGCCGGTAGCACTTGCCGCGCTTGGCGTTACCATGACGCTGATCGGCCGTGGCGGTCTGGGGATTCCGCTGATTGCCTTTTCGCTGGCAATGTTTGCCCGTGCCCGCGGCGCGTCGCGCGCTACCCGCCAGCCCGGCGGGCAATCCTATGTCCGTTCCGCTGCGCTCGAGATGGAACTCGATCTCGATACCGGCGAGATGAACGGTCTCGTGCTCGCAGGCGGCTTTGAGGGACAGGAACTCGACGCGTTAGACGAATCCGACCTCATGCTGTTGCATGGTGAATTGGCAGGCGACCCTGAAAGCCTTGGGCTACTCGAAGCGTATCTTGACCGCCGAACGCCCGACTGGCGTGCCGGCCCGGATATGGATGAAGGCGCGGGGCTGGGCGCTGCGCCAGGCCCGGGCGCCATGACACAGAAGGAGGCCTACGAGATCCTTGGTCTTGCTCCGGGGGCGGACGAAGCCGAGATCCGCGAGGCGCATCGCCGCCTCATGAAGCGGATGCATCCCGATGCGGGCGGCTCCACGTTTCTTGCGGGCCGGATTAATGAGGCCAAAGCTGTTCTCTTGAGTCGACATGACTGATTTCCCCGAATACGCAGTACAAAAACGTGGATAGTCCCGGATGGTGAATGTCCGGCCGCAGCGCTAAACAAGCGCTACGGTATCAGTTGGCGGTTGCCCAGCAGGCAAACCCCTTTTTCTCCAATGCCTTGCAGGCTCTGGTGGCGGCGCTCTGGCCGTCGAATCCGCCAAATCTGGCGCGGTACAATTGTTCGTTGTTCTTGGCGTAGGCCATGGTGAAAGGCTCAGTTCCCGACAGGACGTTGCCGCCCGCACCCTTGGCCCGCGTCAGCAGTTCAATGGCGGCGTCACGGTCCGGCGTGGCGCCGATCTGGATCATCCAGCCGTCCATCGCCTTGGTTGATGCGGTTGTCACCGGGTCGACCGTCTGGCTGTCGGCGGCGGATGCCGTCTGCGGGATGGTAGCCGGCGGGATGACGGCCGGCGCCGGTGTCGGAATTGCGACCTTCTGGGCAGACAGCGATTCGATCAGTGCCGCGCGGCCGATGACCGGCGACGGGCTCGGTGCAGCATAGGCCAGTGCCAGACGCTGGCTGGCGTTATGACGGGCAGGCGGCACTGGTCCAACCTTCGGAAGATCGAGTTCAGCCACTGTTACTGCGGTTACCGACGCCGCGCCGCGGGCGACAAGGTTGCCCTTGCCGCGCGTCGAAGCCTTGGGCAGGTAACGTGCAATCAGGTCTTTCATCTGCGCGTTGCGGCTGGCGCCGGTGCGCCCGCCCATGACCACCGCGACGATCGAGCGGTCGCGGTCCACCACCGATGTCACCAGGTTGAAACCCGATGCACGGGTGTAGCCGGTCTTGATGCCATCAACACCGCGGACAACGCCCAGCAACCGGTTGTGGTTGGAGTACCGTGTCTTGCCGAACTTGAATGACCGGGTCGAGAAATATTTATACTGGCGCGGAAAATGCTCGCGCAGTGCGATCCCCAGCGTTGCCATGTCGCGGGCGGTCGTCACCTGTTTCGAATTGGGAAGCCCATGGGCGTTGCGAAAGGTGGTGCGGCTCATGCCGAGCGCGTGCGCCTTGGCTGTCATCATCTGCGCGAATTTGGATTCCGATCCGCCCAGATGTTCGGCCATCGCGGTCGCTGCGTCATTGGCGGATTTGGTCACAAGCGAATAGATTACCTGTTCGACGGTAATCGACTTGCCTGCGCCGACACCGATCTTGGTCGGCGGTTCCTTGGCGGCGTTGGCCGAGAACGTGACCCGCGAATTGAGCTTGATCTTGCCCTGACTGAGTGCCTCAAATGTCATGTACAAGGTCATCATCTTGGTCAGCGACGCGGGATAGCGCGGCTCGTCGGCATCATTGGAATAGAGCGTTTTGCCCGTTTTGGCATCAACCACAATACCCGCATATTTGGAATTGGCGGACGATGGCGTGACGACCATGGCCATCGCCAGCCCGGCAACAACCGCGAGCTTGAGGGCGAGGCCGGGGAGGGCGAAAAGCTGGGCGATCAGTTTGAATTTACGCTGGTACACGATAACTCGCTCTTGAACAGGCTGGTGGGACGGGTTTCTGACTGACGCCCTCCTTGATCAGTCATTACGACCGATCTTAGACATTCGTCCTTACCAATCCGTTTATGATGAATAGTTCGTTTCCGGAATTGCGTCCGAATCTGAAACGGAGCCGCCCGCGGTTGAGCAAACCGTGGCTTTGTCGCGATTGGTGCGCTGCACAATATTCTTGACAATCTTGTGCGGTGCACCTAAATAGAGGCCATATTCTTCCCTAACGACAGGAGCCGTCCCCATGATCAACTTTGACAGCACATCCAAGATGAATAAAGAAGCAATGGACAGCATGCTGACCACCGTTTCGGCAATGACCAAGGGTTTCCAGCAGATCGCTGCTGAAGCAACCGAATATTCCAAGAAGTCCTATGAAGACAGCTCCGCCGCTGTCGAAAAGCTGGTTTCGGCCAAGAGCCTCGACAAGGCGATCGAAATTCAGACCGACTTCGCCAAGAATGCATACGAGACGTTTGTTGCCCAGGCTACCAAGATGAGCGAACTCTATGCTGATCTGGCCAAGGACGCTTACAAGCCGTTCGAAGCCGCTGCCGCTAAGGCAACTACTTAATCTCAATTGGCCTCCCGCCGGTCACGGCGGTTGCGCAAATTGACGCGGATTGAAAAAAACCCGGGCGCATTTTTATGCGGTCGGGTTTTTTGTGTTTGGCCCTCAGGCGGGAAATCTCTTTCTTCACAAGCCAAGGGGGCTTAAAATCGCCGCAGGAAAGACTAAGTTAGGGCAACAGTACGGTGCTTCGCACGAGCGCGGCGCCGGTTGCAAATGACAGGAAATGGCCAGAGTGAACGACAGCTTGAACCGGATACGCTTGCAGGCGGACAAAAAAACCGGAAACGGAGGCCCAGACAGAGGGACTTCCGTGATCACCCGAACCAAACCACAGGTGAAGAAGCCGTCTCTTTACCGGGTACTGCTGCTTAATGACGACTACACCCCGATGGAGTTCGTGATTCATGTGCTTGAAAGATTTTTCCAGAAAGACCGCGATCAGGCTACGCGGATCATGCTGCATGTCCACAATCACGGGGTCGGCGAGTGCGGGGTATTCACCTATGAGGTGGCTGAAACCAAAGTGACGCAGGTCATGGATTTCGCCCGCATGAATAATCATCCGCTGCAATGCGTGATGGAAAAGAAATGAGGATCTGAACTTGCCCAGCTTTTCAAACAGTCTCGAAAAGGCGATCCATCAGGCGCTGACCTATGCCAACGAGCGGCATCATGAATATGCCACGCTCGAGCACCTGCTGCTGGCGCTGATCGAAGATCCCGACGCGGCCGCGGTCATGGGGGCCTGTAATGTCGACCTTGACCAGTTGCGCCGTACGGTAGGCGATTATGTCGACAAGGAACTCAGCAACCTGGTCACCGGTTATGACGAGGATTCCAAACCCACGTCCGGCTTTCAGCGTGTCATCCAGCGTGCGGTCATCCATGTCCAGTCGTCGGGCCGTGAGGAAGTCACCGGGGCCAATGTGCTGGTGGCGATCTTTGCCGAACGCGAAAGCCACGCGGCCTATTTCCTGCAAGAACAGGAAATGACCCGGTATGATGCCGTCAATTTCATCTCCCATGGCATTGCCAAGCGCCCGGGGTCGGCCGAAGCCCGACCGATCCGTGGTGTCGAGGAGCCGGAGCCCGATTCCGCCAAGCCTGAGGTGTCGGGCGAGGAAGGACCCAAGAAGAAGGGTCAGGATGCGCTGACCGCCTATTGCGTCAATCTCAACGAGAAGGCCAAGACTGGTCGCATCGATCCGCTGATCGGGCGCACCGAGGAGGTCAACCGCACCATCCAGATCCTCTGCCGCCGCTCCAAGAACAATCCGCTTTATGTGGGCGATCCCGGCGTCGGCAAGACCGCCATCGCCGAAGGCCTTGCCAAGCGGATCGTCGAGGGCGATGTCCCTGACGTGCTTGCCAATGCTGTCATCTATTCGCTCGACATGGGCACGCTGCTGGCCGGCACCCGCTATCGCGGCGATTTCGAGGAACGCCTCAAGCAGGTGGTCAAGGAACTTGAGGATCTGCCGGACGCGGTGTTGTTCATCGACGAGATCCACACCGTGATCGGCGCCGGTGCCACATCCGGCGGCGCCATGGACGCATCCAACCTGCTCAAGCCGGCGCTGTCGTCGGGTGCGATCCGCTGTATCGGTTCGACCACCTACAAGGAATACCGTCAGTTCTTCGAGAAGGACCGGGCGCTTGTTCGCCGTTTCCAGAAGATCGACGTCCACGAGCCGACGATCCCCGACACCATCGAGATCCTCAAGGGGCTGAAACCCTATTTCGAGGAATATCACAAGGTTGCCTATACCGACGAGGCGATCAAGGCTGCAGTGGAGCTTTCGGCGCGCTACATCACCGACCGCAAGCTGCCTGACAAGGCGATCGATGTGATCGACGAAACCGGCGCCGCGCAGATGTTGCTGCCTGAAAAGAGCCGCAAGAAAACGCTGACCGACGCCGAGATCGAACACACCATCGCCACCATGGCCCGGATTCCGGCCAAGACCGTGTCGAAGGACGACGAGACCGTTCTCGCCAATCTCGACAAGGAATTGCGCTCCGTGGTCTATGGTCAGGACGCCGCAATCGAGGCGCTGACGGCGGCAATCCGGCTGGCGCGTGCGGGCTTGCGCGAACCCGACAAGCCGATCGGTTCCTACCTGTTCTCTGGTCCCACCGGCGTCGGCAAGACCGAAGTTGCCAAACAGTTGGCCGCCTCCCTTGGCGTCGAACTGTTGCGCTTCGACATGTCCGAATACATGGAACGCCACACCGTTTCGCGGTTGATTGGTGCGCCTCCGGGCTATGTCGGCTTCGACCAGGGCGGACTTCTGACCGATGGCGTCGACCAGCATCCCTATTGCGTGCTGCTTCTCGACGAAATCGAGAAAGCTCATCCAGATCTGTTCAACATCCTGTTGCAGGTCATGGATCACGGCTCGCTCACCGATCACAATGGCAAGAAGATCGATTTCCGCAACGTCATTCTGATCATGACCACAAATGCGGGCGCCTCCGACGCTGCCAAGGCTGCAATCGGCTTTGGTTCTTCCAAGCGCGAGGGTGACGATATGGAGGCGATCAACCGGCTGTTCACGCCGGAGTTCCGCAACCGTCTCGACTCGATCATCGCCTTTGGCCCGCTGCCTGTGAAGGTGGTGCACATGGTGGTGCAGAAATTCGTCATGCAGCTTGAAGCCCAACTGGCCGAACGCAATGTCACCTTTGACCTGGGCGAGGACGCCATCGGCTGGCTCGCCGAGAAGGGCTATGATGAACGCATGGGCGCGCGGCCGTTAGGCCGGGTGATCCAGGAGAACATCAAGAAGGAGCTCGCCAACGAGCTTCTGTTCGGCAAGCTCAAGCATGGCGGCACGGTCAAGGTCACCGTTGGCGAAAAGGCCGATGGCAGCAACGGACTGATCCTCGAGGCGATCCCGGCTGAAGTCCCGGTCAAGCCGAAGAAGGAAAAGGTTCCTGCCAAGAAGCGTGCGCCAGCCAAGGCCAAGGTCAAAGCCAAGACCACGCCGGCAAAAACCGCACCCAAGCCACGCGGCGGCGCGGGCGGCAAGGGCGGTGCCAAGCCATCGCCGGAGCCCGAAGCACCGAAGGCGGCCAAGGCAGGCGCTGCGGTAGCGGAAAAACCGGCGCCGAAAAGGGTATCTTCCGCTGTGCCTAAGGTGCCACGCAAGAAGTAAGCTGGGCCGCAACGCGCGCCATCACCAAAACACCCCGGTCAAGGCCGGGGTGTTTTTGATTCGACACATTGCCAAAATCTGGTTTTTCAGATGGCGCAGAGATCGTGACGGTGGCAGCGCCCGGCACTGCCGATCTGACGAGATGTCCCGGCTCCGGGCCGTGGCCACTGCGCAGGGTTCCGTCGCTCGCTGATTGGCGGTCAATCTCTGTTCGGATCAGCGAGACAAATATGCGTCGTTTCAGACGTTATTTATCGAACCGCTGCGCCACCCAGGAATAGCTGTCGGTGACGAAATGCACCGGCTCTGCGATCAGTGATTTCACCTGTGCCGTTTCCGGCAGTACATTCTGAACCCGCTGCAACACCCGTGCAATGAGGCCGGGATGTGGTTCTGCCGGAGCAAGGTTGACCTCAGCCGCATCATCAAAGGCATTAGGCCCGGTTGCGGATTCGGCCATGGCGATCACCGGTTCTGGCACATCGGCCGGCGGCAAAGGAATGCCGTCCATGGTGGCAACGGGCTCGATGGCAGGTTCGCCACCCTCGTCAGCGGCGAGTTCGGCAAGGCCGGTGTCGTCTGCGGACTGGCAGACCGCAACCACCACCGGGTAATCGATATTGGAATAATCCTTGAGCCGGCTTCCGGCTTCCGCATCACAGGTCTGGATGGTGGCCCAACGCTGATCCAGCATCTCGACATAGTGGCACTGGGTGGCGGTGTCGTCACAGCCGAGGATGGTCATGAGGATCAGGGCGGTCTGCATATCGGCCTCGCATAGGTTTGGTTCCACTGCTCATGACCCGACAATGCTGCAAAACCAAGGCAGTGTAGTGGGCGGGGATATTGCCAGCGCCGCCCGCGCGCCTCATTTCCCGGTGCCTGGGGTCAGCCGAGTGCTGCGCGGATCTTGTCGGCATTGGCCTTGAGCACGGCCATGTCTTCCATCGCCCCGGTATGCGGCTTCAGCGCCACGCCCTCGAATCGCGGGATGACATGCACATGTAAATGAAACACCACCTGACCGCCGGCGCTCTCGTTGAACTGCTGGATGGTCACGCCATCGGCGGAGAATGCCTTCATCACCGCCCACGCCATCTTTTGCGTGGTTTCCATCACTTTGGCCAGGCTGTCGGGTTCGACATCGAAGATATTGCGGGCAGCGGCTTTCGGGATCACCAGGCAATGGCCTTCGCCGCGGGGCATGATGTCCATGATCGCCAGCGTATGGGCGTCCTCGTAAAGCTGCTCGGAGGGGATCTCGCCACGCAGGATTTTCGCAAAAACGTTGGCGTTGTCATAGCTGGGGGCGGTCATCGGCTTGGCCTCTGTTTGATGGTCTGATGTCCTTTTTGTACCCTGCCGGTATCAACGGTCAAGCCGCAGCCCGGAGCGCGAACGCTGGCTGCCGGCGGTCTCGGCGGGCGCAAACGGGTTGAGTGTTGTTTCTGGAAGGATCGCGGCTCTATTCGCCTTCTGAGCCTGTCTCAGGGCCGCCTTTGCGGAACGGACCGTGTTCGGTCAGCACGGCGCCGATATGGGCCACGTCCTCGCGCTCGCGCGCCAGATAGTCGGCCACGGCGCGCCTGAGCCCGGGATGGTCGATGTAGTGGGCGGAATGGGTGGTCGCCGGCAGATAGCCGCGCGCCAGCTTGTGCTCGCCCTGCGCACCGGCCTCGACCCGCTTCAGGCCCTTGGCGATGGCGAAATCGATCGCCTGATGGTAGCACACCTCGAAATGCAGGAACGGGTGATCCTCGACGCAGCCCCAGTGCCGGCCATAGAGACAATCGCCGCCGATGAAGTTGATCGCCCCGGCAATGTAGCGACCTTCACGCTTGGCCATTATCAGCAGCACATCTTCGGCCATGCGCTCGCCGATCAGCGAGAAGAACGGCCGGGTCAGATAAGGCCGCCCCCATTTGCGGTTGCCGGTGTCGATGTAGAATTCATAAAAGATATCCCACACGCTTTCGCTCAGATCGGCGCCACTGAGCCACTCGATCTCGATGCCGCCCTCAAGCGCGCTGCGGCGTTCCTTCTTCAACTGCTTGCGTTTGCGAGAGGCCAGCGTGGCGAGAAAATCATCGTAATTGCCATAGCCGTCATTGTGAAAATGAAACTGCTGGTCGGTGCGGTGCAGGTAGCCCTCGGCCTCGAAAGCCGCCAGTTCCGCCTCCGGCACGAAGGTCGCATGCGCCGACGACAACCCCAGTTGGGTGCACAGGGATCGCCCGCCCGCAGCAAGAGCCCGGCGCCCGGCTTCCGCACCCGGGCCCGGCCTCACCAGCAGCCGCGGCCCGGTCGCCGGCGTAAACGGTGCCGCGTATTGCAGCTTCGGATAATAGTGTCCGCCAGCGCGCTGAAAGGCGTCGGCCCAGGCATGGTCGAACACGTATTCGCCCATTGAATGGCTCTTGATATAGGCTGGCATCGCCCCCTGCAGATCCCCTTCGGGGTCGCGCAGCACAATGTGCCGGGGCAGCCAACCGGTCTCTGCCGACACCGAACCTGATTCTTCAAGTGAAGATAAAAAAGCGTGACTTACAAATGGGTTATAGGAAATTCCGGATTCAACTTCAGAACCTCTTGATGCGCCACCCAAGCGGCTCCACTCATCGGCGGTGACCGCATGCATGCCGTCGATGGTGGTAAGCGTGTGCGCATTCTCTTCAGTGCTCATGGGACTCCGATCCACCCCTTGCGTCGCATCCGCAACGGGGTGGCCTTAACGTATGAACTGACGGCAGATTGACAAGGTCAGTCGTCTTCAAGCTCGTCCGGATCAAACCCTTCAAATGTCATCTGGTCGGCGTACTTGTGGGTCAGTTCCACGGCATCGGCGTCGCGCACCGTCCAGGTGATGATCGGCACGCCCTGCGCCCGTTGCGCCTCGATGAAGCTGTTGGGCAGGTGATGCACACAGTAGGAAATGAAGTCGAGCCCCATCTGCATCGCCTCTTCATGCACGAAAGCGGTCTCGGGTTTAACCCCTTCGGCAGTCAGGCCGAGCGGGCAGGTGGCGCCGGCGGCTTTGAGATCGCGCAGCAAGGCGTGATCAAAGCTCATCAACGCTAAGCGTCCTTCATAGCCCTCAAGGCACTCGACCACGGCGTCGGCCAGCCCGCCATCGTCGCCGGGCCGGGCCTTCAGCTCGATTACCAGCGGCACCTGGCCGTCCACCTGCTTGAGCAGATCGGGCAGCGACGGGATCCGGTCGGCGGTGCCGCCGATGGAGAGTTGCGCCAGTTCCTTGGATGTCTTTGCCCGCACGTCACCCGGCAACCCGCACAGCCGTTCGAGGTCGTCGTCGTGAAACACCACCGGCACGCCGTCAGTGGCGATATGCACGTCGCATTCGATCGCGTAGCCGCCCTCGATCGCCCGCGCAAAGGCGCTTCTGGTGTTTTCCCAGATGGTTTGGTTCATGTCGTGATAGCCACGGTGGGCGATTGGCCGGGAAATCAGCCAGAGAAGGTCGGTGTGCTCGGATTCCATGGGGCTGCCTCTTATCGGATCTCGATGATGGCATCGACCTCGACCGCCGCATTGAGCGGCAGACTGGCGGTGCCGACGGCGGCGCGTGCGTGCTTGCCTGCGTCACCAAGGATCTCGGCAATCAGGTTCGAGGCGCCGTTGATTACCAGGTGCTGATCTGTAAATGAAGGGTCGGAGGCGACGAAGCCGCCGAGCTTGATGACCCGGACGATTCTCTCCAGATCGCCGCCAAGTGCGGCCTTGGCCTGGGCCAGAATGTTGATCGCGCACAGTTCCGCAGCCTTTTCGGCCGTCGCCACATCAAGATCACGCCCCAGAAGCCCGGTAGCGGTCAGGGCGCCGTTCTTGAGCGGCAGTTGGCCCGACACGAACAGCAGCGATCCGCTGATCACATAGGGCAGATAGTTGGCGGCCGGTGCGGCGGCCTCCGGCAGCACGATATTGCGGGCGTCGAGGCGGGATTGAATGCTGTCGGTCATAAGGGGCTCCATCTAACTAATCTGGGTATCAATCGGGCATACGAGGGTTTTCTGCCGGAATCACCGGATCAACGAAGTTCCGCCTCGCTTTTGCCGCTACTGTTCTTATAACATCGCCACAGGATTCGACAGGAGAAAACCTGATGCGCTTGCTTGTTATCGCGTCGCTCGCAGCCCTTGCGATGACGCCCGCCACCACTGCTGCTCAGGCCGGGGCGGCGACGCTTGCCGCCCACCGTGCGGTCTATGATCTGTCGCTCAAGGATGCGTCCGAGCGATCGGGCATCTCCGGCATGGTCGGACGTATGGTCTATGAGTTCAACGGCTCGGCCTGCGAGGGCTACACCGTGAGTTTTCGCTTTGTCACCGAGATCGCCACCGCTGAGGATTCGCGCGTCACCGATCAGCAGACGACGACCTTTGAGGACATCCGCGACCGCAGCTTCCGCTTTGTCACCCGCTCTTACGTCAACCAGCAGTTTGACCGCGAAATCCGTGGCGCCGCCGAAGCCAAGGGTGAGGGGCTGGCGGTGACGCTCGAACAGCCCGACAAGCTGGCGCTCGACATCCCCGAGGCGCTTTTCCCCACCGAGCACATGATCGAGATGATCGACCACGCCAAAAACGGCGAACGGTTTTATGAATCGCGCATCTATGATGGCTCCGATGAGGGCGACAAGGCGATGATTACCACCACCGTGCTGGGCGATAAGCAGGCGCCTGAAAGCGGCGATGTGGAAGCCAAGAAGGCCGGCGCGTTCGCCAAGGAGGCGTTCTGGCCGGTGTCGATGTCCTATTTCGAAGAACAAGCTGAGGGCGATGGCCTGCCGGTCTATTCGATCGCCTTCAAGCTTTACGAAAATGGCGTCACCCGCGATCTGACCATGGACTACGGCGATTTCGTGCTGGAAGGCCAGTTGGCGCAGCTCGACATGTATGAACCTGCGCCGTGCAAGGAATAGCCGGACGGGGCGAGCCAATCCCACCCATGAAGTGATCCCGCGGATCACGGCGCCGGTATTGTGAAGCCGGGTCTGGCAGCGCCGTGCGGGTGTCAGTTGTCGTGAGATGACGGGCTGCGTCAAGGCTCTGCAAGCCCTGAATAGGCGCTGTTCAAAGGGATCGCGAAGGATCTTCGTGATCCTGTTTTCTTGTCTGATCAAATTGCAGCCGCAACCGCAGACGGGTGGACGGGGCTGCTGCCCTGTGGCATCAGGCCCGCTCTTTGGTGGTCGCTTCGCGGCGCGCCACGACCTCATATCAACCGCAAGACAGAATGGAGCATCAGCTGTGGCGAATGCGCTTGGGCTCGATTTTGGCACGACAAACACGGTACTGGCGCAACGGGCCCAGGGGGAGGAGACGGAATCGATTCCGTTCAACTCCCCCGCCGGCTCCAGCGACACCATGCGCACCGCGCTGTCCTTCATCAAGGATCCGCAGCTTGGCGCCAGCGCCTTGCAGGTGGAAGCTGGCTCCG
>Ga0209344_10003827_pt1 | contig 14405 bp, 13 predicted proteins | sample Cruoilmetagenom6_FD_187293 | JGI IMG/M metagenome (GOLD analysis project Ga0209344, IMG submission 187293) | Oil polluted marine microbial communities from Coal Oil Point, Santa Barbara, California, USA - Santa Barbara Oil Seep Sample 6 (SPAdes)... | ecosystem: Environmental > Aquatic > Marine...
TGAGCTTGATTTCACCAAGAAAACAGCCGGGTTCACCGTCTATATCGGCACCCATGGCGACAATGGCGCGCATCATGCCGACGTGATCCTGCCAGCTGCGACATACACGGAAAAATCCGGCACATACGTCAACACCGAAGGTCGCGTGCAGATGACCAATCGGGCGGCATTCGCGCCGGGCGAGGCACGCGAAGACTGGGCAGTCTTCAGGGCGCTGTCAGAGATTCTCGGCAAGAAGCTGCCCTATGATTCGCTTCCCGAATTGCGGTCTGCGCTTTACGCCGAGTATCCACATTTCGCCGAAATCGATGCGATTTCGGAGGGAGATGGCGGCGCAATTGCCGCAATTGCGAAGAAACCGGCGAAGATGAACAAAACGGTGTTTGCGTCGACGGTCAAAGACTTCTATTTGACCAATCCGATCGCACGCGCTTCGGCGGTGATGGCTGAGTGTTCGGCCTTGGCGAAGACCGCCAAGGCAGTGGCGGCGGAATAGGGGCGAGAAACATCATGGACGGTTTCATCACAACTTATGTCTGGCCTGGGGCCATCATGCTGGGCCAGTCCCTGCTGATGCTGGTCGCCCTGCTGCTGTTCGTGGCTTATATTCTTTATGCCGACCGCAAGATCTGGGCAGCCGTGCAACTACGCCGCGGCCCCAATGTGGTGGGCCCCTGGGGATTGTTTCAATCCTTTGCCGACCTATTGAAATTCGTCTTCAAGGAGCCGGTGGTTCCTGCCGGCGCCAACAAGGGCGTGTTCCTGCTGGCGCCGCTGGTGTCGGTGACGCTGGCGCTTGCGACCTGGTCGGTGATTCCAGTCAGCGCCGGGTGGGTGATCGCCGACATCAACGTGGGCATTCTGTTCGTGATGGCGATTTCCTCGCTCGAGGTTTACGGCATCATCATGGGCGGCTGGGCCTCGAACTCGAAATATCCGTTCCTGGGCGCTCTGCGCTCGGCGGCACAGATGGTGTCGTACGAAGTTTCGATCGGCTTCGTGATCGTCGCCGTGCTGCTGACTGTCGGATCGCTCAATCTGACCGATATCGTGATGTCGCAGGCTGATGGCATCGGCACCGGTGTGGGGCTTCCCAACTCGCTGCTCGACTGGAACTGGCTGGTGCTGTTCCCGCTGTTCATCATCTTCTTCATTTCGGCGCTGGCTGAAACCAACCGTCCGCCATTCGATCTGCCGGAAGCTGAATCCGAACTGGTCGCGGGCTTCATGGTCGAGTATGGCTCGACGCCTTACATGATGTTCATGCTGGGCGAGTATGCGGCCATTGTGCTGATGTGCGCGCTGACCACGATCCTGTTTCTGGGGGGCTGGTTGCCGCCGCTGGATGTGTGGTTCCTCAACTGGGTGCCGGGCATCATCTGGTTCGTGCTCAAGACCTGCATGGTGTTCTTCATGATCTCCATGGTAAAGGCGTTCGTGCCGCGCTACCGCTATGACCAACTGATGCGGCTTGGCTGGAAGGTGTTCCTGCCGATCTCGCTGGCAATGCTCGTGATCGTTGCCTTCGTGCTCAAGCTGACGGGGACGGCGCCTTGATCATGACCTTCCATTCCACCCACCGGTCCATCGGACCGGGCAAGAGCGGAGACTGACAATGGCCTTGGCTCAAGCTGCTAAATCGCTTTTCCTGAAAGAGTTCGTCGCCGCGTTCGTGCTGTCGATGCGCTACTTCTTCGCGCCGAAGGCGACATTGAACTATCCGTTCGAAAAAGGACTGGTGAGCCCGCGTTTCCGTGGCGAACATGCGCTCAGACGGTATCCGAACGGCGAAGAACGGTGTATTGCCTGCAAATTGTGCGAGGCCATCTGCCCGGCGCAGGCGATCACCATCGAAGCTGGTCCGCGCCGCAATGACGGCACCCGCCGCACCGTGCGCTACGACATCGACATGGTGAAGTGCATCTACTGCGGCTTCTGCCAGGAAGCCTGCCCGGTTGACGCCATCGTCGAGGGGCCGAATTTCGAATTCGCGACCGAAACGCGCGAAGAACTCTACTATGACAAGGACCGGCTGCTCGCCAATGGCGACCGCTGGGAACGGGAGATCGCTCGTAACATCGAGATCGATTCGCCCTACAGGTAAAATTGAGGACGGTGCGCGTTCGTGCACCGGTTGTGATGACGCACGGGGAGGGACGTGGCTTGCGCCACGCCTACCTCAATCGGGGCAGGGGCAAGTTGCTGCTGTCACTCGGGGAAAGACGAAAAGGCGCCGATCATGGGTCTGCAGGCTCTGTTTTTCTATTTGTTTGCCTTCGTGGCAGTGGCATCCGCGTTCATGGTGATCACGGCACGCAATCCGGTGCATTCCGTTTTGTTCCTGATTCTCACCTTCTTCAACGCAGCCGGATTGTTCCTGCTGACCGGAGCCGAGTTCCTGGCGATGATCCTGTTGGTCGTCTATGTCGGCGCGGTCGCGGTGCTGTTCTTGTTCGTGGTGATGATGCTCGATGTCGATTTCGCCGAAATGAAGTCGGGCGCGCTTGAATATGCACCGATCGGCGTGCTTGTCGGGTTGATCCTGGCTGCGGAACTGATCGTGGTGCTGGCCGGCAATACCTTTATTTCGTCGGCCGCGGTCAGCGGCGCCAGCCCGATTCCGGTACTGTCGGAGCGCACCAACACCGAAGCGCTTGGGGATGTGCTTTACACGGACTTCATCTTCTACTTCCAGACAGCCGGAATGGTGCTGCTGGTGGCCATGATCGGGGCCATCGTGCTGACACTGAGGCATCGTGAACACATCAAGCGGCAAGACATCTCCCGTCAGGTCGCCCGGACGCCGGAAACCGCCATCAAGGTGGTCGACGTCAAGCCGGGCCAGGGCATTTGAACGCGGAGGCGTGAAGGAACAAGCGAATGGAAATCGGACTCCCACACTATCTGACAGTCAGCGCGATCCTGTTTACGCTCGGCGTCTTCGGGATCTTCCTGAACCGCAAGAACGTGATCATCATGCTGATGTCGATTGAATTGATCCTGCTTGCCGTCAATGTGAACATGGTTGCGTTCTCAATGCACCTCAACGACATGGTCGGCCAGGTGTTCGCACTTATGGTGCTGACGGTTGCCGCTGCAGAAGCCGCCATCGGGCTCGCCATTCTCGTCGTCTTTTACCGAAACCGCGGTTCGATCGCCGTGGAAGACGTCAACATGATGAAGGGCTGAGAGAGCCATGTACCAAGCTATCGTCTTTCTTCCCCTTATCGGCGCGCTCATTGCCGGTCTCGGCGGTCGTGCGATCGGCGCAAAGGCGTCGGAATATGTGACGACGCTGTTCCTGATAGTTGCGGCGCTGCTGTCGTGGGTGGCGTTCTTCTCGGTTGCCGTCGGGGATGGCGAGACCATCCGCATTCCAGTGATGCGCTGGATCGAATCAGGGTCCTTCAGCGTCGATTGGGCGCTCAGGATCGATACGCTGACCGCGGTCATGCTGGTGGTGGTCAACACCGTATCCTGCCTGGTGCACGTCTATTCGATTGGCTACATGCATAACGATCCGCATCGTCCGCGGTTCTTCGCCTATCTCTCGTTCTTCACTTTCGCCATGCTGGCACTGGTGACATCGGACAATTTGTTGCAGATGTTCTTCGGCTGGGAAGGCGTTGGCGTGGCCTCCTATCTGCTGATCGGATTCTGGTACAAGAAGCCTTCGGCCAATGCTGCGGCGATAAAGGCGTTTGTCGTCAACCGGGTCGGCGACTTCGGCTTCCTGCTGGGCATCTTCGGTCTGTTCGTTCTGTTCGGTTCGACCTCGTTCGAAACGATCTTTGCCGCTGTCGCCGATTTCCTTCCGGCGGAAGGCGCCCCCGCAGGGGATGCGGTGATCAACCTGTTCGGCATGGAGCTTGACAAGGCGCACGCCATCACCGGTGTCTGCCTACTGCTTTTCATGGGCGCGATGGGTAAATCAGCGCAGTTCCTGCTGCATACATGGTTGCCGGACGCGATGGAGGGGCCGACACCGGTGTCGGCACTCATCCATGCCGCCACCATGGTGACGGCGGGCGTGTTCCTGGTGGCGCGGATGTCGCCGATCTTTGAACTTTCCCCAGACGCCTTGACCGTGGTCGTGTCGATCGGCGCCATCACGGCGTTCTTCGCAGCCACCGTCGGCCTGGTTCAGAACGACATCAAGCGGGTGATTGCCTATTCGACCTGTTCGCAGCTTGGCTACATGTTCGTGGCGCTCGGCATCGGCGCCTACGGCGCGGCGATCTTCCATCTGTTCACGCACGCCTTCTTCAAGGCACTGCTGTTTCTTGGCTCCGGCTCGGTGATCCACGCTGTCTCTGATGAGCAGGACATGCGGCGCATGGGCGGATTGCGGAAGAAGATTCCCGTAACTTACTGGATGATGATCATCGGCACGCTTGCGCTGACCGGTGTTGGGGTTCCCGGCACCATGCTGGGCACCGCCGGCTTCTTCTCCAAGGATATGATCATCGAATCCGCCTACGTTGCGGAAAACCCGGCAGCTGGCATGGCTTTCGGGCTGCTGGTGATCGCGGCAATGTTTACCAGCTTCTATTCCTGGCGGCTGATTTTCATGACCTTTCACGGCAAGCCGCGGGCATCGGCTGATGTGATGCACCACGCGCATGAATCCCCGATGGTAATGCTGGTTCCGCTGTTCATACTGGCCGCTGGCGCGCTGTTTGCGGGTGTCCTGTTCCAGGGATATTTCTTCGGCCATGAATATGCCGAATTCTGGAAGGGTGCGCTGTTTACGCTGCCCGACAACACGATCCTCGATGAATTTCACCACGTGCCGTTGTGGGTGAAGCTGAGCCCGTTCGTGGCCATGCTGCTGGGACTGGTCACCGCCTGGTTCTTCTATATCCGTTCGCCGGAAACGCCCAAGCGGCTGGCCGAGGATCACCGCGTGCTCTACCAGTTCCTGCTCAACAAGTGGTACTTCGACGAGCTTTACGATTTCATCTTTGTCCGTCCCGCCAAATGGCTTGGCCAGTTCCTGTGGAAGCAGGGCGATGGCCGCGTCATTGACGGGTATGGCCCCGACGGCATCGCTGCCCGGGTCCAGGACATCACCGGACGGGTCGTTCGACTGCAGACCGGTTATCTCTACCACTACGCCTTCGTGATGCTGATCGGAATTGCAGCGCTTGTCACATGGATGATGCTCGGGAGTGCATTCTGATGACCGATTGGCCTCTTCTGTCCGTCGTCACCTTCATACCTTTGATCTGTGTCCTGTTTATCCTGCCCATCAAGGATGACACGGAGATCGGTCGACGCAACATTCGACAGGTGGCGCTGCTTGGCACCACCGCGACCTTCATCATGTCGCTGCTGATCTGGGCAAATTTCGACAACGTCGATCCCGGCTTCCAGATGGTTGAAAGCATCGAGATGGCGGGCTCGGGCTTTTCCTATGCGATGGGTGTTGACGGCATCTCGATGCTGTTCGTCATCCTCACCACCTTCCTGATGCCGCTGTGTATTCTGGCCAGCTGGAAGTCGGTCGAGACCCGTGTGCGCGAATACATGATCGCCTTCCTCATCTTGGAAACGATGATGATCGGCGTTTTCTGCGCGCTCGATATCGTGCTGTTTTACGTCTTCTTCGAAGCCGGTCTCATTCCGATGTTCCTGATCATCGGCGTGTGGGGCGGCAAGCGCCGCGTCTATGCGAGCTTCAAGTTCTTTCTCTACACGCTCTTGGGCTCCGTGCTGATGCTGCTGGCGATCATGGCGATGTTCTGGGATGCCGGTACGACCGATATCCGAATGCTGCTGGCGCATGATTTCCCGGCGGAGATGCAAACCTGGCTATGGCTTGCGTTCTTCGCGTCGTTTGCAGTCAAACTGCCGATGTGGCCGGTTCATACCTGGTTGCCGGATGCGCACGTGGAAGCGCCGACTGCAGGATCGGTAATCCTGGCGGGCATCCTGCTGAAGCTCGGCGGCTACGGCTTCCTGCGGTTCTCGTTGCCGATGTTCCCGTTGGCTTCGGCCGATTTCGCCCCGTTCATGTTCACCCTGTCGGTGGTCGCCATCATCTACACCTCGCTGGTGGCGATGATGCAGACGGACATGAAGAAGCTGATCGCCTATTCTTCGGTGGCGCATATGGGATACGTCACGCTCGGTATCTTCGCTGCCAACCAGCAGGGCGTGCAGGGGGCGATCTTCCAGATGCTCAGCCACGGTCTGATCTCAAGCGCGCTGTTCCTTTGCGTCGGCGTGATCTATGACCGGCTTCACACCCGGGAAATTGCGGCCTATGGCGGACTGGTCAACAACATGCCCAGATATGCCGCGGCATTCATGATCTTCACCATGGCCAATGTCGGCCTGCCGGGCACCTCCGGTTTCGTCGGTGAGTTTCTGACGCTGATGGGCGTGTTCCAGGCTAACACGATGGTGGCGCTGTTTGCCACGATCGGCGTGATCCTGTCGGCTGCCTATGCCTTGTGGCTTTACCGCCGCGTCGTTTTCGGTGCGCTGGAAAAGGAAAGCCTGAAGGCCATGCTCGACCTGTCGGGCCGCGAGAAAGCGATCCTGTATCCGCTGATCGTGCTTATTATCTTCTTTGGCGTCTATCCGGCGCCGATCTTTGATGCGACGGCGGCTTCGGTTGACGCGCTGATCAACAACTACACGGCTTCGCTGCAAGCAGCGCGCGATCTCGCGCTGACTGTGAACTGAGCCACGGAGACTGCGGGACCATGACGCCAGATATCCTCTTTTCGAGCCTACAGTTTTCTGTGCCCGAGCTCATGCTGGCCGCAGGTGCCATGCTGCTGTTGATGGTGGGTGTGTTTTCCGGCGAGAAGTCGGTGACCCTCGTCAACGGGTTGGCCGTGGCGCTGCTGATCGCGGCCGGCCTGGTGCTGGTGCTGGTGACCGGCAATGGCGAAGCCTATAACGGGGCCTTCTTGTCCGATCCGTTCGCGCGCTTCATGAAGGTGCTGGTGCTGATCGGTTCGATCACCGCAATGGTGATGACTGTGGGCCATGCCAAGTCGGAGCGGATCGACAAGTTCGAGTTTCCGGTTCTCATCGTGCTGGCAACGCTGGGCATGTTGCTGATGATTTCGGCCAATGACCTGATTGCGCTCTATATGGGGATGGAATTGCAGTCGCTGGCGCTCTACGTGGTCGCTGCGATCAACCGTGAGAGCTCGAGGTCGACTGAAGCGGGACTTAAATATTTTGTTCTCGGTACCTTGTCTTCGGGGCTTTTGCTGTACGGCGCTTCGCTGGTCTACGGCTACACCGGCTTTACCGGGTTTGACGAGATCGCCACCGCGATTGCCAGCAACGACCGCTCGCTGGGTCTGGTGTTCGGTCTGGTGTTCGTGCTTGCAGGTATCGCCTTCAAGATTTCGGCAGTGCCGTTCCACATGTGGACTCCGGATGTGTATGAAGGTGCGCCGACTCCGGTGACGGCCTTTTTCTCGGCTGCTCCGAAGATTGCTGCCATGGCGGTTTTCATTCGCATCGTGATCGAGGCGTTCGAACCAATCGCGCTCGACTGGCAGCAGATCGTCGTCTTCATGTCGATTGCCTCAATGGTGCTTGGGGCATTTGCGGCGATCGGCCAGAAAAGCATCAAGCGTCTGATGGCCTATTCGTCGATTGGTCATATGGGCTTTGCGCTGGTTGGTCTTGCCGCCGGCAGCCAGGCCGGGGTGCGCGGTGTCATTCTCTATATGCTGATCTACATGGTGATGACGCTCGGCACGTTCGCCGTCATCCTGGCAATGCGTCGCAAGGAAGAGGGCAATGTTGAGCAGATCACCGATCTTGCCGGTCTTGCCAAGACCAACCCTTTCATGGCGTTGATGATGACGATCATGATGTTTTCGCTGGCCGGGATTCCGCCGCTGGCAGGGTTTTTCGCGAAGTATTTCGTGTTTGTCGCAGCGATCGAGGCCAAGCTCTATACGCTGGCGATCATCGGTGTGTTGGCTTCCGTGGTTGGTGCCTACTACTATCTCAGGATCATCAAGATCATGTGGTTCGATGAGCCGTCTGACAGCTTCGTACCGGTGGCGGGAGAGCTCAAACTGGTGTTCGGAATCGCTGGGCTGTTCGTGCTGTTTTTCGTGGTCGTTTCCAACCCGCTGGGCCTTGCCGCCGACGTTGCCGCGAAGACATTCTTCTAGCATGCCGTGGCTATCCGCATGAGGGGTCCAGATTTTCGGCATGTCGAATTGGGGGATGTGGCATCCACCAATGCGGAGTGCATGGATCGGGCGCGTGCGGGCGATCCCGGCGGTTTGTGGATCACTGCAACACGCCAGACCGGTGGCCGCGGGCGCAGGGGGCGTGTCTGGGTTTCCGAACCGGGCAACCTCTATGCTTCGCTATTGCTGATTGATCCGGCGGCATGGGAAGCGATGGCCAGCCTGCCACTGGCCGTGACAATTGCCGTCCATGATGCCATATCGACGGTGCTGCTGACTGATGCGGGAGAATTGCGCATCAAGTGGCCCAACGATCTGTTACTTGATGGCCGCAAGACCGCAGGCATTCTGATTGAAGCCGAGCGACTCCCCGGCGGCGGTACGGCTGTGGTGATCGGGTGCGGCGTCAATGTCGCACACCGTCCCGAAGCCGGGCTCTATCCGGCGACGTGCCTGGCCGAGCAGGGAAGCGCGGCTACGCCACAAGAACTGTTCGCGCGGCTGGTGGTGTCGATGGATTTGGCATTGTCGAAATGGGACCAGGGACGCGGCCTCAGCGCCATCCGTGATGTCTGGATGACGCGCGCCGACGGGATCGGAAAACCGGTAACGGTGAATTTGCCAGACCGCCAAATACATGGTCTGTTTGACAGTATAGACGGCGAGGGCAGGCTTATTCTTGCAACGCCGGACGGGAACAAGCAAATGATCGCCTCCGGCGACGTGTTTTTCCCCGCTCATGGAAATGACCAGACAGGATAATTGATGACAAAAGACCAGGATCTCGTATTCATTCCGCTTGGCGGCGTTGGCGAAATCGGCATGAATCTCGCGCTTTACGGCTACGGCTCTCCCAAACAGCGCGAATGGATCATGGTTGATTGCGGGGTGACGTTTCCCGGGCCGGAACTGCCCGGCGTGGATCTGATCCTGCCCGATATCGATTTCGTCAAGAAGCTCGGTAAACAGCTCAAGGCGATCATCATCACCCACGCCCATGAAGACCATTATGGCGGGTTGGCGCCGATTTGGCCGCAGCTCAAGGTGCCGGTATATGCCTCGGCGTTCACCGCTGGCATGCTGGAAGCCAAGCGCGCTTATGAGCGGACCAGGGCCGAAGTACCGGTGACGGTTTTCAAGGCGGGTGAGCGTTTCCAGGTCGGTCCCTTCGAGATCGAACCGGTGGCAGTCAACCACTCGATCCCCGAGCCGTTCTCGCTGGCGATCAGGACTCCGCTGGGTAACCTCATTCATACCGGTGACTGGAAGATCGACGCCACGCCGTCGCTCGGACCGCTGACCAACGAGCACCGTTTCCGGCAGTTGGGTGAGGAGGGGATCCTTGCCATGATGTGCGATTCCACCAACGCCATGCGCGAGGGGATTTCGCCGTCGGAAAAGGAAGTCAGCCAGGGTCTGCGTGAGGTCATCGAGCAGGCCGAGGGCCGGGTGGCGATCACCACGTTTTCGTCCAATGTCGGTCGTATCCGGTCGATCGCCGAAGCTGCACGTGACGCCGGCCGCGAAGTTCTGCTTCTCGGCAGCTCGATCAAGCGGGTCGTCAATGTGGCAACCGATCTCGGTATGATGGACGGACTGCCCGGCTTTCTTGCCGAAGACGAATACGGATATATTCCGCGCGACAAGGTCGTCGTGATCTTGACCGGAAGCCAGGGCGAGCCGCGGGCAGCCTTGGCCAAGCTCTCGCGCGACGAAATGCGCAATGTTGCGCTTGCTGCGGGCGACACGGTGGTGTTCTCGTCGCGGACAATTCCTGGCAACGAAAAGGGTATTATCGAAATCAAGAACGCGCTGATCGATCGGGGCGTGAAGGTGATTTCAGATGGTGACGCGCTGGTCCATGTCTCCGGTCACCCGCGGCGCAGCGAACTGGTGCAGATGTATGAGTGGGTCAAGCCGAAGATCCTGGTGCCGGTGCATGGCGAGGCAGCGCATCTGACCGCGCAGGCCGCTTTGGCGCAGGCTTCCGGCATCGCGCTGACCCCGCGTGTGCGTAACGGCTCGATCCTGCGTCTGGCGCCAGGAGCGCCGGAAGTGATCGGCGAGGCGCCGCACGGCCGCATCTACAAGGATGGTCAGCTGATTGGCGATTACGACGAGATGGGGATTTCCGAGCGGCGCAAGTTGTCGTTTGCGGGCCATGTTTCGGTCAATGTGATGCTTGACCAGCGGTTTGAATTTCAACGCGATCCGATCGTCTCAGCAATCGGCCTGCCGGCATTCGACGGTAGCGGCGACGACATGGAGGATATTCTCTATGATTCGGTGCTGGGGGCGGTCGAGAGCATTCCGCGTGGGCGCCGCAAGGACATCGACGGGGTGCGCGAGGCAATCCGTCGCTCTGTTCGCGCTGCAGCAAACGAGGTATGGGGCAAGAAGCCTGTGGTGACGGTGTTCGTCAGCAAGGTGTGAGAGGACGATCATGCTTGGACGACTGAACCATGTTGCCATTGCGGTGCCTGATCTCGCCGCCGCAAGTGCCCAGTACCAGACCATGCTGGGCGCAGAGGTGACAGAGCCGCAGGTTCTGCCCGAGCATGGCGTCACGGTGGTGTTCATCATGCTGCCCAACACCAAGATCGAACTGCTTGAACCGTTGGGGCCGGACTCACCGATTGCCGCGTTTTTGGCCAAGAACCCTTCGGGCGGGATGCACCATGTCTGCTACGAGGTCGAGGATATTCTGGCCGCCCGCGACCGACTCAAGCAGGAGGGCGCGCGGGTGCTGGGCGATGGCGAACCGAAGATTGGCGCCCACAACAAGCCGGTGCTGTTTTTGCACCCGAAGGATTTCAACGGCACGTTGATCGAGCTCGAACAAGCCTGAGGCGATGCCGGCACGGCTACGCCGGCGGGGGTACCGCATTTGCATGGTTTTACCGCATTCAGGCGGTATGATGCGTATCAATGACTGGGCTAAGCCAGTAGAGACCGGCGCTGTAGAGGAATGAGACAATGGTTTTCGGAACCAGTTTTGCGATCTTTTTCATCATCTGGTGGGTGGTGCTGTTTACCGTTTTACCGTTCTCGGCGCGCAGCCAGGCCGACGAAGGGGAGGTGACGCTCGGGACCACCCACAGCGCACCAGCGAATTTCCGTTTTGCCCCGATTTTCTGGCGCACCACCGTGATCTCGCTGGTGTTGCTTGCGATCTATCTGCTGGTCACCCTGGGCGGTGGCTACACGCTCGATGACCTGATTGCGCTGACCCCGGATTTCAGGTCGTAACCCCAATCTGATCTGCCTGCCGGACCGCGCTCGCGACATGTAGCTTCGGCCTGTGCCGGAGCGCTGGGGCGATGCCTACGGCTCATATTCTCTTTGGAACTTTGTGAACTTCTTTCCGTTCTGGAAAGGTACGCAATAACCAATGGAGATCAGACATGGCCGAAACCCCAGGCAAGAAACCGACCTTGACGGAAACCGACCTCGCTCAGGACAAAATGGGCGACAATGACCTGCAGGGAAACGATCAGGCCAATGTGCGCAACCAGCGCCATGCGGTTCCCGACGTCAAGCAGAAAGCCGATGACGGCGTCAAGGAAAGCCTCAGGAAGATGGACAAGGATATCCGTGCCAGGGAAGAACTCGGCAAGGGTGCGCGCAAGCAGGATTGAAGTTGGTAAGCCCCGCTCGTCATGCGCCCCGCTCCGTGAGCCGCAGGCAACTGCTTTACGCGGCCGGGTAGCCGGTTTGATTGGATGAAGCGCAATGCGGGCAAAAAAAAACAAGGCAAAAGCCTTGTTGTTCAGGTGTCGCGTGATCTGTTTCCCGGTTGCCCGGGGGCTGCGAACAAAGCGCGCCTGAGATCCTATCCTCCCAAGACTTTGACCGCGAATCGGGCATTTCCTCAAAGGAATGCCTCATTTGTGTGCTTTATTTAACGCAATCCAAAGCGCTTGTCACGCGCTTTTTGGGTGGTTTGTAACATGAAGTGATCGGTTCGGACGAAGTGCCGCTCGAAGGGGCAAGGTGGCGGTTCTACGGGTTTTCTTTGCACCGCGAAGCGGATAAGAACGCAGTGCGTAACTACCCTTATTTTGCCCGATTCTGCCTTCATGGCTCAAGACCAAACCGGATCATCCCATGCGCTTGTCGAAGTACTTCCTGCCCATCCTCAAGGAAAACCCCAAGGATACGGAAATCGTCTCCCACCGGCTGATGGCGCGGGCGGGCATGATCAAGCAGCAATCTGCCGGGATCTACTCCTGGCTGCCGCTGGGCAAGCGGGTGCTCGACAAGGTTTGCAACATCGTCCGTGAGGAACAGAACCGGGCAGGCGCTATCGAGATCCTGATGCCCACCGTGCAGCCTGCTGACCTGTGGAAGGAAAGCGGCCGCTACGATGATTACGGTCAGGAGATGCTGCGCATCAAGGATCGCAACGACCGCGAGATGCTGTACGGCCCGACCAACGAGGAAATGGTCACCGACATTTTCCGCTCCTACGTCAAGTCCTACAAGGACCTGCCGCTCAATCTCTATCATATTCAGTGGAAGTTCCGCGATGAACGCCGGCCCCGTTTTGGTGTCATGCGCGGCCGCGAATTCCTGATGAAGGATGCCTATTCCTTTGATCTCGATTATGAGGCGTCGCAAGCCGCCTATAACCGGATGTTCGTGTCCTATCTTCGCACATTCGAACGCTGCGGACTCAAGTCGATCCCGATGCGTGCGGACACCGGACCAATTGGCGGCAGCCTGAGTCATGAATTCATCGTCCTGGCTGAAACCGGCGAAAGCCAGGTCTTCTGCCATCGTGATTTTGAAGATTTTGCGGTGCCCGGCGTCGACATGAATTATGACGATGCCGCCGCCGTTGCCGCCATTGTCGACAAGTGGACGACGCCGTTCGCCGCAACTGACGAAATCATGGAGGCGGAAGACTGGGCGCGCGAGGCCTGGGAGGGGCTCAGCGAAGATACCCGCGTCTCTGCCCGTGGCATCGAAGTCGGCCACATCTTCCATTTTGGCACAAAATATTCCGAGCCGATGAACGCTTCCGTTCAGGGGGCAGACGGCACGCAGCACTTCGTTTCGATGGGCTCTTACGGCATCGGTCCGTCGCGCTTGCTTGGCGCCATCATCGAGGCATCGCATGATGAAAACGGCATTATCTGGCCAAAAGGCGTGGCGCCGTTCGATGTCGGGCTGATCAACCTGAAGCCAGGCGATGCGGGTTGCGATGCTGCCTGCGAGCAGATTGAGACAGCACTGGAGAATGCCGGGCTTGAGGTGCTTTACGATGACACTGATGAGCGCGCCGGTGGCAAGTTCGCCAGGGCCGATCTGATCGGTTTGCCGCTGCAGGTCATCGCTGGACCGCGGTCCGTCGCCGACGGCAATGTCGAAATCAAGGTTCGGGCAACCGGCGAGCGCGAGACGCTGTCGATCGAAGCCGCCATCAACCGCCTCGCGCAAGCCCGCTAGGCCAAGGTTTGTCCAAAGGATAGCCACATGACCGATCCGGACGTCGCCACAGCAAGCAGTTCTCATCCAGTAGTCCCTGCGGGCCATGCAGATGCGCCGTCGGCCAAGCCGTTTTCGGCGTTTGAACGGATGGTGGCCTGGCGTTATCTGCGGGCACGGCGCAAAGAGGCCTTCATTTCGGTGATCGCCGGATTTTCCTTTGTCGGCATCACTCTGGGTGTGGCAACGCTGATCATCGTCATGGCGGTGATGAACGGTTTTCGTGGCGAACTGATCACGCGAATCCTGGGCATCAACGGTCATATGGTGGTGCAACCGATCGATCGACCGCTCGATGATTATGTTGCTCTGGCGGAACGGTTGAAGGCAGTCGACGGCGTGATTACCGCGATCCCGCTGGTGGAAGGCCAGACGCTCGCTTCAGGAGTAGGTGGCGCGGGAACCGGTGCACTGGTGCGTGGCATCAGTCCTGAAGATCTGCAATCGATGAAGATTGTCGCGGAGAATATCAGGTCCGGCGATCTGGTCGGCTTCACGGCCGGCGAGGGTGTGGCGATCGGGTCGCGGATGGCACAGTCGCTGGGGCTGGTCGCGGGCGATTTGATCACGCTGGTGGCGCCGGAGGGCGATGTCACGCCATTCGGCATGACGCCGCGGGTCAAGGCCTATGCGGTGTCGGCGATTTTCGAAGTCGGCATGTCGGAATATGATTCCTCGATCATCTACATGCCGCTCGAGGAGGCACAACTCTACTTCAACTCCGAAGGGCTGGTGCAA
>Ga0209344_10003828_pt1 | contig 14402 bp, 14 predicted proteins | sample Cruoilmetagenom6_FD_187293 | JGI IMG/M metagenome (GOLD analysis project Ga0209344, IMG submission 187293) | Oil polluted marine microbial communities from Coal Oil Point, Santa Barbara, California, USA - Santa Barbara Oil Seep Sample 6 (SPAdes)... | ecosystem: Environmental > Aquatic > Marine...
CCTGTGGCGGCTTCATGAAAGCTTTGCTTGACCAAGGTTTTGACAATGGGTCACCGCCAAGCAAATTGGCTATTTTCCGCAGCGTCGCCTCAGCCTCTTGCGCCTTCTTATCCGTCCAATCCATCGGCTTCGAATAATGCGTACTTAAAAACACAAACCGTATCACTTCACCCGGATAGCCTTGATCCAACAACTCCCGCACAGAAAAGAAATTGCCCAAGGATTTGGACATTTTCTTGCCCTCGACCTGCAACATCTCGTTATGCATCCAGACTTTCGCGAACGTATCTTCACCACAGCAGGCACAGCTTTGCGCGATCTCGTTCTCATGATGCGGAAACTGCAAATCGAGGCCCCCGCCGTGAATATCAAACGTTTCACCGAACAATGCCCGCGACATTGCAGAACATTCGATATGCCAACCGGGGCGGCCATAACCCCACGGGCTGTCCCAACCGGGTTGTATACCTGATGAGGGTTTCCACAGCACAAAATCCATCGGGTTGCGTTTGTAGGGCGCTACTTCAACGCGTGCACCCGCAATCATATCGTCCACCGAACGGCCAGACAAAGCACCGTAATGTTCGTAAGAGTTCACATCGAACAGCACATGGCCCTCGGCCGCATAGGCATGACCCTTGGCAATCAATTCTTCGATCATCACAACCATTTCAGGGATATATTCCGTAGCCCTTGGTGCTTCGTTAGGTGGCAAAGCCCCCAACGCGCCCATATCATCCAGAAACCACTGGATCGTCTCATCGGTAATATCGCGGATAGAGCGCCCTGTTTCTTCGGCCTTGGTGTTGATCTTGTCATCCACATCCGTAAAATTCCGCGCATAGGTCACGTGATCGGCACCGTACTCATGACGCAACAATCGATAAAGCGTGTCAAACACCACTACTGGGCGTGCATTGCCGATGTGGGCGCGGTCATAAACCGTGGGGCCGCAAACATACATACGCACGTTGTTTTCATCCAAAGGGGTAAACACCTCTTTGGTTTTGGTCTTGGTGTTATAAAGCTTAATCTCGGTCATAGTCTCTCACACGGGTTTTCCCCGCGGGCCTATCACTTACAATCTGGTTTGGAAATAAAAGAACGGGCCCGCGTGATGTATCAGCAGGTAATAATAATGCAGCAGATGATGCAATTTGTTCTCATACCAGCACTTTAATGCAAAGCCCTACGCAATTACAAGCCCCTAAGCGGCAGTCTTTTGGTTGCTTCTGTGCTTGAAATACGACCAGATAATAATACCGAAATATGCCAAATCTAGGGCCACCAAACTGGACCATGGATAAGTCAAAAGCATCGCAACAAGTACCGCAAAACCTACCAAGATATAGGTAATGCGCCTGCGTCGTACGGTTGTGGTCTTAAATGAATAGGTTGGAATACGGCTGACCAGCAACAATCCGATTGCCCCCATATAAATTGCGATCAAACCCGCATAGGACCGCACTTCATTCGGCCAAAGAAACGACAGGAACATCGGAAACAACACCAGCATTGCACCTGCAGGTGCCGGAACGCCGGTAAAAAACGTAGCGTCGCCTTCTAACTCGGATTTGCTGTCCACATTAAATCGCGCCAACCGCATCACGCAGCACACGGCAAAAAACAGCACTGCAATCCAACCTGCACGTTTTAGATCCTGCAATGCCCAGGCGTAGATCACCAACGCAGGTGCCATGCCGAAATTGGCAAAATCAGCCAGACTGTCCAGTTCGGCCCCAAGCTGACTTTCGGAATTCATATAGCGCGCAATTCGCCCGTCCAGCCCATCCAGAATGCACGCCAGCAGTATCAGATAAACCGCACCCACAAAATTATCCTGAAACGCATAGCGAATGGCCGTCAGCCCGGCACAAATCGCACCGACCGTGATCAGGTTGGGCAATAACGACATCAACGGCAGTTCACGATCAGGTTTTTGCTGGCTTTCGTTTTTGCTGACGAGCTTGACCATGATTATTCTTCCTGTCCCTGTCGCGGTGCGTCTTTGGACGTCAAATCTGCCAACACCGTTTCACCCGCAATCATCGTTTGGCCCAAAGCGACCAACGGGTTCACACCTTCTGGCAAATACACGTCCAGACGTGACCCAAAGCGGATCAATCCAAAACGCTCGCCTGTACGCAATGCTTGCCCCTTTTGCACAAAGCCCAGAATACGTCGTGCCACAAGCCCTGCGATTTGCACCACTACCAACTGTCGTCCATCTGCCATCTCGATACAAAGCGAACTGCGTTCATTATCCGCACTTGCCTTATCCAGCGACGCGTTCAAAAATTTACCCGGTCGATATGCCAAAGCCTTTACCGTGCCTGCAATCGGCGCGCGATTGATATGGCAATTGAAAACGCTCATAAAAACAGACACCCGCAACAACGGTTCTGATCCCACACCCAATTCCTCTGGCGGGGTGGCCATCTCGATCAAAGAAACAATTCCGTCCGCCGGGCTGACAATCAGCCCTTCACGGGTTGGAACCGATCGTTTCGGGTCACGAAAAAAATAATAACACCAGATAGTTAGAACGACACCGACCCAACCCAAAACATCCGCAATCAGGAATAGAACAAGGGTAATCGCAGCGAAAATACCGACGAATTTCAAACCTTCTTTATGCATAGGCTTAACGAAAGTGCTTAACATGCTTACTGACACTGAATTTTCTACCCTTATTATAAAAGCGACATCTATGACGCAAATGGACTAGCCCGCCCCCCATAACTAAGCCCAAATCATTGCATGATTGAACTAAACTGGATGACAACCCTGATTTCATGCACCATCGGTGCAGATCGCGGCCGTGCGGCGCGCGGTTCCCCCTGTTTTGCTGAAAAACCAACAATCTTCAAGTAAAATCAAGGAAATCCAAATGTCCGGAAACAAAACCCGCAGATCGGGCGGGCGTGCTGCCCGCCAAGCGATGCGTGCCGCCCCTTTAGCCGAAAATATCCGCCCTATTCGTGCAGGCATGGAGGGTGGTACTTATAAGCCGCTGTCAGACCAAGATATGGAGCGTATCCATCAAACCGCATTAACCGCACTGGAAACCATCGGCCTTGCCGATGCACCGCCTAGTGGTGTTGAAATTTTGACCGAAGCAGGTGCCATACTGGGTGACGATAACCGCCTGCGCTTTCCGCGTGCTTTGGTCGAAGATATGCTTGCCAAAGCTGCAAAACAGGTCACGCTTTATAGCCGAGACGGCAAAAACGATCTGCAACTTTACGGCAACCGCGTACATTACGGCACTGCAGGGGCCGCCGTGCATCTGGTCGATGTCGAACATAATGAATACCGTGAATGTACAGTGCAGGATTTGCATAATGCTGCTAAAATCGTAGACCGTTTGGACAATGTGCATTTTTTCCAAAGGCCAATGGTTTGTCGTGATATTCCAGATAATTACGAGATGGACTTAAACACGGTTTATGCCGCATGTTCAGGCACAACCAAGCATATCGGCACCAGTTTCACCGAACCCTCTTTCATACCCGGCGCATTGGAAATGGTTTATCAAATTGCCGGTGGTGAGGCCGCTTTTCGTGAACGTCCTTTCATCTCGAACTCCAACTGTTTCGTTGTCCCGCCGATGAAATTCGCAACCGAGTCTTGCGAAGTGATGGAACAAATCATTCGGGGCGGCATGCCGGTCTTGCTGCTTTCGGCCGGCATGGCAGGCGCCACCACCCCATCGACCATAGCGGGCGCTATCGCGCAGGCCTCAGCGGAATGCCTTGCAGGGCTTGTCTATGTCAATGCTGTTAAACCGGGCCACCCGGCAATATTCGGCACTTGGCCGTTCGGCCTGGACTTGCGCACCGGTGCCATGTCCATAGGATCCGGCGAACAGGCGCTTCTTACGGCGGGCTGTGCCCAAATGCATAAATTTTACGGTATTCCAGGCGGTGCCGCGGCAGGAGCGTCTGACGCGAAAATGCCCGACATGCAGGCCGGCTGGGAACAAATGTGTTCAAATGTCATGGCCGGTCTTTCCGGTCTGAACATGGTTTACGAGGCTGCTGGTATGCATGCGTCGCTACTGGGCTTTTGCCTAGAATCATTGATCCTGTCCGATGATCTAATCGGTCAGGCCCAACGTTGTGTACGCGGTATTGAGGTTTCCGACGAAACACTGGCACTGGATCAGATAGCAAATGTCTGCCTGAATGGCCCGGGGCACTATCTGGGCACAGATCAGACGCTTGGCCGGATGGAAACCGATTATGTCTACCCAACGCTTGGCGACCGCACATCACCGAAAGAATGGCTGGAAAATGAAAAGCCGGATCTGATTGAAAATGCGATCAAAATGAAGAACGAAATATTGGCAGAAAGGTCGAATGCAAGGCTTGATCCGGATCTGGACGCTGCATTGCGTAAAAATTTCACTATTCATTTAAAACGGCAGCAATAACCTAAATGTCATCACCCGGTTTGTTCGGGTGATGACGGCCTCTAGGCCCTACATTGGTAACGATAAGGACGCACCCCTAACAAATCCTCAACCCTTTGCAGCCTATAACACCCCCGTCGACAAAAGTAGTTCACGGGTTTTCAAAGGGCGGGTAACAGCGTCAAATGCGAAAACCACCAAACTTAACAGTTAAGAACAGGTGCAAGGGTCATCACCCTTGTTCGGCCATATAGCTACAAACGGCAGGCCTGCCTTCCTTATGATATAGCTACTCAATAAAACGCAGAACCCCGCCAGCCGGATAACGGTGGCGAGGCCATAACTGTTGCCATCTTATACCCCAACCTTCATATTGCCCAAAAACAAGGAGGCATCATGGGCAAGGCAAATTATCCCAAACCGTTCGATGGCGCGATTTCAAAATTCTATAAGGATGATGCGCCCGGTGATATTCGCAAAGTCATTAAAGCGGCGGATAAGAACGCGATACTGGACACCTCTTACCCCTACAAAACCCGCAAAAACCGCAATGAATATGAAGAGTTGCTGGAAGAGCTTCAAATCGAACTGGTCAAAATGCAATCATGGGCCAAAGAAACCGGTGCCCGTATTGCAGTTGTTTTCGAAGGCCGTGATGCGGCGGGCAAAGGCGGTACAATCAAGCGGTTCCGTGAAAATATGAACCCGCGTTCGGCACAGGTCGTCGCCCTGTCGAAACCTACCGAAACAGAACAATCCGAATGGTATTTCCAACGCTACATCAAACATATGCCCAGTGCTGGGCAAATCGTTTTTTTCGACCGCTCATGGTATAATCGCGGCGTGGTAGAGCATGTTTTCGGCTTTTGCGACGCGGATCAACGCAAGCATTTCTTTGCGCAGGTGAATGATTTTGAAAAAATGCTGGATGATGACGGGATTATCCTTGTGAAACTGTGGTTGAATGTCGGACGCGCCGAACAATTACGTCGCTTTCTTGATCGCGAAAGCGATCGTTTAAAACAGTGGAAACTGTCAAGCATTGACGTTAAGGGTTTGTATAAATGGGATGAATATACATCCGCTATTTCTGAAACCCTATCCAAATCACATTCCCCCCACACGCCTTGGCGCATCATTCGCACCGATGATAAACGCCGCGCAAGAATTGCCGCCATACGCACGGTTTTATCCAAAATTCCATATGACATGAAAGATACAGATGTCGCCTGCCTTGCGGATGGCAAAATCTGTGGCGGCCCGGAAATACTGAATGACTAGAAAAGGGTATCATCACGGTAATCTGAAACAGGCATTGATTGAGGCTACGATCAAACTGATCGAAGAAAAGGGGCCGACAGGGTTTACCATTTTGCAAGCTGCCAAGCAGGCAGGTGTATCGGCTGCCGCCCCATATCGCCACTTTAAAGGTCGTGAAGATCTGATCACAGAGGTTGCAAAACAGGGGTTTGCCATGTTTGCAGACCTGTTGGAGTACGCCTACACAAAAGGTGGCGAATCGCCCGTTGCATCATTAGAGGCCACAGGCCGGGCTTATTTGGCTTTTGCACGCAAACACCCCGGTCACTATATAGCCATGTTCGAAAGCGGTATATCGATCAATGCCGATCCCGACCTTGCCACAGTGGCAAATCGGGCGATCAATGTGTTGGTCAAAGCCGCCGACAACCTGTCTTCAAACTTACCAACAGAAAAAAGACCGCCATCAACAATGGTCAGTCAACATATTTGGGCGATGAGCCATGGAATTGTGGAATTATATGCACGCGGTGAGCCGGGTGGTCGATCACCGTTTACCCCCGAAGATTTGCTGGAAACCGGGCTTGGTATTTATTTACGCGGTTTGGGAGTTTTACCTAAAGACGATTAAGTCTTAAACGGAAATGGCAGATACAGCCGTAGCCACTTTAGAGGTTAGTGCTGTCCCTGCTGCAATAGCAATCAAGACAACGCCACCTGTTAATACAACGAAGTCAACAGTAACAGCACCATCTTGATTTACTGCAAAAGCCGCCAGTTGTTCTTTGGTTTTCATATAATATGTCATACTTGTTCACTATCTTTGTTACGTTACGTCAACACTATTGCAATTGAACATGGCCAAACTTTGTCGACAATAAGAAATAAATAAATAAACGAGAAACCCTTGAATTCCGAGTTTGTCAGTTTACATATGTTAATGTTATTTACATTTACATACTGCAAATAGAAAGGAATATAAATGTCTTCCCTATCGTCTTGGTTTTCCAACGCGGTTGCATGGTTGGATGAGCGTGGCAAACCTGCCTGGCTTGCCGCTGTGATCCTTGGTTTTATCTTTGTCTGGCCACTTGGTCTGGCTATCCTGTTTTACATGATCTGGAGTAATCGCATGTCTCGTTCTTTTTTTGGTTGTTGCCATTCCCGCAAGTCCCAGTCCCATAGCACAACCGGCAACACTGTCTTTGATGCTTACAAGCAGGATACTTTGAAGCGACTTGAAGATGAACAATCCGCATTTCAAGGTTTTTTACAACGTCTGCGCGAAGCCAAAGACAAAACCGAGTTTGACGATTTCATGGATGATCGTGCAAAAACCCTAAAAACCCAAAAAGCACAGGCTTAATCTTCCTTCCCCTCTTGAGCCTGCGCCGCTTCGCCCACATACTGGGCGAAGCAAAACAAACGGAAACACAATGTTAAGCACAACCCATGACTTAAGTGGTTTACCCGATCCACATATTGATCGACAGTTTTATCAAGGCGTTCCATTCAAACGCCTGATTGCGTGGTTTATCGACTTCATCATCATCATGCTTCTTGCAACCGCTTTGGTACTTGTCAGTTTTGGTGTTGGAGCATTTATATTTCCGTTGTTGTTGTTCGTTACGAACATCGCTTACCGTATTTTCACCCTGTCGCGAAACTCTGCCACACTGGGCATGATTGTTGCCGGGATCGAGATCCGGAATAACCACGGCAACAAACTAACCCCAATCGAAGCCACTTGGCACACGGGGTTTTATACAGCTGTAGCACTTGTGTTTTTTGCCCTTATAATATCCATGATCATGATGCTGATTAACGAACGTGGACAGGGACTACATGATTATTTTCTGGGAACAACGGCGATCAATAAGCCCGATTTGCCTTAATATTGCCGACTTGCCCTATTAAGATTCTACTTGTACGCTTTTTATAACGAGTAATATGGTAGTGTAATGCGACATTCCTTGCCTTTGGCAACCCAGTTCTATGTAACCGCTTCCCAGCCTTGCCCCTATTTAGAGGGTCAAATGGAACGCAAACTATTTGCGGGGCTTCAGGGTGATCATGCGGATATGCTGAACAATGCTTTATCCAAGCAAGGGTTTCGGCGATCCCAGAATGTACTGTATCGCCCGTCTTGTTCCGATTGCAATGCCTGTATGTCCGCACGTATTCGCGTCGCAGATTTTTCACCAACGCGATCCCAAAAACGGATTATTCGAAAAAACGCGCATCTTTTACGTGACGCATCCGCCCCATGGGCGACAGAACATCAGTTCGAGCTGTTCACACGCTATCTGAATACACGCCACGCAGACGGTGGCATGGCGGATATGGATATGTTCGAGTTTTCCGCAATGGTCGAAGAAACCCCTGTGCGCAGCCGCATCGTTGAATATTCCACCCCCCATGCCGTTCATAAACGCACTGAACTGACGGCCGTTTGCCTGACCGACCTCTTAGATGATGGCCTGTCGCTGGTCTATTCGTTCTTTGATCCCGACCTGCATAAAAACAGTCTCGGTATATATATGATCTTGGATCACATCCAAATCGCCAAAGACGCAGGGCTTCCATATGTCTATCTTGGTTATTGGGTGCCGGGCAGTCCCAAAATGGGATATAAATCAGGGTTCAGTGCTTTGGAAATATTTCACAAAGGGGCATGGATGGAACTTGATAACCCTTCAGAATTCAAGCTTGGCCAATACCCAATGGGGTCAGATCCAATTTCCGAACAAGTTGCTGCGATCAGCCTTCCAGATGTATTAAGTTCGAACAAACCATAACGCATTTATATTATAATTTCGCCTATAGGTAATTATATTATAATATAAACAAATAATTGTACTTTAATTATCACATTTTACCATTTTTCGGAATAAAAAATCCTTAATGTGTCTTGACCTTCCGATTATCCCCGATAATCTGCCCACATGATAAATACAGCTCATATTGTGGTCCTTGTGGCACTGCGCGCGGCGCGAAAACGGTAATCAACCCCCGTATTCGTTTCGTGACCCCCACATTTTTCGGGGGTTTTTTTATGACTGAAACTATGGAGAAAGACTATGAACCGCCAAATGACCGGTGCAGATATTGTTGTACAAGCCTTAAAAGATCAGGGCGTCGATACCGTATTCGGTTATCCGGGCGGTGCGGTACTTCCGATTTACGACGCTATTTTCCAACAGAATGACATTCGCCACATTCTGGTGCGTCATGAACAAGGTGCGACGCACGCCGCCGAAGGTTATGCCCGCTCTACCGGAAAACCGGGCGTTGTGTTAGTGACATCAGGCCCCGGCGCCACCAATGCGGTTACAGGAATGACGGATGCATTGATGGACAGCATTCCGTTGATTGTACTGACTGGCCAGGTTCCAAGTTTCATGATTGGTTCCGACGCGTTTCAAGAAGCCGATACAGTTGGTATCACGCGACCCTGTACCAAGCATAATTGGTTGGTAAAAGACACCGATAAGTTGGCCAGCACCATACATGAAGCATTTCATGTTGCCACCAGCGGTCGCCCGGGCCCCGTTTTGATTGACATCCCAAAAGACGTGCAGTTTGCCAACGGCAAATACGCTGCCCCTACAAAAGCAGATATGGGACATTACAAACCGCAGATTAAAGGTGACAAAGATGCAATTACCGCACTTGTCGACTTAATAGAGAAAGCTGAAAAACCAGTGCTTTACACAGGCGGTGGTGTGATCAATTCAGGTAAAGGCGCCAGTCAGTTACTGCGTGAACTGGTAAATGCCACGAATTTCCCGATCACTTCGACCCTGATGGGGCTGGGTAGTTACCCTGCATCCGGCGACAATTGGTTGGGTATGTTGGGAATGCACGGTACATATGAGGCAAATCTGGCCATGCATGATTGCGATCTGATGATCTGCATAGGTGCCCGTTTCGACGACCGTATCACCGGGCGGATTGACGCATTCAGCCCCAATTCGAAGAAGGCCCATATCGACATTGATCCGTCATCCATCAACAAAGTGATCCATGTAGATGTGCCGATTATCGGTGACATCGGCCATGTACTGGAAGACCTGTTGAAAATCTGGAAATCACGCGGGCGCAAAACCAAAGCTGCCGAGATCAAGAAATGGCACACACAAATCGACGCATGGCGCGCGGTAGATTGCTTGAGTTTTGAAAACTCGGACAAGATCATCAAGCCGCAATATGCGTTGCAACGTCTGGAAGCCCTGACCAAGGGTATGGATCGTTATATCACCACGGAAGTGGGTCAACACCAAATGTGGGCCGCACAATATCTGGGTTTTGAAGAGCCGAATCGCTGGATGACATCTGGCGGGTTGGGCACGATGGGCTATGGTCTACCTGCCTCTGTCGGCACCCAAATTGCCCATCCCGACAGTCTGGTCATCAATGTTGCCGGCGAAGCAAGCTGGCTGATGAACATGCAGGAAATGGGAACAGCGGTGCAATACCGCGCACCTGTGAAACAGTTCATTTTGAACAATGAACGTCTGGGCATGGTGCGCCAGTGGCAGGAATTACTGCATGGCGAGCGGTATTCCCATTCGTGGTCAGAAGCCCTGCCCGATTTCGTGAAACTGGCAGAAGCCTTTGGCGGCAAAGGCATTCGCTGCTCTGATCCGGCTGATCTGGATGATGCAATCATGGAAATGCTGAATTACGATGGCCCAGTGATCTTTGATTGTCTGGTTGAAAAGCACGAAAACTGTTTCCCGATGATCCCATCGGGCAAGGCCCACAACGAAATGCTGATGGGTGAAGCAGATACACAAAATGCGATTGATGGTGGTGGCGCGGTACTGGTTTAGACCAGTTCCCCATCCCATAGAAAAAGGAATATCAGATGAACGCGGTAAAATTGAAAAAGGGCACATCAAGCCACAGTGCTTATGATTTGAAAAGCTTTATAGGCGATACCGAGGAAACCCACACACTGGCGGTTCTGGTCGATAACGAGGCTGGTGTTCTGGCCCGTGTTATCGGTCTGTTTTCGGGCCGGGGCTACAATATCGAAAGCCTGACAGTGGCGGAAGTGGATCATGAAACCTATCGGTCACGCATAACCATTGTCACCACAGGAACGCCCTCTGTTATCGAACAGATCAAAGCGCAACTGGGCCGCATGGTACCGGTTTACGATGTGCATGATTTAACGGTCGAAGGCCCGTCCGTTGAACGTGAACTGGCCTTGTTCAAAGTGCAAGGCAAGGGCGAAAAACGGGTTGAAGCCCTGCGTACAGCACAGATTTTCCGTGCCAACGTAGTCGACAGCACATTGGAAAGTTTCGTATTTGAACTGACGGGCACGCCTGAAAAGATCGACGCCTTTGCCGATATGATGCGCCCGTTGGGCCTGATTGACGTAGCGCGCACAGGTGTCGCGGCAATCGCGCGCGGGACATAAGTTAATCAGCTAAATGCTCAATAAATGCGCGCAATACGGCGCGCATATTTTTCTTTTCGGGAAACACGACCTGAATATCCGATTTAATCTGATCGTAATTTTCCAAAACCTGCAGCAGTTCACCATTTTTCAAAGCGCTAAGTGCAATGAAATCCGGCAGGTAAACTATACCATGCCCGTTCAATGCCAAAACCTTTTGATGTGTACCATTATTCGCACTGAACCGCCCATGCACTCTTTTGCGGATCTCCACCCCATCCTTATAGAATACCCACTCGCTGCCCGTCGCCGAGTTCGAATAAAGCAAACATTGGTGGTTCACCAAATCATCAACATCTTTAGGTGTACCGTTTTCCGCCAAATAGTCAGGCGAAGCACAGCAAATAAGATTCATCTCGCCAATTTTTCGTGTGTAAAGTGTTGAATCTGCAAGATTTCCTATCCGAACAACTGCATCAAACCCGCCAGAAACCAAATCAACAAAACTATCGGACAGATCAAGGGTCAATTGCGTATCAGGATAGGTTTTGATAAAGCTTTCCAGTTTTGGTTGCAGCACGCATTGACAATAATCGATTGGTAAAGACAATTTCAGACGACCGGCCACAACGCTGGCATCACTTTTTGCCGCCTGGTTTGCGTCTTCCAATTGGCCTAAAATATCCAGACAGCTTTGATAGTAATCAAGCCCCGCCTGCGTTGGCACGACCGAACGCGTCGTGCGGTTTACCAAAATCGCCGACAGGTCTGTTTCCAATTCCGATACGCGCCGCGAACAAACCGATTTGGCTACGCCCAAACGAACGGCGGCGGTGGTAAAACTTTTTTCTTCCACCACTGCGACAAAGGTTTTGAGGTGAACAATATCCATGTTAAATTCCCGTTTGTTCCATCAGCATAAAGTGATACGACCAAAGGGTACAATATCGAAGTTGCCTTTCGTGATTATTCATCCTTTAACTTGAGCAATTCAAAAAGGATATACCTCATGCCAGAATACCAACTTTACTGTTTCGCCGAATCCGGCAACGCCTATAAAGCCGCCCTTGCCCTTGAACTTACCGGTTGCGATTGGGAGCCGGTTTTCGTCGACTTCTTCAAAGGTGAAGCCCGGACAGATGCCTATAAGGAAATCAATGAGATGGGCGAAGTGCCCGTTTTGATCCACGGTGACGTTAAAATCAGTCAATCAGGCGTGATACAAGACTATATCACGCAACAAACGGGTAAGTTCGGTGGGGAAACGGACGCGGAACGGCGCGAGGTTATGCGCTGGACACTATGGGACAATCACAAATTGTCATCGCAAGCAGGTATGTTGCGTTTCTTGAAGCATTTTTTACCGGAAGACAAACGCCCCACAGCCGTTTTTCCTTTCATTGAAGGCCGTTTGAAAGCTGCATATGCAGTGTTGGACACCCATCTTAAGGGCCGCGACTGGGTTGCCGCTGATCACCCGACTATGGCGGATATTTCTTGTTGCGGGTATTTGTATTACCCAGAGCCATACGGCTTTGACCGCACGGACTGGCCGCATATTGATGCTTGGTTAGACCGCGTTTCAGGGCTTGAGGGTTGGAAACACCCATATGACTTAATGCAACGCGGATTTAATCCCGAATAGCTGCGATCATTCGGCTTACATTATCCGGTGATGCATCAGGTGTTATACCGTGGCCAAGATTGAAAATATGCGGGCCATTTTCAAAAGCGGAAACCACGCGTTTGGTTTCCGCAATCAGTTTATCGCCACCTGTGACCAGTAATGACTGGTCCAAATTTCCTTGCACACACATCTTGGGCTGTAGGTTTTCTGCCGCCCAATTTGAGCTGACGGCAGTATCAACAGCCACGCAATCCACATCGACCTGATCGACATAATCGATATATTTTTGATCAGCCCCACGCGGGAAGCCGATAATTTTTATATCGGGGAATTGGGCCTTCAGGGCCGCGACAATCTTGATATGCGGTGCGATACAATAACGATCAAAGGCGTCAGCGCCCAATGATCCGGCCCAACTGTCAAAAAGTTTTACCACTTCGGCACCCGCTTTGATCTGTTCTGCCAGATACAAAATTGTAGCGTCGGTGATACGATCCATCAGCGCATCGAATACGGGTTGATTTTCACGCATCAACGCATGTGCAGGCCCCTGATCAGGCGTGCCGCGCCCGGCGATCATATAGGTTGCAACAGTCCATGGGGCACCGGCAAAACCTATTAAAGTTGTCTCTTTGGGCAAGGCGGACGACAGGTTGCGCACCGTTTGATAAATCGGGGCAAGGGTTTCGTGTATATCATGCGCCGGACCAAGCTTGCCCAGATCATCAGCCGATGTAATTGTGGATAGACGCGGCCCCTCGCCCGTCTCGAACCATAGATCCGCCCCCAAAGCTTGCGGCACCAGCAAGATGTCGGCAAACAAGATTGCGGCGTCAAACCCGTAGCGACGGATCGGTTGCAAAGTCACTTCCGTTGCCAGATCCGGATTGTAGCACAGTGATAAGAAATCCCCGGCTTGCGCCCGTGTGGCTTTGTATTCCGGTAAATACCGCCCTGCTTGGCGCATCATCCATACAGGCGGTGTTGCTAAGGTCTCACCGTTCAGGGCGCGCAGTATCGTTTTGGTGCTTTGTGTCACAGTGTTATTCCTATAATTCGCACTCGCATTACCAAGTTTCGGATGATAAGTGGAGATGAAATCGATACTTTCACCTAAAAGAGAAACTATGACGCAACCTATCATCAAAATCGGCACACGCGGCTCGCCTTTGGCCTTGGTACAAGCCTATGAGACCCGCGACCGTTTGATGGCGGCACATGGGTTGGATGAAGCCCGTTTTGAAGTGGTTGTGATCAAAACCACAGGCGACCGCGTACAAGATCGCCCGTTGGGTGAAATCGGCGGCAAAGGATTGTTTACAAAAGAGATTGAAGACGCATTGCTGGATGGCAGCATTGATCTGGCAGTGCATTCAATGAAGGATATGCCAGTTGAACAACCGGATGGTTTAATACTGGATTGTTACCTGCCGCGCGAAGATGTGCGCGATGCGTTTGTATCGCTGAAATACACATCTATCGGCGATCTACCGAAGGGTGCTAAACTTGGCTCCAGCAGCTTGCGCAGGCGTGCGCAAATCCTGCACGTGCGCCCGGACATTGAGGTGGTGGAATTTCGCGGCAACGTGCAAACCCGCCTGCGCAAACTGGATGAAGGCGTGGCAGACGCCACGTTTTTGGCAATGGCAGGACTGAACCGTTTAGGCAACACGGACATTGCCCAATCAGCC
>Ga0209344_10003829_pt1 | contig 14402 bp, 16 predicted proteins | sample Cruoilmetagenom6_FD_187293 | JGI IMG/M metagenome (GOLD analysis project Ga0209344, IMG submission 187293) | Oil polluted marine microbial communities from Coal Oil Point, Santa Barbara, California, USA - Santa Barbara Oil Seep Sample 6 (SPAdes)... | ecosystem: Environmental > Aquatic > Marine...
TCGGATTCTTTATTTGAATTTCCGGAAAAAACGCCTTTGTCTATACTGATGATGTCTTTATTTAAAAATAAAGCACTTCTCGATTTTAGGGTTTTTAGTCTTCTTAACTGATAGGGTTTTATGTCTTTAAACTGTAAACCTTTATTTGCTGTTTCATTCGCTAAGGTATAACTACCAATAGATTGATATAGATTCGCAAGATTTATGGTTCCTGCTATTTTTTGGTTGTTATTGTTTTGTTTTTCGGCAAGAAAAAGATATTGCTTGATAATGTTTTCGGCATTGGCATAATCTTTTGTTTTGTGATATAATGTACCTAACGGAATTAAACAATACTCCGTAATATCATAATCGTAAACCTGATGCTTTTTATATAAAGTCCACCCTTTTTCATAGGTTGCAATTGCTTGTTGCTGTTTATTAGATTTGTCTAAATAATAGGCTTTATTGGCTAGTAGGTTTATGAATGCAAAATAGGCATCGTTGGTAGTTATTTGTTTTTCAAAAAGACTAATTTTCTCATTCAGCTCAAGCAAAGAGGCTTCCGTTTTACTGGCATTAAAAGCTTCCGTGGCATCATAAATTGCATTTTCAAGATCTTGAGAAAAAATATTTCCGAAGACAAAAAAACAAAGAATGAAGATGTATTTATTCATTTTAAAATTTACTTAAGTAGGAATGTATGGCTTCAAGAATCTTAGAATTTCCAGATGGCATAAAATTGCCAGTAATTAAAGTCTTCTTTAAAGTTAATCACATAACGAGCACCAATGCTTGGGCCAATTCTAGCAAAACCAGCTGTGGCTTCCAATAACAATCCGGTTCTAAAATTATTAAAGGAATTACTGGACTTGTTAGAAGACTCGCTTATAAGACTATATGGGCCATAATTGATACCATTAATTATTTCTGCACGTTCTATGGTGGTTTCATTGGTCGTCTTTTCGCTAAGGGAAAAAGCACCTTGTAAACCGGCTCCTAAACCAATAAAATTATTTACGTTATATCTTGCCAAAACGGGGATTTCCCAATCGACATTATTGTAAGTATCTAAAATGGTAGTTCGTTCTCTGCCAATAAAAGCAGGTTCATCTATTTCGCGCACCGTTACTGTTTGGTTGCCATCATAACTATGAAAACTATTTAGCAACTCTATTTGCCAATACCATTTGTACGATTTGTAAGGAGATACTGTTGCACCTAAAAAGTAACTTTTAGAATTATCTAAATTTGCATACGAATTGTAACCCACTTTTGCTCCTATAGAAATACCAGGAAGAAATCGTGTGGTAGAATAATTGGTGATAATAGGATCGTTTTTATCGAAAATAATAGCAGTTTTACTTTTGGTTTTTTGTTTATGAAAGTCTTCCCCAAACTTTATACTGTATTTTACAAAACCTTTGGTAGAGTCATATTCTTTTACATTTTTCTGTTCACTTCCCGGAAGGTAGATGTTTTTAAAAGTAAATATCGCCTGCGTTTCTGTAAAGGTAGTATCTAGGCAACTATATTCTACTTCGCGTTTCGGACAAATTTTACACTTCGGATACATGTCTTCTACACGAATAGATGTTTTATCAAACATATCTGGAATGTCTGTTTCTAAACGAATAGTACTCGCAGGACCTTCACCATTATTTTGAAATCTTATTTTAAATTTTGGACGTTTATGTCTAACTAATCTGTAGTTTAAAAATGTAGCTGAGGTGGACATTTTATTAGGATCATGAGAAGTTACAATCTCCATTTCCATTTCTTTTACATTGTGATTGTCAAAATTATCATCTGGAATATACACACCACGAACAGAAATTATTGCGCTAGTATCTTTAAGCATTTCTGGTGTTGTTTTTAAAGTGTAAAACACATTGCGTTCTTCGTTTGGTTTCATGTTGTCAAACTCTAAAACACTTGCGTCTTTATAATATGCTTTAGACTCTTCGAGCGTAAGCGGTAAGTTTTGTTTTTCGGTAGAGTCTTGAAACTTTACACGTAGCTTGGCTATGTTATCTTCAATAGAAGCAACAACACTTTCATGATCGTCATAATCATAAGTATAAACAAAATCGGACGCATGACTTGCTCGCTCCCTATGATGTGTTCTGGTATCTGTTAATTCAAAATTATTCGCTTTGTATTTTTGTTCGTTATAAAACAAATGCAGTTTACCATTAGTCGCATAATCTTTTGTGTTTTTATAACTCATGATCACCACAATTTCTTCTTCAGGCATTGGCTCTGTATTGCGTTGTAATTCTAAATTACTGGTCATGCTTGCAACTTCGGTATAGCTACTTGGATCTGCATCTGCAGACATGCTTAGCTTTTTGGGTCTAGAAGTTGGTGGTTTTCCGGTATCGTAATTGTTGGTCGACCAAAGTTTCACTTCGTATTCTCCAGCTTTTTTATAGGTGTGTTTCGGATTGGCTTCTTTGCTGTATTCACCATCACCAAATTCCCAGTAATGGCTATAAAATGCTTTTGGTGCTCCCGCAATTTGATTGAGTTCTGGAGCGTTAGGAGTGAAGTCTACGTCATTTCCATTGGTGTTGTACTCAATAATTGCTACTCTTCGTAAAGTATCTATTTGCTTTGTTTCTTGAGAAAACGAATGCCAAGAGAAAATAAGGCAACATAATAATGTAGTAAATTTCATATAAGTTAGATTAAAGCATTTAAGGATACAAAATAGGGTAATTTATAATCAAGACCAATATAGTTTAAATCATATTAGTATTTGCTTATGGTTTTATAAAGGGGTAGTTTCAGTCTATTAAAGGTTTTATTGGTAGTATGAGAGGATTTTTTTATTTGTTAGAAACTACAAAAAGAGCAGAAAATAGATTTCCTGCTCTTTTTAAAAAGATTATAGTTATGTTTATGGTAGCGCACTTATTAATGCGGTTAAATTGTCTTCTGATGCTGTGCTTGTGTCTTCCAAAGTAAAAGTGATAACATGGTTTTCAACGATGGTAACTGGCTTTATTGCGTATCTCCAAAGACCATTATCTTCGGTCACAAAAATAACGTGACATTCTAAACCAATTGGTATTTGTCCGTAATGTTCACTAAAAATATTTGTAGCATTATCAAAAGTATCTAGATTGGCTAATGCAGGAGCTTCGCCATCATACGATAAATACACCGCACTATTTACGTTTGTATAACCAGTTGGAGGTTGTACTTGAATAGGTGTTTTTGGTCTAGTGTCGCTATAAAAACGATCTACATTTGTCCAACCAAAACCTAGAAAACCATAATACGAATCTCCTTCAACAAACACTTCTCCGTCATCTACACCAGGTATTAATTCTTCCCAAGTTAGATTGTCTTCATTATCAATTTGTCCTTCCCATAAAGTCATTTCTGGGTCTGGGTCTCCAGTTAAATTAGCAGGAATAACTAATTGTAAATTACAATTTGTAGCCAATACATTTCCGTTTTGTGTAGCTTCGATAAAGAATTCACCACCAGAAATCAATAAAGCTTTATCTCCATTTGGTAATTTTCCCATGGTAGGTTTGTTGGTGGTTAACATGTTTCCTTTTTCAAACAGCTCTACAAATTCTATGTCTACTTGTCCTGTTATTTCGTTTCCATTTAAGGTTAGGCAATCTCCATTAATACTTATTTGTACTCCAGCTTCCGATGTAAATGTTATGTTTCCATCGTCTGAATTAAACTGAAAAGTTTGAGTTACATTCTCTAAAGCTTGATCTTTTAATTGACTAAAAGCGTCTGCATCTGGCACGTATTGTACTGTACTCGAACCGCCATCGTCATCGGGATTACAACTTGTAAATAATATGGTTGCGAAAATTAAGCTTCCAAAGACTTGCTTTAATGTGTTGTTTACCACATTCCTGATTTTTAATTGTTGATTTAAATGCTTCATAATTTATAGGTTTTATTGTTATACATCTTTATATAAACCGGGTACTCTTTTTGTTACCCGGTTTTTGGGTTGTTTTTTTATTTTGGACTACTAGCAATTATTTTATAGTTAATGATGTCTCCTTTTGCTACTAGTTGAATCATTCTTTTTGCAGTGAATTCTGTAGAAGCAAACCCTTTAGCTTTTGCGGTTTCGCTATTTACTTCCCAGTAATACAGTCTAGATTCCTTTTTGTTTAGTTCACTAGCAAGCATATAATAGCTGTTTATTTGTCTTTCTAATACAACTTCTGCTTGACCAACAATGTTTGCCATTCGTTTTGCATCAAATAAGGTTAATGCTGTTCCCGAAAATTCTCCATTTGTTGTTTTTACCGACCAATCATATACTTGTATTAAATCGTCTTTTGCAATTTCTACACTAGTTGTTGTAGAGTTAGGGTTCTCGTTGATAGTTGTAGCATTTAGGTTTAATAATCCGAATACTACTGTTGCGATAATTAAAATTGATTTTCTCATAATTTCTAAATGTTTATTGTTTTATAAATTGATTTTTCTCGTTTGCCATATTGGCTTTTACAACCTTATATCAAAAGCATTTAAAAATTGTTACCCTTTTTTTGTAAAGTTTTTTTAAATTCGTTGGCAACCAACCGAAAACAAAAGGTTTATGAGTGAAAAGAAAATACACGAAGACCAAAAATATATAGAAGGATTACTTCAAAACAACTCCTTTATTATACAAGCTATCTATGATACCTTTGTGCCAAAGGTTATTAATTACATAAAACAGAATAGTGGAGATGCAGATCAAGCACAAGATGTTATTCAGGAAACATTAATAACGATATATAATCAGGCTAGTCAAAAAAAGTTACAACTAACCTGTCCGTTTGACGCGTACTTTTTTTTACTATGTAAACGTAAATGGTTAAACGAATTAAAAAAGAAAACGAATAAAGAGGTAACAATTAATGAAGAAGTACTATCTAAAGATGACGACTCGCAAGAATTAGCTTTCGAAACCTCTTTATTTGGTGAAAAACAAGAATTGTTTAATACCATGTTTCAAAAATTAGGGAATGCGTGTAAAGATTTATTAAAAGCAACTTTTAAAATAAAGTCTATGGAAGAAGTTGCCAAAAGTTTAGGTGTAACTTATGCCTATGCTAGAAAAAAGAAATCTTTATGTATTGGTAAATTGACCAAGATGGTTCAAGAGTCGCCCCAGTTCAACCAACTTAATTATTAGAAAGATGAAAGAAGAAGATTATATATTATTTGAAGCCTATTTAGCGGAAGAATTAACAGTAGACGAAAAAACGGCTTTTGAAAATAGATTAAAAACGGATGCCGCTTTTAAAGAAAGCTTCAACACGTATAAAGAATTATCCGGTTTTTTAGAACATACCATTAAAAACGAAGCCGAAACAAATGCTTTTAAATCAAATTTAAAGTCTATCTCTAATCAGCACTTTAATGAGACACAAAGTACTTCCGAAGGAAATAAGAAATCGACAACATTTAGCCTGTTAAAATATGCGGTTGCAGCATGTGTTGTTTTACTATTTGGTATTGTTACCTTTAATAAAATGAACCAACCTGCTTATAGTGATTATAACGAGCACGGTATTATGGACTTAACCGTTAGAGGAGGAAACATTGGCTTGTTAATTAAAACAACAAAAGCTTTTAATAATAAGGAATACGAAAAAGCTTCCGGTTATTTAGAAACCTTATTAGAAGAAGATCCAGAAAACAAAGAATATCAATTATACTATGCAGTAACGAATATAGAGTTAGATAAATTTGAAATCTCAGAGCCAATATTACAAGATATGGCAATAGGAGATTCGGCATATAAAAACAGAGCTATTTGGTATTTAGGGCTAAGTAATTTTAAGCAAGACAAAGAAGAGGAAGCTATAAAATGGTTACAACAAGTTCCAGAAGGAGCAGATTATTATCGTCAAGCACAAGAGCTTTTAAATAAATTAGAATAGTAAGGGAAAGCGATACGGTTTTAAATTAGCTATTTTTGCAAAATGATAATTACAGATACACATACACATTTATATAGTGAAGCCTTTGATGATGATAGAAACGAAACCATACAACGTGCTATAGACGCCAATGTTACTCGTTTTTTTATTCCAGCAATAGATTCTACGTATACAGCATCTATGTTGCAACTGGAAGCAGATTTTCCAGAAAACGTATACTTAATGATGGGTTTGCATCCAACACATGTAAAAGAAAATTATAAAGAAGAACTGGCGCATGTAGAAGAAATGCTTGCCAAAAGAAAATTTGTAGCTATTGGTGAGATTGGTATTGATTTGTATTGGGATAAAAGCACATTAGGGATACAACAAGATGCTTTTAGACATCAAATTAAATTAGCAAAAAAATATAAGCTACCTATAGTTATTCATTGTAGAGATGCTTTTAATGAAATTTTTGAAATTTTAGAAGAAGAAAAAGACGATACCCTTTTCGGAATTTTTCATTGCTTCACAGGAACTTTAGAACAAGCGCATCAAGCTATTTCATATAATATGAAGCTTGGTATTGGAGGTGTAGTGACTTTTAAAAACGGAAAAATAGATCAGTTTATTAATCAAATAGATATAAAACATATTGTTTTAGAAACCGATTCCCCCTATTTAGCACCAAAACCATATAGAGGAAAGCGTAATGAAAGTAGTTACATTTTAAAGGTATTAGAAAAACTAGCGGAAGTTTACGAAGTTACTGAAGAAGAAGTTGCTGCCATTACAACAGAAAATTCAAAAGAAATATTTAGTCTATAATAATATGCCTAATAAAAAGCCAAACATTCTGTTAGTATATACAGGAGGAACTATAGGAATGATTAAAGATTCTAAAACGGGAGCTTTAAGGGCTTTCGATTTTAAGAATTTATCCAATAAAATTCCAGAACTCAATTTGTTAGATTGTGAAATTGAGGCTATTTCATTTGACGAACCAATAGATTCTAGTAATATGAATCCAGAATATTGGTCGCAAATCGCTACAATTATTGAAGAGAATTATAGTCAATTCGATGGTTTTGTTGTTTTGCATGGTAGTGATACTATGAGTTATACTGCATCTGCTTTGAGTTTTATGTTAGAAAACCTAAGTAAACCAGTGATTTTTACAGGCTCGCAATTGCCAATTGGTGATTTACGCACAGATGCTAAAGAAAATTTAATTACCTCCATACAAATAGCTGCTTTACAAAAAAATAACAAACCCGTTATTCAGGAAGTTGGTTTATACTTTGAGTACAAATTATACAGAGCCAATAGAACTACTAAAATTAATGCAGAGCATTTTGAAGCTTTCGCATCTTTAAACTATCCGGATTTAGCAGAATCTGGAGTGCATTTAAAAGTAAATAAGGAGCATTTATTAAAACCAAAAAAAGCAGCAAAGTTAAAAGTTTTTAAAAATTTCAATGAAAATATTGGCTTGGTAAAACTATTTCCAGGAATCTCAAAAGTACTTTTAGAGTCTATTTTTTCTACCCCAAATTTAAAAGGCGTTATTTTAGAAACCTATGGCGCTGGAAACTGTTCTACCGAAAATTGGTTTATTGAATTGTTAGAAAATACCATTAAAAAAGGAGTACATATTATTAACATTACGCAGTGTTCTGGAGGAAGTGTTGCAATGGGGCAGTATGAAACGAGCGAAAAACTTAAAAAAATAGGTGTAATTTCAGGAAAAGACATAACAACAGAGGCTGCTATTTGTAAACTTATGTATTTATTAGGACAAAAAATTATGCCTAAAACCTTCAAAATCACATTCGAAACTCCTTTAAGAGGAGAAATGGCTTAAAATTAACTGTCAAAATTTTAACATCTAAACTTTTTTTTGTTATTTGAGCCACTGTAATAAAAGATTAAAAATTACAGAGAGGTGGCCGAGTGGCTTAAGGCGCACGCTTGGAAAGCGTGTATGCGTTAATAGCGTATCGAGGGTTCGAATCCCTTCCTCTCTGCAAAAGAGTTTTTCTACATTATGTAAAAATTCTTTTGCTGTTTTATATAATAGGACCTATTAATAATAATATTTCCTTCCGTATAAGCTGCTTTTTTATTTTTTAATTGCATTTTTTTTATATCTTTAACACTTTAACTAATAAAATTAAGATCAAGAACCAATGAAAAGATTATTTTCAATTCTAGCCATAGTATGTTTTATGGCATTCGGAACAGCAAATGCAACGACTAATGCAAGCACTATTGCAACAACAGTTGTTACCACTCAAGATGATGCAGCAGATGCAGCAACAGTTCAATCAGAAGGATTTCACCAAGAACTTAAAAGACGATTTATTGAAGGTGGACCAGGATTCATGGGAATCGTATTATTATGTTTAATTCTTGGATTAGCAATTGCTATCGAAAGAATTATCTTTTTAAACTTATCTAGTACAAACACAAAGAAATTAACACAAAACGTTGAAGACGCATTACAATCAGGTGGTTTAGAAGCTGCTAAAGAAGTATGTAGAAACACAAAAGGACCTGTTGCCTCTATATTCTATCAAGGATTAGATAGAGCTGACGGAGATTTAGAAGCTGCTGAAAAAGCGGTTGTAGCTTACGGTGGTGTTCAAATGGGTCAATTAGAGAAAAACGTATCTTGGATTTCTTTATTTATTGCATTAGCGCCAATGTTAGGTTTCATGGGAACTGTAATCGGTATGATTCAAGCCTTTGATAGAATTGAAGCTGCAGGAGATATGCAACCTTCACTTGTTGCAGGTGGTATTAAAGTAGCACTTTTAACAACAGTATTTGGACTTGTAGTTGCAATTATTTTGCAGATCTTTTATAATTATATCATTGCTAAAATTGACAGTATCGTTAACGACATGGAAGATTCTTCTATCAACTTAATGGATATGTTATCAAGATATAAGAAGTAATAGTAACAATTCTAATTTTAAAAAATATTATGAATTCACAAAAAATAATTACCATAATAGCAGGAGTAATTGGCGTAATTGCCATGTTCTTCCTAATTAGAATTATTGGAGTAGGTGATGAAGCTATTAAAGCTGGCGAGTCTAGCGGAATAGTAAATACCTTTATGTATATTGCTTATGCTATATTAGCTCTAATACTAGTTCTAGTTGTGCTATTTACATTGAAAAATATATTTACTGACTCGGCAACATTGAAGAGTACTTTAATGGGGGTTGGAGCATTTTTAGTAGTAGGTTTAATTTGTTATTTTCTAGCAACAGGAGTAGAAACACCAATGAAAGAAGGTGAAGTGCTTTCTGCTGGTGATTCTAAATTAATTGGAGCTGGATTGTACATGTTCTATGCACTTGCTATTATAGCGATAGGAACTATGTTGCTATCTTCAGTTAAAAAAATGATTAAATAAGATGGCAAAAAGAGCAGCACCAGAAGTAAATGCAGGATCGATGGCTGATATCGCTTTCTTACTCCTTATTTTCTTCTTAGTAACAACAACTATCGAAACAGATTCTGGTTTGAACAGAAAGCTGCCTCCTATGGAGGAGTCTGATGAAGATGTTATTATTAAAGAGAAAAACATTTTTCAATTAGAAGTTAATAGAAAAAACCAGTTGTTTTTAAAAACAGGTGGAGAGGAAAAAGTAATTGAAATCAAAGAATTACGTGCAGCGGCTGTTACTTTTCTAGATAATGGAGGAGGAGCAGGAGATAATGCTTGTCAATTTTGCCAAGGAAAGAAGAACCCAAGGTCGTCTGATAATTTTGATAAAGCAATTATTTCTTTACAAAATGATAGAGCCACGGAGTATGACACATATATAGCAGTTCAAAATGAAATTATTGCTGCTTATAATGAGTTAAGAAATAGAGAATTTAAAAGAGCATTTCCTAGTTTAGATATGAACTTTATTGAGGCTGAAAATGCATATTCAGATGCAAGAACAACGCCGGCAACTAAAGCGAAACTAAAAGAGAAATTAGAGCAAATTAAAATTCTAGTACCTCAAAAATTCTCTGAAGCAGAGCCGAAGTCTAATTAGATAAAAAACTTAAATAAAATATGTCTAAATTTAAAAAGAAAAAAGGAGGCGAAATGCCAGCAGTGAATACTGCATCCTTACCAGATATTGTATTTATGTTATTATTCTTTTTCATGGTAGCGACTGTAATGAGACAAAACACTTTAATGATTGAGAATAAATTACCTCAAGCAGATCAAGTTGAAAAACTAGATAAAAAGAGTTTAGTAATGTATATTTATGCTGGTAAACCTAGTACAAATTACAAAAGTCAATATGGTAGTGAGGCTAGAATTCAGTTAAACGATAAGTTTGCTGATGTTAAAGATATTGCTGCTTTTATTGCTGCTGAAAGAGCGGCTAAAAGAGAAGAAGAAGTACCTTTTCTTACTACTGCTTTAAAAGTAGATAGTAAAGCAAACATGGGATTGGTAACAGATATCAAACAAGAATTGCGTAAGGTAAACGCATTAAAAATTAATTATACTACTAGAAAAGGTAATGCCTTAGAAGGTTTAAAGAAATAATTATAAATCTTAATTTTATTAAAAGGCGTTTTGAGAAATCATAACGCCTTTTTTTTTGTAGCAAATGAAAAATATTTTTTTAATTGTACTGTGCCTTTTTAGTCTATCGAATTCTTTTTCGCAAGAAGAAGCGCCCATAGAACAAGAAGTGGATTCTTTATATAAAGAAGATCAATTTTACGTTGGTGTTACCTATAACCTCTTAATTCAAAGACCGAAAGGTGTTTCGCAAAGTGGTTTTTCTACCGGTTTTCATTTAGGGTATATTAAAGACATGCCAATTAATGTAAATCGTAATGTTGCTATTGGAGTAGGTTTAGGTCTTTCTAGTAATTCTTTTAACCAGAATATGTTAATAGATAAAGATAGTAATAGCAATTATACATATACCGTTTTAGATGATAGTGAAGATTCATATACCAAGAATAAATTTACTACCTATATGATTGAAGCACCCATTGAGTTTAGATGGCGAACTTCTACACCAACCGAATATAAATTCTGGAGAATATACACCGGTTTCAAATTGGGTTACGTTATTGCTAATTCCTCTAAGTTTAATGGCGATACCACTATTAAACATAGTAATATTTCGGACTTCAATAAGTTTCAATATGGGTTTACTATTAGCGCGGGGTATAACACTTGGAATATTCACTTCTATTATGCATTAAATACACTGTTTAATAAAGATGCACAATTGAATGGTTCCAGTTTGGATATGCATGCCGTTAAAATAGGCTTAATGTTGTATCTTCTTTAATTGGGATAAACGAAATAGAAATAGTTTGTTCTAGTGAAATTGGACGCTGTTTATTCTTAAAATGGCTGGAGCAAGCCAAACGTTTCTTTTAATGCAACCAGTAATTCAATAGTGTAAGTTGCGGTATTAAACCAATACAAAATCCTGCTATTAACTCGACATAATTATGTGCTTGTAGGTGTAATCTGGAAGTAGCTATGGCTCCTGTAAGTATTGCCATTATAGCTAAAGTACCATTGATATTTATACCAAAGTGTATGCTTAAAGCAATATAAAACATAAAAACACCAGATATAGCAATCATATGTATACTTGCTTTGAATTTTAATATAGCTAGAATAAAGCAAGTAAGATTAGATAGCAGTATACCAATAAAAAAGTAGTAAAGCTCTACAATCTCACCAGGAGGAAAAACTCGTTTTACTATAAGATAGATTATAATGCAATTAAGTCCTAAAGGTAAAATACGTTCTTTAGCCGTTTTTAAATAAATGCTATTGGTTTTTCCTATCGTTTTTAATAAATAATATATAAGTATCGGTAGTATTACGGTTAAAATAGAAATGGAAATAAGCTTTGCTTGTATTATTTCTTTAGGAATAAATCTTGGAGATTTTGAAAAGTAAAAAATCACTCCAAGTAATGGCATGATTATAGGGTGAAAAATAAAGGATATACTTTTTAGAATGTGATTCATTAAATCTTTTTTCGAAGCCTTGCCACAGGAATATCTAATTGCTCTCTATATTTTGCAACCGTACGTCTAGCAATTGGGTAGCCTTTTTCTTTTAATATTTTTGCTAAAGCCTCATCTGTTAAGGGCTTTTTCTTACTTTCCTCTTCAATAACCGTTTCTAGTATTTTTTTAATCTCTCTAGTAGAAACTTCTTCTCCTTTATCGTTAGTCATCGACTCACTAAAGAATTCTTTTATCAATTTTGTACCATAAGGAGTATCTACATATTTACTGTTTGCAACACGAGAAACCGTAGAAACATCCATTTCAATTTCATCTGCAATATCTTTTAAAATCATAGGTTTGAGATTACGCTCATCTCCCGTTAAAAAATATTCGCTTTGGTAATGCATAATAGAACTCATGGTTACAAAAAGCGTTTGTTGTCTTTGCTTAATAGCTTCAATAAACCATTTTGCGGCATCTAGCTTCTGTTTAATAAACATCACAGCATCTTTTTGTGATTTGCTTTTTTCTTTGGTGTCTTTGTAGCCTTTAAGCATGTTGTTGTACTCTCTAGATACATGAAGTTCTGGAGCATTTCTTCCGTTTAAGGTAAGCTCTAATTCACCATTGACAATCTTTATGGCAAAATCTGGAACGACGTGTTCTACTCTTCGGTTATTTCCAGCATAACTTCCGCCTGGTTTCGGATTTAAGCGTTCTACTTCATGAATGGCATCTTTAAGTTGCAACTCACTGATATCAAATTTTTGTAAAAGTTTTTTGTAGTGTTTTTTAGTAAATTGTTCAAAAGCCTTGTCAATAATACTAGTTGCTAATGCTACATCTGGATGCTGTTCTTTTCTATGTAATTGTATCGATAAACATTCTTGTAAATTTCTAGCTCCTACTCCTGCAGGATCTAATTGATGTACAATTTTTAAAACACGTTCAATTTTATCTTCTGTAGTAAACACGTTTTGTGTAAAAGCCAAATCATCCATGATGTCTGATAACTCTCTACGTATATAGCCACTTTCATCTACACTACCAACCAAGAATTCTGCAATATCACGCTCTTCATCACTCAGTCTGTAGGTATTTAATTGGTTTACTAAATGTTGTGTAAACGAAGTTCCTGCCGCATAAGGCATGGTTTTTTCTTCATCGTCTGCACTATAATTATTGACTTGCGTTCTGTAATCTGGAACTTCATCATCGCTTAAGTACTCATCTACATTAATATCTCCAGCATCTATGGTTTCGTTATCATCATAATCATCTTTGGTGTTATCTAGATCATCATCATAGTCGCTATCATTTTCTTCTTTACCTCCTTCAAGCGCTGGGTTTTCTTCAAGTTCTTGCTTTAAACGTTGTTCAAATGCTTGCGTTGGCAACTGTATCAATTTCATTAATTGAATTTGTTGTGGCGACAACTTTTGTGATAATTTGAACTGTAAATATTGTTTAAGCATTGTTAAATTTTGATTTAAGCTAAAAATAAAAAAAACAATCTAGATTATAACTAATCTAGATTGTTTTAATTAAAATATTTTTAGGATGTGTAGTTATTTCTTGGCTTTGTTGTCTTCGAAATATTTATAAAGAATACTAACAGCAAGAAAACTCCAAATTAGTCGGTAGATCCAAATATTCAATTCCATTCCAAATATAGAAGAGTGATTCGAATTACTGAAAAAACTATAAACGACGTTTGCAATAGCTAATATTCCTATTATTAATGATAATTTTCCTTTCATAGCTATTTGTTTCGTTATTTATGGGTTGCGCAACAAAGTAATCTTCTTTGTCATTTCGAGCTTGTCGATAAATCTTTTCTTTGAGAATAACAGATTTCCTCGCTTAAATGGAAATGACAAAACACTGCTTTTAAAACTCTGCGTTTTGAGGAGTTCTAGGATAAGGTATTACGTCACGAATATTTGTCATTCCTGTTGCAAACATGACCAAACGCTCAAAACCTAAACCAAATCCAGAATGTACAGCGGTACCATATTTACGTAAATCTAAATACCACCAAAGTTCTTCTTCAGAGATGTCTAATGCAGCCATTTTTTGTTTTAAAACGTCTAAACGCTCTTCACGTTGTGCTCCACCAACTATTTCTCCTATTCCTGGGAAAAGAATATCCATAGCACGAACCGTTTTACCATCTTCGTTTAAACGCATGTAAAATGCTTTAATATTGGCAGGATAATCAAATAAGATTACCGGACATTTAAAGTGCTTTTCTACTAAGAAACGTTCATGTTCACTTTGTAAATCTGCTCCCCATTCTTCAATAATATAATTGAATTTTTTCTTCTTGTTTGGTTTCGAGTTTCTTAAAATGTCGATTGCTTCGGTATAACTAACGCGTTTGAAGTTATTATCTACAACGAATTTTAATTTTTCAATTAAACTCATTTCACTTCGCTCTGCTTGCGGTTTCGTTTTTTCTTCGTCAAATAAACGACTTTCTAAAAATTCTAAATCTTCACGATTGTT
>Ga0209344_10003830_pt1 | contig 14401 bp, 14 predicted proteins | sample Cruoilmetagenom6_FD_187293 | JGI IMG/M metagenome (GOLD analysis project Ga0209344, IMG submission 187293) | Oil polluted marine microbial communities from Coal Oil Point, Santa Barbara, California, USA - Santa Barbara Oil Seep Sample 6 (SPAdes)... | ecosystem: Environmental > Aquatic > Marine...
CCTCGCTGGCTTTGGTCAAACAGGAAAATCCCGTGGATTTCCCAACCAATATTCCGACCGGCGACGGACCGGTGACGGTATTTGACCCGGGCTTTCCGGTTTTTTGGGTCGTTGAAGGCGCCTGAACACCGGTTTAAATGCTTGCCACTACATAACAGACATTTTTCGTACTGGCACAAGCAAAACCGACTGCCAAAAAACATTAAGCCATTGAAAAGGTGTGCGAATTGCAAACTATCCATAACCGATCATGGAATAAATATAGTTCTATTAGATATTAAATAGCCAATGAATCAAATTGTATTCAAATAAATTCGCCATCTTTCCGAAAACATGAAGTTTTACAGGTATTATTGTTGACTACACAGTTTAGTTGTGAGTTTTGACATGGCGTTAAGAAATTATTTTGATAAATTTTTGTCCCATAAAGGTGGAAATATAGCCATTTCCGCTGCCTTATCATTCATTCCCGTGATGTTCACTGTCGGTGCCGCGATTGATTATTCGCGTTCTTCAAATCTTCACAACGATGTCGCCAGAGCCACAGACGCCGCATTGCTTGCTTCGGTTTCAGAAGTGATGAATGACGTTGATCTCGATGATGTTGGTGCGGTCAATTTGAAACTGAACGAAAAATTCGAACCCTTCTTTCTTGCCAATATGTATAATGCCGAACCCTATGTATATAACGGTTATCAGTTTAATTACGATCCCGATACACGCAATGTGACTGTCAAGGTACTTGTCGATTACAAGGCTGTTGTCACACAAATAATGGGTATAGATGGCTGGAAAACCGATGTTGATGCCGCTGCCAAGATGCGCATGAAAGCCGGCGGCGCTGTATCGATGTTTCTCGTACTAGACCGGTCCGGTTCAATGGGCTGGTCGAATGGCGAGAGCGGAACCAAAATGTCGTCCCTGAAAACGGCCGTCAATGACATGGTCACAGATCTCCAGCTTGCCGACCCCGAAAAGAAATTCATTCGTATGGGTGCGGTTGCCTATAGCAGTTCCATGTGGGAGCAGCAAAACCTCAAATGGAACCTGTCTAAAGCCAACGAATATGTCCAGGACATGGAAGCCGATGGCGGCACGGATTCCTCTGATGCAATCAATCTGGCCTATACCAAGCTCAAACGCACACAGGAACAGACTAAACACATGGACAAAAATGGTCAGGTGCCAAAACTGATCATTGTTTTCATGACAGATGGCGACAACAATTACAGCAGCGATGACACCTCGACCATTAATACCTGCAACGCCGCCAAAAATTACGGCATGCTGATTTATACGGTCGCCTTCAAGGCACCAACCAATGGCGAGGCTTTGCTTTCCAATTGTGCCAGCAGTACCGCCCATTACTTTGAGCCGCAAAACAACAGCCAGATGATTGAGGCCTTCAAAAAAATCGGTGAGAATGTCGCTGAATCACTGGTGTTGTCGCAATAAGATAATCTTTTAGTAAACAGGCAAGTGTCGATATTCATTTCGGCACACGCGGCAATTCGCCGATATCTCGGTAATAACTATCTCCTATCATTCCTGTAAGCGAACGATGCAAACCGGGAGCAACGTGATGGCCCTTCCCAAAGGACAATATGATCTGGGATACCTGCCCCGGTTTGGGCTGCTTGAATACACCAACAGATTTACACAGCATACAACGCGGCCTACCCTTTGGGTGGATGGCAGGGTGGAAAAATCCCTAGATCGTTTCTTCTTTACATGGAACCATTTGATGGACCAAAACAGTTCACTCGGCAAGGCGCAAAATGCAGCGCGATCTGGTTGATCGGGCAAATTTTGCGACGCTGCAGATGGGCTGTTTTAGTCCCCCAGTCTTTTGGCGAAGGCCGGTTTTTAAAGCTCGCTAGCCTTCGTTATGGTTTTCTTGTGGTCAACCAGACCATTACGAAAACCATGCCTTGCCAGCAAACTTTAAAAATCGGTCAAATAATTCCGTGTAAAGAAGAAACGATCTAGACCTTGATGACCATCTTCAAGACCTGAAACCGGACAAACAGGTTTCTGATTTCCACTGCCTTACCACCTGGTCATGCCAAAACCTGCAATGGCAGGGTATTCGGTTTCGTGATTTATATGAACAATTGATAATTCCCCTGGCCAGACCGCATCACCAGGCCACCTGGCTGGGTTTCAATTGCCAGGATGGTTATCGTGCCAGAATGCAGCTTGATGACCTGTTGGCTGAAGATGTCATGCTCGCTGATCACCTGAACGGAAAGAAACTGACCGTAGAAAACGGTGCGCCCCATCGCTTGGTTACCCCTGCCCATTATGGCATTAAAAACGCCAAACATGTGAAGGCAAAAGAGTTTCATCGCCAGCATGAGGGCTTTTCGCTACCCAATTTGCGGTTTCTGGAACATCCAAGGGCAAAAGTGCGGTACGAGGAACGTGGATCCGGTGCACCCGGCTGGTTGCTACGTTACCTCTATCGCCCGTTGGTGGGTTCCACCATCAAACGGTTCGCAAAAGCCATCGCAAAATACAACCGTGAAAACGGCTGAATGATTGACGCCAACACTGGTCGCAAAAACCTGCAAACCGGTACAAACCGGCAGGGTTCTTAATCCCGGAATGTGATAGTTTATTGCGCTTTAAAACGTTTATCTGATTGATTTAAAAATTAATTCCCTTTTCCCTGTTGCACGATTTCTGCCAATCAACTAACCCAAGATAATGCCCATTCCTTCAAAACCAATGTCTTCAACCGAATTTGTAATATTGCTGGCAATGATGGTATCCATCGTTGCCCTGTCGATTGACATCATGATACCGGCACTTGATGTCATCGGTCGTGATCTCGATGTCGCCCATGGCAATGACACCCAGCTGATAATCACCTCACTGTTTTTAGGCTTTGCTGTCGGGCAGATCGTCGCAGGTCCGGTATCGGATTCAATCGGACGAAAACCGGTGATCTATATCGGCTATGCGGTCTTTATTGCGGGCTGCCTTTTATCGGTCTACGCAACCAGTCTTTCCATGATGCTTGTTGGCCGTGTTTTGCAGGGTCTGGGTGCCGCATCCCCACGAATAATCACCATGGCTTTGGTCCGTGACAGTCACAAAGGCCGGGCGATGGCCCGCATCATGTCGATCGTCATGGCTGTATTTATACTCATTCCCACCATTGCCCCGGCAATCGGTCAGGGCATCATCGCGATATCAGGCTGGCGATCGATATTCACCGTGATGATGGCAATGGCGATTATTTCAGTGACATGGTTTTCTCTGCGCCAACCCGAAACATTGCCGCAATCCGCTCGGCGGAAATTCTCACTGACCAACATCTTTTCCGGTATCGTCGAGGCCTGCAGCTACCGCTCGGCCGTAGGATATACCCTTGCCAGTGGTTTGGTATTCGGCGCTTTTATCGGCTATTTGAGTGCCGCACAGCAGATCTTCCAGATCAGCTTTGAAACAGGAAGCCTGTTCCCGCTTTATTTTGGCTGCGCTTCATTGTCGATTGGTGCGGCTTCCGTCGTCAATTCAAAGCTGGTGATGCGTTATGGCATGCGCCACCTGACCATGCGGGCTCTGGTCACCTCAACACTGATATCCTCTGCATTTCTGGTGCCGACCATCATCATGAATGGTATCCCGCCATTCTGGTTGTTTATGGCCTGGCTGATAGCAAATTTCTTCTGCATTGGCATCATGTTCGGAAATTTCCATGCCTTGGCACTCGAACCCCTGGGGCACATGGCCGGCCTGGGCGCGGCGCTGGTCGGCTCCCTGTCGACCATCATTTCCCTGCCGCTGGGCTGGGCTGTCGGTTATCTTTTTGATGGCGGCGCCACTTCGCTGGTAGGCGGATTCACACTGCTGGGTGTTGCTTCCCTGTTGGTGATGATTTGGACCGAATCCGGAAAAGCCAAGGCCTGACGCTTTTAGATGTTTAGCCCCTGGAAAAACAAAAAACACTGCTCAGAATTGGATTGATTACGCAGGTCTTCCCATCAAACTGAAATGGCTTGCTAGTCTTGGTGCCATTATACAGGGTGCTGCCATTTTGCACTTCAATCAATATTCGCGCACCAGAAACCGTAGAATAAACTTTGGATAGCTTGCCAGTGTTTTCCGTTTGCAATTCTTCGCATCTCTCTCTGTGGATTTCACTGTCATCTTTAATAATAAAGCAAAGACCTGATACTTTTTCTGACTCGCCGAGGCTTGACTGATCAAGAGGTAAATCCACCAGCTTTAAACTTGGATCATAATACATCATGGAATTGACAACGGTATAACCATTGCGGCCATCCGCTTTGATGCGTGCCGAAACAAATTGCTCATTCACTTCGAAAGTACAACCGCTTCCCGTCATCTCACTCATGACTATCTCAGCACTCGTGCCAAATGGAATGACAGCAGTCAGCTGCTCGTTGGTCATCCAATCGGTCAGGTATGACTTGTATTGTGAAATGGCACTCTGATCGTCATCCCAGTAAAACACGTTGACACAGACCACAGCCAATTTTTTTCTGTTGGTAGAACCAGTCTTTTCAAGACCGCTCACCGTAATGCCCCAGCGGCCAGCCTGGTCAACCGTTTCGACGTAATACATTGAATGACTGGGTGTAGCCAACATCTCTCCCAGCAATGACGTTTTTATCGCCGGACCTCCAAAATCGGGTCGATGTACAAGGTCAAATACCAGTTTTGAAACCGATTGCATTGCCAGTTGATAGGCTTTTTGGATGGTTTTTTCATCATAAACACCTTCCTCCACGATCAAAGCCGGCGAATGAAATCCAAGCTTTCCTTGGGGATGGAGTACTCTCCATGCGATAGCAACTTCGCTTTCATGGGGGTAATGTGAACCCGCCATAAAAACCAGCGCACAGGCAGATTCACAACGCGCACCTTTCTCGATCTTGGTTGCGAAAGGTTCCGATTTCATAAAGCTGGTTACTTTCAATGCCTCAACAAATGAGCCACCTGGACTGTCAAGACATAGTAAAGATGGTCTGGCATTGATAATTTTGGCAGCGTCATTTTTACTGAATGTCCCTGAAAACCGATGAGTGCATTCACGCGTGGTATCGACAAATTGTATCTCAGCAGCGATCTGCTCCCCTGCCATTCTGGTCAGTTCACCGGCAATTGAAGCAGTATTGAACGACAGACTTAAAAATACGGCGGTAAAAAAGGTAAGGCGTGATTTCATCAAAGATATTCCTTCCGCAAACCATCAATAGACAAGCACTATTCATCAGCCTAATAAAGTTTGCTGATTGTTGCAATTGTGTTCAATTCGCCCATTTACCGCTTTTTTCTCAACGCCAAATTGGTTACACTGGCACATTATAGCTCAAACAGTTTCACCCGTTCTTGTCATAAGGATCTTTCATCATGGTGTCGAAGACCCCTAACCTGCAGGCGTGGACAGGTCGCGAAGTTGAGGTGAATGATCAGTTGCGGGCCCAACCATCACATTTCATGCAGGCAACGCTTGATATGGAGCCATCGCTTTCAGTTGGTGACACATTGCCTCCACTTTGGCACTGGCTTTATTTCCTTGAAGCCAAACAAGCCAGCGAATTGGGTCGTGACGCACACCCAAAAAAAGGCGGGTTCCTGCCGCCGGTGCCTTTGCCGCGGCGCATGTGGGCGGGTGGCAGAATTACATTTCACGCGCCCCTGATCATTGGTGCTGACGCCATCAGGCGCTCGACCATCAAAACTATAGTCGAGAAAAACGGACGCACCGGCGATCTTTGTTTTGTCACCGTGGAACACACCATTTTCCAGGGTGAACAACTGGTGCTCAACGAGGAACAGGATATTGTTTTCCGCGAAGACCCCAAGCCTGGCACACCTGCACCAGAGTTAACCCCTGCCCCTGACAATCCGGAGTTTTCACAAACTGTCACCCCAACACAGGTGATGCTGTTCCGCTACTCGGCACTAACCTTCAATGGCCATCGCATCCATTATGATGTCGATTACGCCCGTGATGTCGAAGGCTATAATGGCCTGGTGTTTCACGGACCGCTGACTGCAACACTGTTGCTTGGTCTGGCCAGTGCGAATATGGACCGGCATCCCAAACGCTTTGAGTTTCGCGCCCGCTCGCCGATTTCAGGCATGCAGCCTTTCCGGATTTCAGGCCGCAGTAATGGCGACACCACCACCCTTTGGGCCACAAGCCATGATAACGCACTCGCCATGACTGCATCAGCCGATTTTTAAGGGGTGAGCGCAATATCTGATTTGTTGCCAGCTATTTCAAATACTCAGATTGCAGCTTTTGTTTCAGGAAATTCGCCAATGCATTAACTTTTGCTGTGCGATGCAAATCGACATGGGTAACCAGCCAAATCATTGTATCCCATTCAGGTATAGGGGGTCGCATCGCCACCAGGTCCGGATTATCAGTACCTGCCCACATCGACAGGAAACCGATACCGGCCCCCGCTCGAATGGCATCCTGGTAACCGCGCATATCGGACGTTTTATAACAGATACACCTGTCAGGGACATTCTTTGTCATCCACGATTGAAACGGGACACGTTGCTCTGGATTGATGTGGCCAACAAAACGATGATTTCGGGCGTCTTCATCATTCTGTAAAAGACCGAATTTTTCCACATATTTGGTATGTGCAAACAATGTCCCGGGAAAACGCCCGACGCTTTGAGCGATATTATTGGGTTCCTGTGGTTTTCCTCCAGCCCGCAAGGCCACATGAGCTTCCCCATATTCCAACTGCAAAGGACGATCATCGGTGATGAAATTAAGGCATACATTGGGATGAAGTCTGCCAAATTCCACCAGAATCGGCGTTATTTGCGGTGACATCACTCCCAATGCGGTCACCACCAGATCGCCACTGACGGTTTCACTGCGACCTTTCAGGTTGCCAGCCAATTGCAACAGCAATGCCTCGGCTTTTGCCGCTGTATGTAACAGCTCAAGTCCTGCTTCTGTTGGATTATAGCCGCGTGGATTGCGTTGAAACAATTTACTGCCCAGACGAGCCTCCAGCGCATCGATACGCCGGATAATGGTTGCATGATGCACGCCCAGATAAGTTGCAGCCGCACTCAGTGTGCCAAGACGCGCGACGTGATAGGCAACGCGAATTTCGTCCCAGTTTTCATGATTTAGGTTTTGTTCATTCATGCACAGAATATGTGCACAAAACGATGTTTTGTTCAAATTAATTATAACTATCTTTGGTCAAACAACACAGAAAGGATCATTGATATGAGCAACAAGAAATTGAATATTTTGAAAATTGATTCATCCAGCCGTCAGCAAAGCTCCGTTTCCAGACAATTGTCGAAACGCCTTGAATCGCGTCTGGTTGCAGAAAACCCGAATGTAGAAGTGGTTTCACGTGATGTGACAAATGGCCTGTCTCCATTGTCCGAAGACTGGATTGCAGCCAATTTCACCCCGGCAGATCAGCGAGGCGAAGACCAAAAAAAAACACTCAGCCTGTCTGATCAACTGGTATCGGAATTAAAGCAGGCAGATATTATTTTGATCAGCCTGCCGATCTACAATTTTGGTGTCCCTGCATCCCTGAAAGCCTGGATCGACCTGGTCGCCCGTGCAGGCGAGACCTTTTCTTATACGGAGCAAGGCCCGCAGGGTCTTCTGCATGGCAAACGCGCCATCGTAACAGTAACATCCGGCGGTGTTCCTGTTGGTTCGCCTATTGATTTTGCTACCAACTTTCTCACCCATGTGTTGGGCTTTATCGGCATCACCGATGTGACCTATGTGGGCGCAACCGGCCTGGCAATGGATGCCAACATTGCGATATCCGATGCCGAACGGCAGATTGATGTCTTGCCACTCCAAAAAGCAGCCTGATTAGTGAAACTTCAAACCCAAAGGAAAATGATCATTGCTCGACCTTATCCCAGCACCGCATCAAGGTCGCGGATCAGGTCAACGTCATCTTCCAACCCAACAGACAGCCGGAAAATACCATCTCCTGCATAATTGCGATAACTTTCCAGCTGCTTGCCTTCCAGGCGAAACGAATTTTCCATCATGCCATTGGTTGGCATCCAGAAAATCAGGGAACGATGATGACCCAGTGAAACCGCATAATGAATAATCTCCAGTTGTTTGGCCATCCGGTTGGCCAGGGCCTCACCCGCGGATTCACCACCCACCTGAAAAGCAATCATACCGGAGAAATTATCCATTTGACGAACGGCCAGATCATGCTGAGGATGGCTTTTGAGACCCGGATAAGTGACTTTTGTCACCTTCGGATGATCTTCCAGCCATTGCGCCACTGCCATTGCACCGGCTTCATGGGCGCGCATGCGCAAGGGTAACGTTGCCGCCCCCCGCGCGATCAGCCAGGCATTGAAAGGCGAAATCACGCCACCATAATGGATGCCTGCTTCGAGGTTAAGCGCAGCAATATCCTCCTTTGACCCGCATATGGCACCACCCACTGCATCTCCATGACCGCCAATATATTTGGTGATCGAATGCATCACATAGTCCACACCGAAGTCCGCAGGCCTTGTCGCCAGCGGAGAGGCAAAGGTTGAATCGCAGGAGATCTTTGCCCCGGCAGTTTTGGCAATTTTGCAGATTTTTTCCAGGTCAGTCAGTCGCAAAATCGGATTGACCGGCGTTTCACAATGAATGAGCCTGGTATTGGGGCGGACCGTTTTGGCAACATCATAAGCGTTGCTCATGTCAACCAGGGAAACGTCAATGCCAAATCGAGGCAGGGTCTCACGCACCAACTCACCTACACCGGCATATGACACATCCGAGACAATAACGTGATCGCCCGGGCTCAGCATTGACATGAATATCGCACTCATCGCCGCCATGCCGGAAGCAAGACAAAGACAGGCTCGCGTACCTTCCAGCGCTGCAATCTTGTTTTGCAGTGACACCACCGACGGGTTTGCCCAGCGCGAATACAGATAGGGGGAATTGGCATCAAGGTCATGGGCGGAAAATCCGGCGGCCTCTTCGCTGACATAGGTCGAGGACATGACGATATTGGGTGCGGAAGCACCGGTTACCGGATCGGGGCCCTCACCGGCATGAATGGCGGTCGTACTCGTTCCGCGCTTTTCGTTCGAAAGTTTCGACATTATTCCTCCCGCATGGTTTCACCACAGGATTAACTTAACTCTCGATAACGCACATTAAAGTCAGTTTCAACAATCCACGTACCGGCATCCGACCTACCACCACCGTTCAGCAACAAATCCGCCAGCCGCCGCTTCAATGACATGGGCTGCCTGGAACAGCTCTTCTTCCGCAAACGGCTTTCCGATCAGCTGCAACCCCAAAGGCAAGCCACCTTTATCAACACCGGCAGGCACAGAAATGCCAGGCAATCCAGCCATATTGACTGTTACCGTAAAGACGTCATTTAAGAACATCTTCACCGGATCAGCGGCCATTTCCTCATCACCAATGGCAAAAGCCGCTGACGGTGTGGAAGGAGTCAGGATCATGTCAATACCATCGTTGAAGACATTTTCGAAATCGCGCTTGATCAGGGTACGCACCTTTTGCGCCCGCAGATAATAGGCATCATAATAGCCGGACGACAAAACATAGGTACCAATTAAAATCCGACGGCGCACTTCATCGCCAAACCCGGCGGCTCTGGTTTTTTCATAAGTGTCGGTAATATCACTGCCATCGACCCGCAACCCGTAACGCACGCCATCATAACGCGCCAGATTCGAGGAAGCCTCGGCCGGTGCGACGATATAATAGGCAGGCAGCGCATAGGCTGTATGCGGCAGGGAAATATCAACAATTTCGGCGCCCGCTTCCCGGTACCATTCAATGCCCTTTTGCCACAATGCCTCAATATCTTCCGGCATGCCATCGATGCGGTATTCTTTGGGAATACCGATTTTCATGCCTTTCACTGACTTGCCAATGGCACCTTCATAATCACCAATGGGGACATCAACACTGGTGGTATCCTTGGCATCAACACTGGCCATCGATTTCAGCATAATGGCGGCATCCCGCACATCCCGCGCAATCGGCCCCGCCTGATCCAGTGACGAGGCAAAAGCGACAATACCCCAGCGCGAACAGCGCCCGTAAGTGGGTTTAATGCCCACTGTTCCGGTGAAGGCTGCAGGCTGGCGGATAGAACCGCCGGTATCGGTAGCGGTAGCACCCGCACACAGCCGCGCCGCTACTGCCGTGGCCGAGCCACCTGACGAACCACCGGGAACCAAAGCCTGATTGGATCCTTTGTTTCGCCATGGATTGGTTACCGGACCATAATAACTGGTTTCATTCGATGACCCCATCGCAAACTCGTCCATATTGAGTTTACCCAGCATCACTGCACCATCATCCCACAGGTTTTGGGTAACGGTGGATTCATAACGCGGCTTAAACCCGTCAAGAATATGCGAACAGGCCTGGGTATGAACATCCCGGGTACCGAACAAATCCTTGATGCCCAAAGGGACGCCTTCAAGCGCGCCGCCTTCGCCCTTTGCCAGCCTTGCATCAGATGCTTTGGCCATCTCACGGGCCTGATCATCATTGCGCACAACATAGGCATTCAGCGTCTGATTGGCGCTCTCAATCGCTGCCAGATAGGATTCCGTCAGTTCAACGGCAGTGAATTCTTTTGCTTTGAGTTTTTCCGACGCCTGTGAAATGGTAAGGGAAGTGAGATCGGTCATTTATAATATTCTCGTTTAAGAAGATTTTTGAAAGACGATGTGCAGGTAAAATATTGTTCAATGACCTGCCATAAATGAATAATTTTCAGGCCCGGTTATTCGATAACTTTTGCCACCATGAAATAATTATCTTCCTTTTCAGGTGCATTGGCGACAACATCCTCTGCCCTGTCACCATCATCGACAACATCCTTGCGTTTTTTCATGGCTGTATCGACAACCGAAGTCATCGGTGCAACACCGTCAATATCGACTTCATTCAACTGATCAATAAAGCCCAGAATCGCATTTAGCTCACCCTGCATGGTGGCCGCTTTGTCATCATCAAGCGCAATCCGGGCCAGCTTGGCAACACGTTTGACGGTATTAATATCTACAGACATCATCTGTTCCTGAACATTTGTGAAGATTTGCCAATTCCTATAGCCCCGCCATCACCTTTGTTCAATGCTATAATTACAAGTGCGTCTGGCAATGATGGCGCTAAGGGCGTTAAATATCAGCAGTATGAATAAAAATCCGCAATATGCGGACACCCCCGGGTCGTTACCCCGGATTGTTGCCGCCCCTCAAATCTAACGTTTTGTTAACCATGTTCATTAACCTTAACAAAAGGTTTACATTGCACCGCGCTCCGCTTGTCTCCAATATCAGGTGAAGCGAGGGCGTAATGCGACTACTGATCATTTTATGGGCATTTCCATTGATATTTTTCTGGGGCTGGTATGGCCTCAGTTATTTTGATATCAATTTTGGTATCGCGTTTTTAAGCCGTCATACCCACAATGTCATTTTTGCCCTATATGGCCAGATCCTCGGCATGCCGCCGGGCGAAGTGCCCTGGGCACTGGTAAAAGTATTTGCATTTGATTCACTGCTTGTTCTCGCACTCGCCGCCTGGCGCTGGCGCAAAAGCTGGTACCCGCAGACAAAGACATGGCTCATGACCCGGCAATGGGTGGTTGAATTGCAATCCTCCAGCATTGGCGTCAGACCGCCTGAACTCAGCCAAGAGAACCTAATCGGTCCAGTACGCCCTGCAGAATGAACCCGGCAGCAGCAGCATCGATTTTTGCCGCCCGTTTCTTGCGGGACATATCCGCAGCAAGCATTGCCCGCTCAGCGGCAACGGTGGAAAGGCGCTCATCCCAGAAAACAATTGGCAGGTCGCAGATATTGCCAAGATTTCTGGCAAACGCTTTGGTTGACTGCACCCGGGGCCCCTCTGACCCGTCCATATTCAAAGGCAGCCCCAGCACAATGGCGAACACATCCTGTTGTTTGCAGAATACCAGCAATTCAGCTGCATCTTTGGCAAATTTGCTGCGCTTGATGGTATGACTGGGTGATGCAATATTCAGCAGGCTGTCAGACAAGGCAATGCCAATCGTCTTCGAACCAAGGTCAAGACCGATTAGTCGCTGCCCGCGCTGATGCAGATTTTTCAGTTCCTCAAGTTCCAGTATGCTGATCCCTCATTGATACCTAGCTGTTTCAATAACCTGTTGCCAAGTCTGAATCCTTTATATTCTGCACCATCTCCCGATGCATTTCGATCACCGTAATCGGCAGCACAATTCAACCTTCCGGTGCCCTGATCACACCTCACCAAACAATATCGCGCCTACCAGTTTATCACGCCCATAAACATCCTTGAATGACGCAACCTTTCCACCGTCAACCCACACGGTAAAATAGGCCAGATGCACCGGTACCGGCTTTTTCATTTTAACCCGTGTTGTCTTGCCTGAATCGACTATCCTGGAAATCTTTGCTGCATTGAGAGAACGCTCAGAGGCATACAGCTTGTTTGCAAATTCCAGCGGCCCCTCGACACGGATACAGCCGTGAGAAAATGTGCGGACGTCCTTTTTGAACAGTGCCTTTGATTGTGTGTCATGCAGATAGACTTTAAACTTGTTGGGAAAAATAAATTTTACCTGTCCCAAGGCGTTGTTTTCACCCGGTTGCTGCACAATGCGATAAGGAAAATTTTTGTTGGAAACCGAATGCCAGTCAATTGAATGGGCGCTCATAGCCGGAGCATCATTTTTCCAGCTGGTATAAATCTTGTAATTTCTCTTTTCCAGATAGCCCGGGTCCTTACGCAGTTTGGGCAGCAACTCATTTCCGGCAATTGAACGTGACACCGTCCACGTTGGATTAAATTCCGCATACTTGATGGCATGGGAGAACATCGGTGTTTTATGGAATGTCTGACCGATGACCACCCGGCGACGGTCCACCACTTTACCCCTGTCATTAATTGTCAGTTGAAAAGCCGCCTGGTTGACCATCACATGTCGGTTTCCCAAATTCCGCGGCAGCCAACGCCAGCGTTCCATATTGATGATGATTTTCCTGGCTTCGCTACCCTTGGATTTTCCCAGCATTTGTCGCAACGCTTTATACTGTGCATGTGGTGGTCGCAATGCATCGATCACAAATGCCGGCCCTTTTCGGCCTGCCAGTGTCAGCCAATTCTTGATATCGGTCTTCTTGCGCGAAATAACGATGTCCGGTTCACTAACAGCAGGGGTAGTTCGACCGGCTGAAAGATCACGCCCGAATTTCCAGAATGCCTGGGACATATAAAGTTCCGCACCGCCGAGTTGATCATTGGTAATTTGGGTCGGAAACCCTTTGATGTAATCACCCGCTACCAGCCCGTCCTCACCAGCCCGTGAAATCAATGAAAGCAATGCTTTGCCTTGCTTGGTCAGCCCTTTTCTGTCAGTCCAGATTCCCTTGCCGAACCTTGATTTATAAAATTTTTTCAACGGCTCCAGATCGACTATCTGTCCCTGCCATTTAATCGCCTGCCCCCTCAGCAGGGAATTGACATTGGCTGCCTGGGATGATGTGGGAATAACCGACAACAATACCGTCACGGCGAACATAGGAATTAATGATTTGTAGAACATGCGGAACATGAAACGCCTCTTGATGGGGAAATTGCCATAGGTTTAAAAATAAAACTCTATCGTCAAAATGTTAGAGTTTCAGACGCAGGATAACCCAATGAATGGCCGGGAACAACGATTCGTTACAGGGATTCGCAACCACAGCAACATACGATAACACGGCATTATTTTTTGGAGTCCAATTGGGCTGACTCGAAAATCATGCTGTGCCCATTGTCGTGAAAAACCGCTCAGATAAATACCTGTTATCCAATGCAGCGCCGATACTTGTACTCTATAAGCAAATTAGTGTAACTTCAAAAATTGCTGACATTTGTCTTATACGATAATCAAAATAAGCCCCAACGGTTCACAGCTCGGCACATAGAGGAAATATCATGAAAATTACCTGGTTCGGCCATTCTTCATTCAGCATTGAGTTTGCCAGCACAAAAATATTGATCGACCCCTTCCTGAAAGGAAATCCATCTTTTGATGAGGCCGGTTTTGAAGTCGCCATTGATGGCACCACCCATATTGTTCTGACCCATGGCCACAGTGACCACGTTGGCGACACGATAGAAATCGCCCAAAAGTTTGATATTCCCGTAATCGCCAATTTCGATTTGTGCATGTGGCTCAATGCCAAAGGCGTTGCGAAAATAGATCCGACCAATACTGGCGGCACGGTCAGCCATTCAGGCTTCACCGTCACTTTTGTCCAGGCCATTCATTCTTCCGCCCACCTGGACGAAAATGGCGTGTCCCATTCGCTCGGCAATCCCTGCGGTGTAGTCCTGCATATT
>Ga0209344_10003831_pt1 | contig 14401 bp, 10 predicted proteins | sample Cruoilmetagenom6_FD_187293 | JGI IMG/M metagenome (GOLD analysis project Ga0209344, IMG submission 187293) | Oil polluted marine microbial communities from Coal Oil Point, Santa Barbara, California, USA - Santa Barbara Oil Seep Sample 6 (SPAdes)... | ecosystem: Environmental > Aquatic > Marine...
AACCGCGGCGACTTCACTCACGGAGCTGAGATCATGGGACTGAGCTACGCTTCCTATCTCAGCCTGGACAAGTTGCTTTCACTTCAGGAGCCGGTCTCCGACGGGCCCGAACACGACGAGTCTCTGTTCATCATCATTCATCAAGTCTATGAACTCTGGTTCAAACAGATCCTCCATGAACTCAAACTGCTTCAGTTGGCCATGGAGAATTCCCACACACCCATTGTCGCCAAGACCCTCAAGAGGGTTCTGGCCATTCTCAAGACCCTGGTCGCCCAGATCGACATTCTCGAAACCATGACCCCTCTGTCTTTTACGACCTTCAGGGAGCGACTCGAAATAGCGAGCGGCTTTCAGTCGATCCAGTTTCGCGAGCTCGAATTCACCCTGGGGTACCGGCGTCCGGCGGTGATCGACGCTTTTGGACCCGACAGCGCCGAAGGAACACGGCTCGAACGGATTCTCAGCAGGCCATCGATCTACGACAGCTTTCTCCGATACCTCTCGCTCCTCGGCTATCCGATCCCTCAGGAGATCCTCAACCGGGATCTGTCCCTTTCCCACACGGAATCGCCGGCGGTGCAGGAATCATTGATCGAGATCTACCGTCACGATCCCGGAGCGTGGCAGATCTGCGAACTCCTTGTGGATCTTGACGAGGGTCTGCAGGAGTGGCGTTACCGCCACGTGGTCATGGTCGAACGGACCATCGGGGTCAAACAGGGCACTGGTGGATCGAAGGGCGCTTCCTACCTCCGATCGACCCTGGGACGGATGCTCTTCCCGGACCTATGGGCTATTCGAAGTGAGCTGTGAAGAACCTCGACGACGTTGATGGGTGGCCGGGTCGGCTCGCTCCCCACTACTCGGCCTTTCGGGTAGCAGATCGACTCCTTCTGACCGACCACCGACGCGATGTGCTTCGTTTCGGCCCGGCTCCCTATCTCTTCGACAGCCAGATCGACGAGGCCATGGAACACCTCGGTGAGGTGGCCCGTGGGATCGGTCGGTCGGGTTAGGATGGCCCATGGCGTTTGAAGGCAACCTCGAGACGATGCCTGTGGCCGACGTGCTGCAGTGGGCCGCCAACGGACGGTTGACGGGAACCATCAGGATCAGCCGTGCCGAGATCACCAAGATGATCTACATCAAGAAGGGCAAGATCGTGTCCTGCACGTCGACCGATCCCCGCGAATTCCTCGGTCACTTTCTCGTCAGCCAGGGCGCGATCAGCGAGAGCAACCTTCAGGAGGCAATCATCCAGCAGGATCGTCTGAGCGGTCTTCTGGGACAGATTCTCGTACAACGCGGTTTCCTCACCGACGCCAAACTCAACGAGATGCTGCGGCTCAAGGCCGAGGAGGCGATCTTCGACCTCTTCACTTGGGACGACGGTCTCTTTCTCTTTCACGAGGGAGAGATGCCTGGTTTCGAGCTGGTTCCGATCTCGCTCGATGTCCAGGGCCTGGTGCTCGAAGGGATGCGCCGACTCGACGAGTGGGAGCGGATTCGCGATGCCATCCCCTCGGAACTGTGTGTGCCGGTCGCCATTCGTCCACTGGTCGATTCGGACGAAGAGATCGACACCGGAAGTCGAAGCGTGCTCGAGTCCGTGGATGACGACCGCTCCATCGAGGACATCTGCCTCCACACCCACTCCAGCGAGTTCTACGTCTGCGAGATCCTCTTTCGCCAGGGTCAGAAGGGAAACCTCAAGTTCGTCCGCCCGAGATCCGGGTCGAAGCAAAGGGCCTCGGCGGAAGGGATGAGCGGTACGTCTCTGCTTCAGGTCGCGCGCGAGCACCTCGCCGGTGGTGAGCTCGAGCGCAGCGTTCGCTATCTGCAGGCGGCCTTGAGCCTCGAGCCTCACGATCGCAAGTTGCGTGAGGCCGCCTCAGAAATCGAAAACGAGGTTCGGAGGCGTCTCGAGGGTCATGGAGTGGTGCTGAAAGCCACACCGGTGCTGGAGATCGGGTTGGATGAGTTGTCAACCCTCGATCTCGAACCCAGCGAGGGCTTCATCCTCTCCCGGATTGATGGCGGGAGCTCGCTGGAGGCCATCATCAAAATCTCGCCGTTGCCCGAGATCGAATCCCTCCTCGTGATCTGGAAGCTCGTCCGTGGGGGTCAGCTCGGGTTGAAATGAACCTGAGGGCTCAGCCTCCCAGACTGTCGAGAACGATTCGTTTCACCTCGTCCTCGAGATCGAGGGCAAAGACCTGGTGGTCCTCGGCCATGAGATCCACCGCCAGATTCCCCACCGGCCGGCTCACCGGATGGACGGCTGTCGCGATCAGCTGGCTACGGTAGAGCGCGTCAAAACAGTCCCATTGGGCGGTGCCTTCGAGCCTCTGCGTCATTCGGTCGGCCAGCTCAAGCAGGCGTCCGCGCTGCCAGTGAAAGAAGTTGTGGACCTCGATCCCGTCATCGTGGATTTCGAGCGCCATGTGGAACGGGCCGAGAAGCCGGGTGAGATCGGGGCGGCTCACCAGCGACGCGGCCACGAGATCCGCGACCTGTTCTCGGCTCAAGGCGTCGTCCGAGGCGGTGAGTTCGGTCTCCAAAGCGGAGTACCAATCGGCAATTTGACGGCGGATGACGGTCAGGAACAGTTCCTCTCGACTCCGGTAGGCCAGGGTGGCTTGGCCCTGTTTGGTGCCCGCCATCTGGCCGATGTCGTCGAGGGTCACTTCGGAGTAGGGGTATCGGATAAACGCCGATTCGGCGGTTTCCAGAATTTTCTTTGCCCGCTCTTGCCGGGCTTCGCGAGCCTTGCGTGTGCGTTCGGGATCGATGAGTTTGCCCATGGGCAGGAATGATACTCGATTATCGCAGGTCGCAGGTCGCAGGTCGCAGGTCGTGGGTGGTGAGGTGTCAGTCGGCCAACGTGTCCCAGATCTCCGCCATCCCCCCGTGGTGGGCGGCGAAGAGCGTCCTCAGCTCGGGATCGAGGTGGCCTTCGGGGTCCATCCGGTCATCGCCTTCGAGGATGATCTTCCGTGCTTCGTCGTGGCTGAAACCGGTTTTGTACGGTCTGGCCGAACGGAGGGCGTCATAGATGTCGGCAAGGGCGACGATCCTTGCTTCGATGGGGATCTCCTCGCCCTTGAGACCGTTCGGATAGCCGCTTCCATCCCATCGCTCGTGGTGATTCAGAGCGATGGCCGCGGCCATCTGGAGCCGGTCCGATGCTTCGAGGATCTGGAAACCGAAGTCCGGGTGCTGATTCATCTCCCGGCGCTCGTCGTCGTCGAGGGGCCCCTTCTTTCGCAGGACCAAGCCGTCGACGCTCATTTTGCCGACGTCGTGCAGCTGCGCCAAATAGCGGATCTCATCGCAGAACTCTTGCGGCATCCCGAGTTCGCCGGCGATGAAATAGGAGTACTCATTCACCCGCAGCACGTGTGAAGCGGTGTTGGTGTCGTGGACCTCGGCCGCCCGGGCGAGGAGATTGATGGACAGTTGGAACGCTTCTTCGGTCTCGTTCTGAAGTGCCGCGATCCGCTCTCGTTGTTCGCCAAGGGTCCGGTTGCGGTCCAGCAGCCGGACATTCTGAGCCTTGATGCGCCCGAGCATGTCGGCCCGTTCGATGGCGCCTCCAAGGATGTGGTTCACCGGGACGATGAGTTGCGCCTGCTCGTTCCTGAATGCCATCGGTTCGGTCTCACCGTTGCCTCGGCGGTTGATCAACTGAACGACGCCCACAACCTTGCGGTCGTAGTTGAGCAGCGGAAAGGCGAGCATGGATCTGCTTTGGTAGCCGTGTCTCTTGTCGAATCGCCGGTCAAAGGTGAACGGGACGCTCCTCGGCAGGTCATAGAGGTTCTCGACAAAGACGGTCTCACCTGTTGCGGCGGTGTACCCCGCGATGGAGGAGGTGGTCATGGGCAGGACAAAGGCGGTCGGTTTGACCGAGATGACTTCGTTCTGCGAATCGGCCGCTTCGAGACGCCGGTGTTTGCCCCTCCCGCGGACAATGAAGATGGTGCCGGCCTCGGCGCCGGTGAGCTCGCGGCTCTTGAGCAGCACACGGTGGAGCAGCTTTTCGACGGACTCCGGCTTCGAGGATTCAATGAACTCGAGGAATTCCCTGAGCACGTCCATCGCTGCGCCTGCCCCCTTTTCGTTGATGTCGACATAACGATGATACAGAATCGCGTTTTCGGTCGCCTCGCAAAAGTCGATTTGGTCTGCTGGACTGCTACTTGGGTGCATCGCGGGTATGGCCGTGTGAGCTTTAAGCCGTTAGCCGTTAGCCGTTAGCTCCATCTCAGGCGCCGGGATTCCCTTGCTGACGATCTCCTTCATCCATCTGCACTGATGGACTCGTCGCTTTCACTGGGAACGTCGTGCAGTCCTTTTCGAGGTGCTGAGATAGGGCTAAAAGCTAATAGCTAACGCCTCATTGCTTCCGCGATGTCTCCAGACATAGAAAAGCCCGGACCATCGGTTCAACCGAGGAATCCGGGCCTTCATGCCGGCGTGCTGCCGGCCGGCGCCCTCCAGCTACCAGCTCAGCGCGACTCTTTGAAAACGACGTGCTTGCGCACGACGGGATCGTACTTCTTGATCTCGAGCCGATCGGGCGTGTTCTGCTTGTTCTTCTTCACCGAGTACATGTAGGGGCTCTCGGTGCTCTTGAGCTTGATTGTGATGCGATGCCCTTTTGCCATGCCGTATCCTCCAGACACGAGGTCGCGGGAGCATACACGGGGGGATACTCCGTGTCAACGAGAAGCCATTAGCCGTTAGCCATTAGCCGTTAGCTTCATCGCATTCTTTTCATGCGGATTTTGCAGTGGAGCTAAAGGCTAAGAGCTAAGAGCTAAGAGCTTTACGCCTTCTTTTTCTTGCGAGCGGGTGCTTTCTTCTTTTTCGCCCTCGGGTCCTTGCCCTGGGCGCGCATCCGCTCTTCGCGTTTGGCGATCAGATCCACCGCCTGCTCCATGGTGAGAGCCTCGGGATCGGTGCCCTTGGGGATGGTGGCGTTGACCGTGCCGTCGGTGACGTAGGGGCCATAGCGACCGGTCTTGACCTGAAGGTCTTCCTTGCTTTCCGGGTGCGGGCCGAGCTCCTTGAGCACGGCGGCCGTGCTTCTCCGCCCGCCCTTGGGTTGTTTGAGCAGCTCCACCGCCTCATCGACGGTGAGGCTGAGCAGACTCTCGTGATTCGGCAGAGAGCGATTCTCCTTGCCCATGGAGATGTAGGGGCCGTACCGGCCGACCTGGGCGGTGATGATCTCGCTCGTCTCGGGGTGTGGGCCGACCTCCTTGGGGAAGGAGAGCAGCAGCACCGCATCCTCGAGAGTGACACCGTCAGGGGTCATCCCGGGCCACAGACTGGCCATCTTGGGTTTTGTCTTGCCGCCGTTCTCGCCGAGCTGGACATAGGGCCCGTAGCGCCCCTCTTTGAGGAAGATCTCCTCTCCGCTTTCCGGGTGGGCGCCGAGATCGCGACCGCCGGCCTCTGCCTGTTTGATCAACTCCAACGCACGGGTGACGCTGAGTTCATCGGGGGGGAGTTCGTCCGGCACGGTGGCCCGGGCGCCCTCCTCGCCGAGTTGAGCGTAGGGACCATAGCGACCGATGCGGACGACCACCTCTTCGTCGTTGTCCGTGGTGCCGATGAGGATCTTCGACGCCTCACGAGGGTGGATGCCCTCAGTGGTTTCGGTCAGCAGCCCCTGGAGCCCCTTGTGCATGATGGGCCGAACGCCACTGCCGGTGGAGCCGCCGAAATAGAAGTCTCTCAACCACGGGATGGGTTCACGATCGCCACCGGCGATGGCGTCGAGTTCGTCCTCCATCCGGGCGGTGAAATCATAATCGACAAGATCCGGGAGATGGTTTTCGAGCAGCCGGACCACCGCAATTGCGGTAAAGGTCGGAACCAGCGTCTGTCCCTTGTTCCAGACATAGCCGCGGTCCTGGATAGTCTGAATGATGGTGGCGTAGGTCGAGGGCCTTCCGATGCCGCGGGCTTCGAGCTCTTTAACCAAGGTCGCCTCGGTGTAGCGCGGCGTCGGTTGGGTCGTGTGTTCGGTCGCCGTGACGTCGTCCGCAGTCAAGACCTGACTTGTGGCCAGCCTGGGGAGGATCTTCTCTTTGTCGGGCATATCGGCGCGAGGGTCGTCGGCCCCCTCGACATAGGCGCGAATAAAGCCGGGGAAGGTGATGACCTTGCCCGAAGTCGTGAAAACGGCGGCGCCGTGTTCGGTTGTCGGCGCCGAGATCCTGACATCGGTCTTGACCCCGGTGGCGTCGCGCATCTGCGACGCGAGCGTCCGCTTCCAGATCAATTCATAGAGACGAAGCTGGTCGCGTTCGAGGGTCGATGACAGGCTCTTCGGGGTTTGGAAGCTCTCACCGGCGGGTCGGATGGCCTCGTGCGCCTCCTGGGCGTTCTTCGACTTCGATTTGTAGACCCTCGGATTCTCGGGTAGGAAGTCATCGCCGTAGAGCTCGTGGACCTGCGATCGGGCCGCACGCAGCGCCTCGCCGGAAAGGGTGAAGCTGTCGGTTCTCATATAGGTGATGAAACCGTTTTCGTACAGGCTCTGCGCCACCCGCATGGTCCGCTGGGCGTTGAACCGAAGCTTGCGCGAAGCTTCCTGCTGAAGGGTCGAGGTCATGAAAGGCGGGTACGGCCGCGTGGTGAATGGTTTCTCTTTGACCTCATTGACGGTGAAATCGGAGCCACCAAGCTCGCTCGCCAGGGTTGTCGCCATCGGGCTGTCGAGGACCAGAACCTTGTCGTTCTTCGGTGCACCGGTCTCTGGGTCGAAGTCCTTGCCGAGGGCAATCCTCTTCCCGTCGAGTTCGGCAAGACGGGCCGAGAACTCCGCCTCGCCGCCGAACCGCGCCTCGATCCGGCTGAAGCCCGCCTCGACAAAACGCATCCGCTGTTCTTCGCGGGCGACGATGAGCCGTGTCGCCACCGATTGGACCCGTCCGGCCGAGAGCTTGGGCCGGAGCTTGCGCCACAGCACGGGCGAGATCTCGTAACCGACGAGGCGGTCGAGGATTCGCCGGGCCTCTTGGGCTGCGACGAGCTGATTGTCAATCTCGCGGGGGTTTTCGAGGGCCTGTTCGATGGCGGCCCGGGTGATCTCGTGAAAGACGAGCCTCTTGACCGGGATCTTCGGTTTGAGGACCTCGATGAGATGCCAGGCGATAGCCTCTCCCTCGCGGTCTTCGTCTGTAGCGAGGTAGAGTTCGTCGGCTTGCTTGAGCTTTTTCTTGAGAGTGTCGACCTGTTTCTTCTTGCCGGCCGGAATGATGTACAGCGGTTTGAAATCGTCATCGACGTTGACGCCGATGCGAGCCCACTTCTCTTTTTTGTATTTCTTTGGGATCTCGGAGGCCCCACCCGGAAGATCCCGAATGTGTCCGATGGACGACTCGACAATGTAATCGTCCCCCAGAAAACGGGAGATGGTTCGGGCCTTGGCCGGCGACTCGACGATGATTAATGCGTGCGCCATAGGATGCACAGGAAAGCGGAAGGAGTGACCGTTGTCAAGCTCGGACTGCCGATCCGGTTGTGTGAATTCCACAAGAACGGCCATCTAAGTCTTTTGTTGAAAATACTTAGAAGTCGAGGCATTTTCTCGAAAATCAACACCGGCGGTTGACCTCACCACGCGGATCCTCTGCTATCATGCGCCGCATTGCAGCGGGCGAGCCTGAAGATCCGCTGCCGGAGGAACGTATGGCCGAGATTCCCAAGAAGTACAAACACCACGAGGTCGAGGACAAGTGGAGGCAGCAATGGGAGGAGTGGGGAACCTACCGGTGGGACCCGACCCTGCCCCGCGATCAGACTTTTGTCGTCGATACTCCGCCCCCGACGGTGTCGGGCTCGCTTCACGTCGGTCATGTCTTCAGCTACACCCATCAGGATCTCATCGTCCGTTACCAGCGGATGATCGGAAAGAACATCGCCTATCCCATGGGTTGGGATGACAACGGACTTCCCACCGAGCGGCGAGTGCAGAATCTCATGGGAATCCGCTGCGATCCCAAACTGCCATACGACCCTGACTGGAAACCCGTAAAAAAGGGCAAGAAAGACAAGACCATCGACGAGGTTTCCCGGCGAAACTTCATCGAGGCTTGCGGGGTGGTTACCGAAGAGGACGAGAAGGCCTTCGAGCATCTCTGGCGTCACCTCGGTCTGTCCCTGGACTGGACCGATCAGTACGCCACCATCGATGATCACTGCCGGGCGATCTCGCAGTTGAGCTTCCTCGATCTGGTGGAGCGCGGTGAGGTCTACAACGTCGAGTCGCCGACAATGTGGGACATCGATTTCAAGACCGCCGTGGCTCAGGCCGAAGTCGAAGACCGTCCGCGGCAGGGTCTCTTCTTCGATCTTCGCTTTGGTGTTGAAGGTGGTGAGGAACTGCTCATCGCCACCACCCGGCCCGAACTCCTCGGCGCATGCATCGCGGTGGTGGCCCACCCTGACGACGAACGCTATCAGTCCCTTTTTGGGAAGTTCGCCATCACTCCGCTCTACGGCGCGCGGGTGCCCATCCTCGCGGCCGAACACGCCGACCCGGAAAAGGGCACCGGCATTCTCATGGTCTGCACCTTTGGCGACGCCATGGATGTGGAGTGGTGGAAGACCTCCGGTTTGGCGCTCAAACAGCTCATCGGTCGCGATGGTCGGGTTCTGCCGGCCACCTTCGGCGAGGCGCCGTTCGAGAGCGTGGACGTCGCGGCAGCGCAGATGGCTCACGACGAGATCGCGGGACTCTACGTCAGCAAGGCCAAGAAGCGCATCGCCGAGCTGCTCTCGGAAGACGGCAGCCTCCCCGGTTGGGATGGCGCCGCTCTGCTAGGCGAGCCCAAACAGACCGATCAGATGGTCAAGTACTACGAGAAGGGTGACCGTGCGTTGGAGTTCGTTCCCACCCGGCAGTGGTTCATCAAGGTCCTCGAGCACAAGGACGAACTTCTGGCCCAGGGCGACAAGATCCAGTGGCACCCGGCGTACATGAAGACCCGCTACAGCCACTGGGTCGAGGGTCTCAACCAGGATTGGTGCATCTCGCGCCAGCGCTACTTCGGTGTTCCCTTCCCGGTCTGGTATGTGGTCGGGCCGGATGGCGAGCCGGATTTCGTGCAGCCCATCTACGCCGACAAAGAGAGTCTGCCGGTGGATCCCCTGACCGACTCCCCACCGGGATACACCGACGATCAGCGCGATGTGGCAGGTGGCTTCACCGCTGAACCCGATGTCATGGACACCTGGGCGACCTCGTCGCTGACCCCGCAGATCCAGAGCCACTGGGGAACCGACGACGAACGCCACGCCAAGCTCTTCCCCATGGACATCCGTCCCCAGGCTCACGACATCATCCGGACCTGGGCCTTCTACACCATCGTCAAAGCGTGGATGCACTCCGGCGAGATCCCGTGGTACCACGTGATTCTTTCGGGTTGGATCCTCGATCCCGACCGCAAGAAGATGTCCAAGTCCAAGGGCAATGTGGTGACGCCGGACGATCTCCTCGTCGAGTTCTCCTCCGACGCCGTTCGCTACTGGGCGGCTCGTGCGCGGCTCGGCACCGACACGGCCTACGACCCTGCGGTCTTCAAGATCGGCAAGCGGCTGTCGACAAAGATCTTCAACGCCAGTCGTTTTGTCTTCATGCAGCTCGAAGCTGCCGTGGGTGACGGCGAGATGCCCGGGGTCGAACAGATCACCGATCCCCTCGATCTGGCGCTCGTGGACCGCATGCGCACGGTCATCGACCAGGCGACCCGAGCGATGGAGGCTTTTGACTACGCGACGGCCCTGCAGGTCAGCGAAGACAGCTTTTGGAGCTTCTGCGATCACTATCTCGAACTCGTCAAGCTGAGGTCGTATGCAGAGGAGGACACACCCGGTCGGCGATCGGCCATTGCGGCCCTGAGCTGGTCACTGAAGGCCTTCCTCCGCCTCTTGGCACCCTTTGTTCCGTTCGTGACCGAAGAGGTCTGGTCGTGGCGCTTCTCCAATGCCGATCGTCCCAGCGTTCACACGGCCCTGTGGCCGAGCGTTGACGAGATCGATGCGGTGGCACGAGCCGACCACGACGGGACCTACGAGGCGGCTGTGGAGGTGCTGACGGCCATCCGTGGGGCCAAGACCAAGGCAAGCAAGAGTCTCCGCTGGCCGGTTGATCGTCTGACCATCATCGGCCCCGAAGGACCGCGTAGGGCGTTGGGACCCGTTCTCGAGGATGTGCTGCGAGCCGGGAATGTCGATGCTGCGGCTGTCGAGGTCGGTGAAGGCGCGAGCCCCGATGGACGGCAGTTCTCCATCGATATCGAGCTGGCCGACTCCATGCCTGACCTAAGGTGAGCGATTCTGGTGGATGAGATGCGCCAAGATCTTGGCGCAGACGCCTGAGAGAATCGCTCATCTTAAGTTGAAATCGGACTGTCGCGGTGCGGCCCGTGCTAAGGTTTCGTTCACCATAGCTTGAGATGATGGAGGAAGCCGAAATGCCTACAAAAACCGAGAATCTGAATCACGCCGTCAAAGCGTTCCTTTTGTTGGCTGTTGTCGTGGCGTTCTCAGCGCCCGTCTGCGCTCAAGAAGAGCCGACACCGGTTCCCGAGCCCGCTCAGGAGGAGCCGACACCGGTTCCTGAGCCCGCTCAGGAAGAACCTGCGGCTCAACCCGCGGAACCCGCGGAACCCGCGGCTGCTGCGCCGGCGGCTGAACCGGCAGCGGAGGCCGAACCGAAGGAAGCGGGAGTACCGATCGTCTATCGTGACAAAACCAAGATCACGATCAACGGTCGTGCCGAGATGAACGGCTATATCGAGCTCATCGTTCAGCCCAACAATGAAGAACCGACAAAGGTTCGGGCCAACGTCGTGGCCAAGACAAAACCGAAGAAGATCACAAAGGCGCTGGTGGACCAGCTCATCTTCGGTCTCGGTGATCGCTACAAGGTCAAACAGACCGGGGACAAGACGATTCTCATCAAAGCCAAGAAGAAGGTGCCTCCGGTCTCCATCTCGCTGATGACCCAGAATCTGGCAGGTGTCGCGGTCATGATCGGCCAAGGCTGATCAACGCGCCCCAGGCCGTAGGAGAGACGATCATGATCGTTCAGGAACCGAGGTTCGGTGTGTCAGCGTTTGTGGGACTCGTGGCGGTGGTCATCGTGCTCGTTGGCTGCGGCGGAGACGAGGGAACCGGTGGGGCGGCAGCGACCCATGCTCCCACCGTCGAACCCGAAGCCGCCGTCACGGTCGATGCCCAACCGGAGGTCGATCTCCTTGGCGCCTGGCTGCTTGAAGATCTGGGCGGGCGGGGTGTGATGGACATGGTCCAGACCACGATCGAGTTCGACGCCGAAGGCGGGGTCTTTGGTGGTGGCGGGTGCAACCGGTTCACCGGAAGCTACACCTTCGAAAACGGGCGTCTCGAGTTCAGCCCGCTCGCCGGCACCAAGATGATGTGCCCCGAAGCGGTCATGGATCAGGAGGACCGTTTCCATCAGGCGCTCGGCGCCGTCGAACGGGTGGCGATGGACGGGCCCGTCTTGCTGATCTTCTACACGGACTCGGAGCAACCGCTGCGGTTTACGAGAACCGAGCAGGAGGTCGAGCTCTAATCCGGCCTCAGTCCCAGTTGCGGACGTTAAGCCATCGCACCACACCTATCGGCGCCTGCGATGCAATTAAGAATTAAGAATTCAAAATTAAGAACTGGTTCACAACCGCACCAGCATCTTGCCCGTGTTGGCGCCGGTAAACAGACCCAGGAAAGCGTCGGGAGCGTTCTCGAGACCGTCATACACCGTCTCAGTCCAGCGAATCTGGTTGCTTGCGATGAGCCCCGCCATCTCGGCCTGGAACCTCGGTTCGAGTTCATAGTGGTCAAAGGCGATAAAACCCTTGAGGGTCAGTCGCTTTGTGATGGCGACGACCAGTGAACTCGGCCCGGCGGGGGGGTGTTCTGCATTGTACTGATCGATCATGCCGCAGAGGACGACCCTGCCGTGGTTCCTCATTCCGAGCAGCGCAGCTTCGAGGTGGTCTCCCCCGACGTTGTCGAAGTAGACGTGAAATCCTTCCCGGCAGACCTTGACCAATTGGCGGTAGAGGTGTTTGGTCGAGCGGTAGTTGAAGGCGTTGACTTCCGCAACGTCTTCGAGCCATCGGACCTTTTCGTCAGAGCCGGCGCTGGCAAAGACCTTGGCGCCCTTTCTTGCGGCCAGTTGACACGCCACCGAGCCCACGGCCCCGGCCGCGCCGGAAACAAAGATCGACTCCCCCGCCTCGAGCCGGGCGATCTCATGGATCCCGAGCCACGCGGCGAATCCGGGCATCCCCATGACCCCGAGATAGGCCTGCGGAGGTGCGAGGTTCGGGTCGATGGGATGGACGCCGTCACCATTGGCGACAAAGCGTTCTCTCCATCCGTAGTTGCTGAGGACGAGATCGCCCTCGGAGAGCTTGGGGTGACGTGAGATCTCGACGGTCCCAACCGCGCCACCCGTCATGACCTCGCCGAGGTGATAGGGGTCGATATACGTCCGCGTCGTTCCCATGAGTCCGCGCATGTAGGGATCGACCGAGAGCCACAGATTGCGGACCTGGACCTCACCCTCGCCGGGTTCATCGAGACGGGCCTCGACCACGGCGAAGTCACCGTGTTGCGGAGATCCTTCAGGTCGGTTGACCAGGTGGATTTCTCGGGATATCGGCGCCATGGCACACCCTTTCTTCGCGACCTTTTAAAACCGTCAGTCCGCAGGAATCAGCTCCGCGGGGATCGGCATGATGTTCCAAGTAAAGCCGGAAAGGCCATCAGGATGAGTGTACAGGGTCGTCTTTTCGGGTGACCCGTCGCGCCAGACATAGCGGTTGATCTCCCCTGCGTTGTCATTGGCGACGTAGAGTTCGTCGATGCCGTCTCCATCGAGATCGGTGAGCAGTGCTGCGTGCTCAAAACCACCGGAGTTCCGGTCGATGGAGCTGATGGACCATGGTGCCAGGGGATCGTCCCCGGGTTCGAGTAGCCAGAGCCCGCTCTTGTGAGCGGCTGCGACCATCTCCTTCGAGCCGTCACCATCCACATCGCCGACGGTGAGGAAGCGGCAGAGTTTGTCTTCGAGGCTGGCCACCAGTACGCCGTCTGCAGGGTCGGTGTCGGCGTCGTAGCGCTTGATCTCCACGCGACCGCCGGCCACTGCTTCGATGGCGACGTAGAGTTCGTCCAAGCCATCGCCATCGACATCGTCAACGAGAATTTCTTTGGCGTGGCGATCGCCGAGATCGGCCACATCGACCCGTCCCTCACCGGCTGCCGGGACATAGCGGACGACCCAACCGGGCTGGGCGGTGCCGTCGAGCTTGTTGGGAAGACTCGGGGTGGCGTAGATCTCGACAACGCCGTCGCCGTTGAGGTCGCCGACCTCGATCTCGTGGACGAATGTGTTGGGTTGGGCGTCGATCTCGATGGCTTCCCAGCCGTCGCCGGATGGTTTGACCACGGCGACCACCCCCTGGTCGTGGGTGGCGATCGCCAAGCTCTGCCCACCGTCACCAAAGATGTCGGCGATCTCGACATCGCGCATCCGGCTGAACTTGCCGCCGAATTCCTTTGTCCACAAGGTTGTCGGTGTTCCATCCTTCCAGAACTTGATGAACGCCCCGGAGCCGCCGGCGGTCAGGATGCCCGTCTCGCCCGGTCGGGGTTCGTAGACCATGGCCTTGTGGAAGACGTTGGAATCCGGGTCCGAAACCGCCTTGTAGATCCAGCCATCGCTGGTATCGCTGAGGATGCCGAGCTGGGCGGGCTGCGGCACCGGGCGGCCGTCGGCGTCCTTTTCCAGAACCGCGAGCGCAAGCATGAGCCCATCACCAACGGGTTCGGGTGGGGCCGGCGGCTCCTGGGCGCACGAAATGACGAGAACGAGAACGGGAATCAGGGCGATCAGTCTACGAAGCATGTGTGGTGTCTCCAATGAAAGGGTTTGAGTCGTGACGGACCGCGTCATGGTACCGGAACATCCGGGGTGCTTCCAGTCCGACCTTCGGCCTTCTGGGACGCCATTGGTGGGGGCGGGCGTCCCGCCAGCCGTATGTTGGGGCTGGCCCCACCTTCAGTCTCCTTGAAGCTACTCTGGTGACGCACGTCAGTTGGAAGGCGTTCACCGGCTACGGCTTCCCGGAGCACCGGCCTTCTGGTCCGCCGGGTCGCCGATGGCGCCCTGGCGTCCCAGCGTCGCACGAACAGCGCGGTCGCGCGTGGGAGGCGGGGAGGTCTGCGACAACGCTGCTCGCGCGCCGGCGGCCTCCTTTGCAGCCGGGAGAGGTGCACTGGGACGTTCTGCCCGTGGGTTGCCCGGCGTCGCCATTGTGCGCAGCGCGCCGCAGCGCCGGATGGT
>Ga0209344_10003833_pt1 | contig 14396 bp, 11 predicted proteins | sample Cruoilmetagenom6_FD_187293 | JGI IMG/M metagenome (GOLD analysis project Ga0209344, IMG submission 187293) | Oil polluted marine microbial communities from Coal Oil Point, Santa Barbara, California, USA - Santa Barbara Oil Seep Sample 6 (SPAdes)... | ecosystem: Environmental > Aquatic > Marine...
CTATAAATTCTATACAGGTGAAGGCGGCATTCGTTTTAGGAAAGCCTACAACCCAAGAATGGTCAACGGCATCCGCTTTGTTGACTATGAAAACTACAAACTGGAACCCTGGAAATCGGTAGATCTACAAAATATTGAAGAGCTCTTTGAAGCAGGAAAATTGGAATTGCTATCAAAAATTGAAACGGAAGCTATCTCAGTGGAGATTTCCGAAGAGCGCAACTAAGCTTCTGATTTAGAACCTATTTAAACAGTGTTTCCTTCACATGTTCATAATAAGAATCGCTCACGGGAATCTTTGCGGCGCCTATCACCAAATCCCTTCCCTTTAGGCCCGTCACTTTGGTCTTATTGATAATATACGAACGGTGCACGCGCATAAACTGCGATGGCGACAAGCTTTCTTCCAACGACTTTAAACTTTGGTAGGCCATAATTTTTCCGTTTTCGGTATAAAAAGTTACGTATTCACTATCGCTCTTAATGTATTGGATGTCCTCAAACTTTACCTTATGCAGGTCATATCCAGACTTTATCGTAATGGTTTGGGAAGTATTTTGGCTTACTTCCACAGTACTGTTTACCTTATTTACCGCCGTGAGAAACCGTTCAAAAGTGATGGGTTTTAAAAGGTAATCCACTGCGTTCAGTTCAAATCCGTCCAAAGCGTATTCGGAATAAGCGGTTGTAAAAATAATTCGGGTTTGGGCAGGTACCAATTTTGCAAAATCGGTACCTCTCAATTGGGGCATCTGTATATCGAGGAATATAACATCTATGTTTTCATTTTTCAACAAAGAAAGTGCTTCCAAGGGATTTTCAAATTCGCCTTTACAGGTTAGAAAATCCAATTTATCCACATAGCTTTTCAGAAGAGCTCTTGCCAATTCCTCATCATCGATTATGATACAGTTAAGCATTGGTTTCAATAGTTAGTTCAACAGTAAATACATTTCTTTCCTCTGAAATGTTAAGTGTATGATTTTCGGGATATAAGATAAGCAAACGTTTTTTTACGTTTTCCAAACCTATGCCCCCTACTTCATCCTTCGCCATATTTCCTTCGGCAAACGCATTTTCAATTTTAAAGGAAATGCTATTGGCATCATCCCTGATCCAAATTTTGATAAACGCTTCTCCTAACTTTTCAATATTGCTGTGCTTAAACGCATTTTCCACAAAAGGAATCAATAGCATTGGCGCAATTTCAGTCTGCGGATTTGTTATGTTGAAGTGCGTCTCAATAGGATACTTTTTACTGCTTTTTAAGGTAAACAACTTTATGTAATCCTCAATATAGGCAAGCTCCTTTTCCAGTGCAACAAAAGGCCGTTCACACTCATAAAGCACATACCGCAACATATTTGAAAGATAACTAATACTCTGTTGTGTCCTGCCCGTATCAATGGCCGAAAGAGCGTAAATATTGTTAAGCGCGTTAAAAAGGAAATGCGGGTTTATTTGCGATTTTAAAAGTTTTAGTTCCGTAGCAAGCGTTTCGTTTTGGCTTAAAATAAGCGCTTCCTCCTTCTTTTTGGCAAAGAGAAAAGTCTCAATAATTATGGACAGCACAACCGTTAAACACAACACTAAAAAATTGATAATAACGGGAGCCGAAAAAATCTTTCCAAAAGGGGTAAGCCGCTCCCTTCCGCCCATTGGGGGTTGCCCGGGCGCAAGGTGGGGAGGTAAATTATGCGGCATTTTGAGTGTGGGTGTTGCAGAAAATTGAAAGGCGAAAAAAGCACACAAAAGCATAACGCCTATTCCAAGAAAGATAAACAAGGCTTGATTTTTTTTTGCCAACAAAGGTTTAAATGTGAGTGAAACGGTGATAATTAAAAGCACCTGAACTACAAAAATGCCCCAATTGCCAGACAAAAAAACCGACTTGTTTTCGTGTCCCAATGCAAGAATAACCGTGACTACAGTCCAAAAAAGAATTTGAAAAACGATTCGCTTTATTGCTTTCATACGGCAAATTAAAGTAAAATAAAAGTAACGATATCCAGAAAATGACGGTTTTAAACGGTCAAGAATAGGTCTTTGCGGATGTTTAAAAGCCATTCGCTGAAAAGTTGGGGCATTTCACTGAATATTCATATTCAACATTGGCATTTATAGCACCTTTGTCCCTGAAATTCAATTAATAATAAAATATGAAACGAAAAAAACTTAAAATGAAACCATTGGGAATATTGGTATTCACTGCAATTATTAGCTTTTTTGTAGGTCAGAAATCTTTTGCACAGGATTTATACGATATCAATACCATCCAAACGATAGAGATTGTCTTCACACAATCCAATTGGGATGAACTTTTAGACCTGGAAATGGCAGGCGATAACAATTATACCCAAGCCGAATCTGTAACCATCAACGGAGTGCTATTTGAGACCGTTGGAGTAAAATACAAAGGGAACAGTTCGTATAACCCAAACTACACCAAGAATCCATTTCATATAGAATTGGACACTTACATAGATCAGGATTATCAAGGTTATAAAGACTTAAAATTGGCAAATGTAATTTTTGATCCTTCCTTTGTTCGCGAAACTGTGTCTTACAATATCGCAGGACAATATATGGATGCGCCAAAAGCTAACTATGCAAATATTTATGTAAATGGCGAATTGATAGGTTTGTACACCAATACCGAAGCCATTACCAAGAGATTTGTGGATGATACCTTTGGTTCAAAAACCAATGCTTTTTTTAGCTGTAGCCCTCCAGATGGAGCGGGCCCACAGTCAAATAATTATCCAAGTTTAGAATATTTAGGGCCTAACAGCAGTAATTATGAAGATGCCTATGAAATAAAATCAGACGGTGCTGATGATTGGGATGAATTAATTGAATTGACAAACGTCCTTAATAACGATATAACAAACATTGAGACGGTACTTGATGTTGACAGAGCCTTGTGGATGCTGGCATTTGATAATGTTATGGTGAATTTAGATAGTTATATAGGACAGTTTAAGCAAAACTATTACCTGTATAAAACAGACTCTGGTGTTTTCAATTCTGTTGTTTGGGATTTGAATATGTCTTTTGGAACCTTTAATATGACAGGGGAAGGACCACCACTAAATTCAACTACTCAAAAAGCGCAAGTGAGTCATTTGTTGCACTTAAATAACACGAGCTTTCCGCTTGTATCAAAGTTATTATCGATTCCAACATATAAAAAAATGTATTTGGCGCATTTCAAAACTATATTGACTGAGAATATTACCAATTCAAATTATCTGACACTGGCAAACGACTACCAAGATATTATTGATGCCGCAGTTCAGGCTGATAATAATAAGTTTTACACCTACGCACAATTCGTTGGAAATATCAATACCGATTATAATCTTGGACAGAATACCGCTTCTGGATTGACCAATTTAATGAATGCCCGCGGAAGTTACTTATCGGGGCTTTCAGATTTTACGGTAACCCAGCCTTCAATTTCAAATGTCGCTCCTTCAAATAACGATCCAGATGTTGGTAATAATATTACCTTCACTACTACAGTAATAAATACTAATAGCAATGCTGTATTCTTGGGTTATAGAACAGACCAGCACGCTCCTTTCACAAAAATACAGATGTTTGATGATGGTAACCATAACGATGGAGCTGCAGGTGACAATGTATATGGAGTTGGTTTTACAATTACCAATGACTACACACAATATTACGTTTATGCAGAAAACAATAACATAGGCGCCTTTTCCCCAGCCAGGGCACAACACGAATTTTACACGCTTAATGCAAACTATATTCCGTTGCCGGTTGGTTCTTTGGTGATAAACGAATTAATGGCAGATAATGAAACCATCGTTACAGACCAAGATGGCGAATATGATGATTGGATAGAACTATACAATAACACAAACGAAACATTAAGTCTTGACGGTTTATATTTATCTGACGATGCATCTGACTTGTTACAATGGCGTTTTCCTAACGGACTTACGTTAGCACCTGATAGTTACTTAATTGTTTGGTGCGATAAAGACTTGGATCAAGATGGCTTGCACGCTGATATAAAATTTTCTGCTGGTGGTGAAAGCGCAATACTATCATATGCCGATGGAACCATTATAGAGAATATTGAATTCGGGCAACAAGAAGTAGATATGAGCTATTCAAGAATCCCGAATGGCACAGGTGATTTTGTTATTAAGCAAGCTACATTCGAGCTAAATAACGAAACAATCCTGGGCGTGGAATCTTTTGATACTGACCACTATTTAAAGCATTATCCAAATCCTACAAAGTCAATACTGAATATAGAAAATGTTGACGGTGGCATTACCTCCGTAAAAGTGGCTTCAATTACGGGACAATTATTGTTTTCACAATCCTATAATAATGCCTCATCAGTACAAGTGGATTTTTCAGCTTTTGCCAAGGGAACCTATTTAGTATCCGTAAACGATATCCAAGTAATTAGAATACTTAAAGATTAAGACTTTCCCCTTTTGTTCAAAAAAGCCTCGCCAAATTGGTGGGGTTTTTTTACTTTATAGTAAAGTTAATAACGCATTTTCTGTGTTTTAAAATATTGAAATAGAAACAATATCCCTTTCTACTGAAAACCAAAGCCCATTCGCTGAAAACCCAACTTTCGTATAAATCTATTACAGACCTTTGGGGTCATAAGTATGAATTTAAAACAATTTAATATGAAAAAGATAGTATTTACAGCAATGGTAATGTGCCTTGGAATAACACTTTCAAGCGCACAGCAAAAATGGGAAAAACCCCAAAAACCACCAACCTATAGCGAATTGCTAAAAGAGTTGGACAAAGATGAGGACGGGAAACTCGCAAAAGCAGAACTGAAAGGCCCATTTAAGGATGATTTCGCAAAACTTGATGCAGATGAAGATGGCTTCCTTTCAAAAGAAGAATTTGAAAAAGCTCCAAAGCCCGAAAGGAAAGAGCGAAAAAGAGATTAAACAATAAAATATTTTGTTTGGTTGATTAATTTACAAAAGGCTTCGTGAACGATAGCGGAGCCTTTTTATTCTCAGCCTAATCTTTAACATATCAACTTCAAAAGAAATTTAAAACATACAGATTATGAATTTTATAAGTTCCTCGAAGATTAACTTCCAATTGTTTTCGGCTGGTTCAAATTTTATTAAAGACAATACTTTAAAAGTTGAATCTACAAACAGACATTATAAATTAAAAATAAAGAAAGATGAAAAATACATTTAAAATTTCAACTCTATTTGCAATAGCAATCTTGGCTTTTATGGCTTGCTCAAGCGATGATTCAACCACCCAGGAAGAGGAAGAAGTAGTAACTGAACTCCATGCTGCATTCGCGGCATTTAATCCTGAAGCAGTAACTATTTTCTTGGATGGAGGAAATGTGGTTATAGAAACTACGGGATTACCCAATCACGAAACGGTTTATTGGGGCGAGGGGCATCCGTTGTATAGAGAAGAACCTGGCGTGGAATTAACCCCTTCCATAATGTCCAGTAATAATAATGCAGTAACCATTACGGTTGACGCAACGCCCAATTTAACGGGAAATACCGTTGCCACCCAGTTGGGCACCATTGGGATTGCCGTTAGTGGTTCGTCTATTTTTAATGATCAAGAAGGCGGGGGGCCTTTGGATCGAGCAGCGGCAAGTCTCGATTGGACGGGCGCACATATTGGTCCCGGTGTTTATCATTACCACTTGGAGCCAAAGGCTTTTACAAATGATGATGATAATTTAGTAGGAATTTTGCTGGATGGCGTTTTTCTTTACGGAAGAAAATGTAATTCAACAGGCACTTATCCTACAGATTTGGATGCTTCCGGCGGTCATACTTCTACTACCCAATATACCGAGGGCGAGGAAGAATATCATTATCACATAATCAATGAACTGTATTCTAATACTGGATCTTATATAGCATTTGCAGGCCCTTACCAAGGATATTAATATATTTATGAAACCACTTCTTTTAATATTATCTACGCTGCTTTTATTTACTTGCTGTAATGAAGTTTCATTAGACAACAAGAAAGGTGAAGTTGCAAATAGCGCAGAAAAAATTATTGTAATTGACACTGTAGAAGTATTAAAAGAAGCCTTGGTTTTAAATCAAATTGAAGGGAAATGGTATTATAACAACAAGCCTTTTTCTGGGTATTCCCTGAAATTTCATCAAAACGATACGTTAGCGGAAAAGCTAGGATATTACAACGGAAAAAGAGAAGGGATTGCAAAAAAATGGTCAGAAAATGGAGTGCTTCGTACTGAATCCTATTACAAACAAAACCGATTGGACAGCGTCTATACAACCTGGTGGGAAAATGGGGCATTGGCTTCACAATCCAAGTATGTAAACGGTGTAAAACAAGGCGTGGAAAAGGAATGGTACCCCACAGGACAACTTGCCAAGGAAAGGCAATTTGTGAACGGCAATGAAAATGGCCTACAAAAAGCCTGGTTAGAAAATGGAAAATTATATATTAATTACGAAGCCAAAAACGGACGTATTTTTGGAATGCTCAGGGCAAATTCGTGTTATAAATTGGAAGATGAAAAAGTTATTAGGGATAAAAAAATATAGTCTTTTAATCTGTTTGTTTCTCCTACTTTTTGCGGGTTGTAAAAACGAAATTAAAAAGGAAAACGTAAAAGTTGTTGAAACCAGCAGAACGGAACATCTGCCCTATTATAACGAAGAATCCTTTACTCCAAATTGGTTGACGCCAGGTTCAAAAGAAGAACAGGCTTTTCATAAAATTCCCGACTTTAAATTGATAAATCAGTTAGGCGATACGGTTACTCAAAAAACTTTTGAGGATAAAATTTATGTTACCGATTTCTTCTTTACCATTTGCCCGGGAATTTGTCCACAGTTGGCTGAAAGTATGATAAAAGTTCAAGAAGAATTTAAAAACGATTCGGACATACTTTTGTTATCACATTCTGTAATGCCTTCAACAGATACGGTTCCTGTTTTAAAAGAATATGCCGAAACCCATGGCGCGATAGATAATAAATGGCATCTTGTTACGGGTGATAAAAATGAAATTTACGCCTTGGGAAGAGAACAATATTTTGTGGAAAATGATTTAGGAGAACCAAAAAGCATAGATGATTTTCTACACACTGAAAACTTTCTGCTTATTGATAAAAACAAGCACATTAGAGGAATTTATAATGGATTGAATAGAGCGTCGATTGCCCAATTAATTACAGATATTAAAACTTTAAAAGCAGAGTGATTTAATTCACAAAAAACACCGCATTCGCCAAAAACAGTTTTCCGTTTTGCCAAAAGGAGCGGAAGGAAACATCGTCAACCATATAAACCACGCTGCCCCTGCCCTTTTTCGCTTCGGCAAACACTATTGAGTTTTTTAAAGAAGCGTTGGCTGCTTCACCAGAAAAACCCGAAACGCTTTCAGGTTCTTTTATATAGCCTACATTAAAACCTTCATTTAAAAATTTATAGGAATCGCTACCCAATTTTAAACTATAGTAAGTATCACCATAACCAAACGCCAAAGGGTGCGTATTATCCAATTTCACTTTATAGATACTTCCTGTTATGAAATCTTTGGTGCTTTCCAGTTCGCGTTGTGCGTATGGAATCATATTTCCCAAAGTATCTTTCTCTTTTTCTGCTTTTTCATCACCATTCTTTTTAAGATCATAACCATCTTTACCTTCAAAAGCAGCGACTGCTTTGCCAATGGCAATCACCCTTCCGCCCTTTTCAATCCAAGTTTCCAGCGTTTTAAAAGCATCTTCATTTAATATTGATTTATAATTGCCATCCGGCAAAATCAGCACATCATAATCTGACCATTGGATATTGCCAATATCGTCCGTATTTATTGAAGTAATTGGATATTTCAATTGAGTTTCAAAAAAGTGCCACAGCGCACCATAACTTAATGAGGAAGTACCTTCACCTTGCAGCATTGCTACTTTTTTGTTTTTTATTAAATACACATATTGCGACCCGAAATCGGTTAAGTTGTCCGCAAAACTGGTTGGGGAAGCATACAACTGCCGTCCCATTTCGTTTGCTATTTCTATAAGGGTTTTGTCAAAATCTACATTGTTTTTATTGTCGCTTCGCGTAATAATCAAACTACCGCGACCAAAAGTATTCCCGCCAAAACCCAATTCATTTTCAGAAAAACGCACTTTTATATTTGCTTGCAACAATGTCGATAGGAATTCTGCATCCTGCAAACTATTCCATTTTGTAATATAACCAGCCGCCATTGGTGAAGAAGTGTTGGAAACATTATTATTTGGATTAGCTCCCGTTGCTGGAACCAAAGTAGTGCTCGCCACCGTTTCAAGTCCGAAAGCATACGGCAAGCTCCAAGCCGTAATGTCATAAGTAATTGGTGTTGACAATGCGGCATTGGGTTCAAAAAGAACCTGTACCATTTTTCCTTTTGGCTGATTTGTGCTTACAACCAACGCTCCTTTAGCATCCATCGTCCCTTTTTTACTTTCAGAATAACTGAAGCCGCTTACATTTCCGTCAGTTGCATATCCGTATTTTATTTCGTGTCGATCAAGCATTTCGGTCAGCGCTTTTAGATTGTCAGAATTGCCTTTCAATACAAAACTTTTGTACTTTAAATTATCGTTTTGAAAAAATTTCTTGAATTCAGAATTGAGGGAAGCAGCCTGTTGCGAAGCCACTTCAATAGTGGAAAGTCCTGTAGTTGTGTGATGCGCCACACGATCCACAAGGGTTAGTTCAATGTCTTCGTCATTTATAATTCCCAAACCAGCCATTCCGTGGCCGGCCTGTTCATAGGTCATCCCGATGGCACCCATATAGAGCGGATAGGTATCGCCATAACTCGGGTACAACAAATCAAAACTCTCGCGTGTAAAGAAAAGCCAACCGTTTTTATCAAAATATTTGGCGTTGTTCTTCCCTATTTTATTTTGGAATTCACGCTGCCAATCGGTTATTATTTCGTGATAAGGCTCGGCTCCCGGAGCAAAATAATAGGGATTGTTGATGAACTGTTCGTGAAAATCTACATGTATCTGCGGCATCCATTGGTTATAGATTTTTAAACGTTGTTGCGTTTCCACTTGGCTTGCCCACATCCAGTCGCGGTTAAGATCAAAAAGATAATGGTTCGGACGGCCGCCGGGCCAAGGTTCGTTGTGTTCAATGGCATCTCGCGAGGAATTGTAAGGTGAAGCTTTCACTTGGTTGTACCAGTTTACATAGCGATCGCGACCATCAGGATTTACACCCGGATCCATAATTACCACAACATTTTTAAGCCAATCTGCGTGTTCAGTAATGAGTTTATATGCTGTATTCATCGCGGCTTCGCTGCTACTGGCCTCGTTGCCGTGTACGTTGTAACTAAGCCAAACAATGGTTTTATCTGGGTTCGCACTCCCGGAAAGAATGCCAATATTTTTTAAATTGTCGGTGCGTATTTGTTCAAGATTTGCAAGGTTTTTTTCGGAAGAAATCACCGCATAAGTCAATCTTCTGCGTTCGTTGGTTTTTCCGTAATCGAAATATTTTACCATTCCGCTATTTGCAGCCACATGTTCAAAATAGGAAACAACATCGGCATGACGGGAGAATTCGGTTCCAATTTCATAACCCAAAAAATCGGAAGGAGATTTTAGTTGGGCGAAAATAAAAAGTGGCATTAAATATAGAAGAAAAGCTAGCTTGCGAACCATTTTGAATATTTTAATTGAAGGCCAAAGATAGTTAAATTCCAAAACGAAATTCCAAATTCCAAAGGGCGCATTTTGATATTTGGTGCTTGAAATTTGGAATTTGAAAACCATATTAACGTATCTTTAAACCTGCGACCCACATAAAACGGTTATTTTTGTTTGACTTTTTCCAAAGAACCTATGCCAAACCATTCCATTCCGTATAAAAACACAGGGTATTTTTCAAAATTGATATGTGATTATCTCGCTGAAGATGAAAGCTTAAAACCTTTTTACAATCGCTTTCCAAACTTGGAGAATTTTAAGCATCAACTTGTGGAAAAGCAGAAGAATTTCACGGATGAAAAACGGCATTTGCTATCAAAGCGAATCATGTTTCAGTACGGAGACAATTCAATCTCGCAATCCACGTTGAGCAATATAGATTTATTGCGGGAACACACCACCTTTACAATAACTACCGGACATCAACTCAATCTTTTTACGGGACCGCTTTATTTTCTTTATAAGATTTTTTCAGCCATAAATCTTGCTGAACAACTCAACAAAACATACCCCAACAACCATTTTGTACCCGTTTACTGGATGGCAACGGAAGACCACGATTTTGAGGAAATCAATTATTTCAACCTTTTCGGCAAAAAAGTGAAATGGGAACGCGATGCTTCCGGTGCGGTCGGCGAACTTTCTACGGAAGGTTTAAAGGAAGTAAAAGACCAACTGAAAAAAGAATTCGGTGAAAGCGAAAACGCTAAAAAGTTGATTTCCTATTTCTCCGATGCATATACAAAACACGATAACTTGGCGGATGCCACGCGTTTTTTGGCCAATTGTCTATTCTATCATCACGGTTTGGTGATTGTTGATGGTAACGATGCAGCGCTGAAAAAATGTTTTATTCCCTATGCAGAAAAGGAGTTGACCGAAAACCTCAGCTATAAAAAAGTTTCGGAAACTACGGAAAAATTGACCACTTTGGGCTTTTCGGAACAAGTGCATCCTAGGGAAATAAATCTTTTTTATTTAAAGGAAAATCTACGGGAACGCATTGTTGAGCAGGAAGGACGGTTTTATGTAAACGAAACCGACATCTCTTTTTCAAAAGAAGAAATTTTGAAGGAACTACACGAAAATCCTGAACGGTTTTCGCCTAATGCATTGCTTCGTCCGTTGTATCAAGAAGAAATTTTGCCGAATCTCTGTTATATTGGCGGCGGCGGTGAGCTTGCGTATTGGTTTCAGCTGAAGGATTATTTTAACAAAGTGGAAGTACCCTTCCCTATTTTGTTGCTACGTAATTCTGTGCTTTTGGTTCCTAAAATGCTTTCCGAAAAACTGAAAAAACTCAATGTTACTATTGAAGATTTATTCTTGCCCCAGCACGAATTGATGACGAAGCACACCAAGGAAATTTCAAAAATAGACATCGACTTTTCAAAGCAGAAAGAATTCCTAAAACAGCAATTCAAGGATTTATACGAATTGGCAAAACAGACCGACGCATCGTTTTTGGGAGCCGTGGGCGCCCAGGAAAAGAAACAGTTGAACGGGTTGGACAATCTTGAAAAACGATTGCTAAAAGCCCAAAAACGCAATCTTTCCGATGAACTTGAGCGAGTAAGAAATATTCAAGACCAACTATTTCCTAACCAAAGTTTGCAGGAACGCCAACTTAATTTCTCTGAGTTTTATTTGGAATATGGAGAAGGATTGCTGGATGTTTTGAAAGAAAATTTGGAGCCGCTGGATGCTAATTTTACTATTTTGAATTTATAATTATTCTGTTGAAAACCCTTAAAAAAATTCTTCACAACCCTTTAACCAACTTATATATTTAAAGTATTTTTGCCTATGCAAAACAACGTCCTCATTTTAGATTTTGGTTCGCAGTACACCCAACTTATCGCCAGACGCGTGCGGGAACTGAACATTTACTGCGAAATTCATCCTTACCATCACATTCCGGAAAGTCTTGACCCGTTTAAGGCCGTAATCCTTTCGGGCAGTCCGTTTTCCGTTCGCGCGGAAGATGCACCGCATCCAAATCTGTCACAGATTCGCGGCCACAAACCCCTTTTGGCGGTTTGCTACGGGGCGCAGTATTTGGCGCATTTCAACGGCGGTAGCGTAGAACCTTCAAACATTCGCGAATACGGAAGGGCGAAACTTTCCATGATAAAATCGGATGAGGATTTCTTTAAAGATATTCCAGAAAATACAAATGTTTGGATGAGCCATAGCGACACCATTGCGCAACTTCCTGAAAATGGCGTTCGCTTGGCAAGCACTGCAGATGTATTGAATGCAGCTTATAGAATTGAGGGCGAAGAAACCTATGCAATCCAGTTTCACCCAGAAGTATATCACACAACCCACGGCAAGCAATTGCTTGAAAATTTCCTTGTAAATATTGCCGAAGTGCCACAAACATGGACACCCGCAGCTTTTGTAGAAACCACCGTTGAAACTTTAAAAGAACAGATTGGCGACGGAAAAGTTGTACTTGGTTTGAGCGGCGGTGTAGATTCCACAGTTGCAGCAATTCTTCTGAATAAAGCCATCGGCAAAAATCTATTTTGCATTTTTGTAAACAACGGTTTGCTTCGTAAAAATGAGTTTGAAAACGTACTTCACCAATATAAAGATATGGGGTTGAACGTAAAAGGTGTGGATGCTTCGGAACGCTTTTTGGAAGCTTTGCGAAACGAAAGCGATCCCGAACGGAAACGCAAAGCCATTGGCAACGCATTCATAGAAGTTTTTGATGATGAAGCGCATCAATTAACCGGAGTAGATTGGTTGGCGCAGGGAACAATTTATCCAGATGTAATTGAAAGTGTTTCCGTAAACGGGCCTTCGGTTACCATAAAAAGCCACCACAATGTTGGCGGTTTGCCTGATTTTATGAAACTGAAAATCGTGGAACCTTTGCGAATGCTTTTCAAGGATGAAGTGAGACGCGTTGGAAAAGAAATGGGCATTGACCCCGAATTATTGGGCAGACACCCTTTCCCGGGACCAGGTTTGGCCATTCGGATTTTGGGCGATATTACGGCCGAAAAAGTTCGTATATTACAAGAGGTTGACGCAATATTCATAAACGGCTTGAAAAAGTGGGAACTTTACGATAAGGTGTGGCAAGCAGGAGCAATTTTACTACCTGTGAATAGCGTTGGCGTAATGGGCGACGAACGTACTTACGAAAAAGTAGTTGCTTTACGCGCCGTTGAATCCACAGATGGAATGACCGCAGATTGGGTAAACCTTCCGTATGAATTTTTACAGGAAACGAGCAACCATATAATAAACCGCGTTAAAGGCGTTAATAGAGTAGTCTATGACATCAGCTCAAAACCGCCCGCGACCATTGAGTGGGAATAACAAATTGAAATCGAGACTATGTTTGGCAAATCTAAAAAATTGATTATCTCTATGTTGAAGTGTTTAATATACGTTTCGGTGACCTTCCTATTTATGGTGAGCTGTGGCTCGGTTGCGCAGCAGCAATACAAAAGCCATTCGGTTCAAAAAGGCGAAACGGTTTACAGTATTTCTAAGGAATATGGAATTTCTGAAGAAACCATTTACAACCTCAATCCAGATGCAAAAAATGGGTTGAAGGTAAACAGTGTGCTTATCATCCCTTCAAACAGCGTTATTAGTTCTGGCACAAACAATAACAATTTCCGCCAACACAAAGTTAAAAAGAAGGAAACACTATACGGAATTGCACAATTGTACAATGTAAGCGTTGACGAAATAAAAAAGCTGAATAAAGATCTTTATTCCCGTGGACTGAAAAAAGGAGAAAACTTATTGATTCCAGCAAAGGCCAATAATAGTGAAACCAACGGTTCCAATACTGGAAATACTTTACCGGGAACGCAGAAATATACCGTAAAGGCAAAAGAAACCAAATTTGGAATCGCCAGAAAATTTGGAATTAGCATTGCCGAACTGGAAGATTTAAATCCAGATTTGGGTGATAGTTTAAAAGTAGGCACAACGCTAATCGTTCCAGATAAAACAGTACTGGAAAATGCTGAAATTGACGATGAGAATTTTCAGTATTACGAAGTAAAACCGAAAGAAGGATTTTATAGGTTAAAAGCAAAATTTGGTCTTTCCGAAGAAGAAGTTATTGCACTAAATCCGTATGCAAAGGATGGGTTGAAGGATGGAATGATTTTAAAAATACCAAAAGAAGAAAATACAATTTCACAGGAAGATATATCAGTAGTCAATCTTGAAAATAGAATTGAGAACAAAAAGATGAAAACGGTAGCGTTGATGCTTCCCTTCCGCTTAATGCGTAGCGCAAGTGACACAACAAGTAGCGATGAAGATTTACTCAAAAGAGATCCAACCCTTCGTGTGGCTCTAGATTTTTACAGCGGGGCATTGATGGCAGCAGAATTTGCAAAGGACAAAGGTATTTCGGTAACATTGAATGTTTATGACACCGAAAAAAGTGATAGTAAAGTAGCTTCAATCCTTTCAAAAAGCGAATTCAAAAATGTGGATGCAGTAATTGGTCCGCTACTCCAAAAAAATGTGGAAAAGGCTTCAGCTATGTTGAAAGGCGAAAAAATCCCAGTCTTTTCACCTTTGAGCAATAGAGAGATGGCAATGAATGACAATCTTTTCCAAACACTGCCCACAGATGCAGTGCTTCAGAAAACTATGATTC
>Ga0209344_10003834_pt1 | contig 14393 bp, 11 predicted proteins | sample Cruoilmetagenom6_FD_187293 | JGI IMG/M metagenome (GOLD analysis project Ga0209344, IMG submission 187293) | Oil polluted marine microbial communities from Coal Oil Point, Santa Barbara, California, USA - Santa Barbara Oil Seep Sample 6 (SPAdes)... | ecosystem: Environmental > Aquatic > Marine...
GAATACCCTGTGGTCCTGATGGGGCGCATTGGCGAAGATTTCCTCGGCCTGCCGCCGGAAGTCTTGCAAACCTCAATGAAAGAGCACCAAAAGTTCTTCTCGGTCCGTAACCCGAAGTCCGGCCAGATCGAACGCTTTGTCACCGTCGCCAACCGCACCACCTCCGACGATGGCGCGACGATCCTTGCGGGCAATGAAAAGGTGCTCGGCGCGCGGCTGTCGGATGCCAAGTTCTTTTGGGACAACGACCTGCGCACCGTCACCGCCGAGGGCGGTATGGCGACTTGGGTCAAGGCGCTGGAAAACGTCACCTTCCACAACAAGCTGGGCACACAGGCCGAGTTGATCGACCGCATGGCGACCCTGTCGCGTGAGCTTGCACCGCTGGTCGGGGCCGACGCGGATGAGGCCGAGCAGGCGGCACGGGTGGCCAAGGCCGACCTCAGCTCCGAGATGGTCTATGAATTCCCCGAATTGCAGGGCCTGATGGGCAGCTATTATGCGCGCGAGGCCGGCCTGTCCGAGGCCGTGGCCGATGCCGCAAAAGACCACTACGCGCCGCTGGGGCCGTCGGATGACGTGCCGACAGCGCCGGTGTCTATTGCCGTGGCGCTGGCCGAAAAGATCGACAAGCTGACCGGGTTCTGGGCGATTGATGAGAAGCCGACCGGGAGCAAGGATCCCTTTGCGCTGCGCCGAGCGGCTTTGGGGGTTATTCGGATCTTGGTTGAGAATGATCAGACCGCGAAATTGCTACCTGTATTTGCTCGGTCACCAGTCTTCGCTGAAGTGATAGCAATGGGTGATCTGAAGCTCGAACGGATAACTGAAAGTCTCCATGTAGTGAGCTCCAAATTGGACAATGAAAAACAGCTGTGGACGCTTCTTTCAGGTTCGCGGGAAGATGCAGTAAAAGAGAAGGCTGACCTAGAACTCGAAGTTCAAAATACGCGTAATCAAATCGAAGATTACAAGCGCCAGTTCGCAGCGGTGCCTGCTGACCTTCTCTCCTTCATCCACGACCGCCTTAAAGTCTACCTGCGCGACCAAGGCATCCGCCACGACGTGATCGACGCCTGCATCGCCATGGAGGGCAGCGACGACCTGACCCTTTTGGTCAAACGCGCCCGCGCCCTGTCTGAGACGCTGAAAACCGACGACGGCGAAAACCTGATCCAAGGCTTCAAACGCGCCAACAACATCCTCAGCCAAGCCGAAGAGGCCGATGGCGTGGAGTATTCCTTTGGCGCCGATCCGAAGTTCGCCGAAACGGATGCGGAAAAAGACCTCTTTGCTGCGCTGGACAAGGCCGAGGCCAAGATCACCCCAGCGATGGCCGAGCAGGATTTCTCAACCGCGATGGCAGCGATGGCCGAACTGCGCGGACCGACCGATGCCTTCTTTGAGGCGGTGCAGGTCAATTCCGAGAACCCGACCGTGCGGCGCAACCGGCTTAACCTGCTCAGCCGCATTCGCACGATCTGCACCTCGGTCGCCGATTTGACCAAGCTCGACGGGTAAGCAGGGCAGGGGGGCGAGATGACTTGCCCCTTTTGCCGCAACCCCTATGCTGCATCTGAATAGATAAGGTGCCGCAGTGCAGAATGATCCGAACACCACGCTGGTGACCCCCACCGCGCCGATCGCCAATGATAGCCATGGCGGGCGGGCGAAATGTCTGCAACGCCTCGTCCGGCTCGATCTGCCGGTGCCGCGCACGGTGGCGCTCTCTTTTGACGCGGTGCAGCGGATTGCGCGGGGGCAGATGCCCGATGTGCAAGCGGTGGTTGACCAATTCCCCGACGGTGCGCTTCTCTGTGTGCGGCCTTCGAGCCAAGACCCCGATTGGGGCGGGCCGGGGGCGGTGCTGAACATCGGCATCAACGACACATTGTTCGAGCAGTATGCCAAGACAATCGGCGAAGGTCCGGCAGCGGCGCTTTATTCGCGATTTGTGCAGTCCTATGCGGTCAATGTCGCCCGCCTTGATCCCGATATGTTCGACGATGTGAACGGCGATGGCCGCGCCGCGCTGATGGCCTCATTACGCGCCTATGAAGCCGAGACCGAAGAGCGGTTCCCTCAAGACCCCGCGACCCAGCTAGCTGCGGTGCTGCGCTCCATGGCGCGGGCGTGGAACGGCACTTCAGCAAGGCTTTTGCGGCAGGCCAAAGGCGCGCCAGCGGATGCGGGGCTGGGGTTGGTGGTGCAACAAATGGCCTTTGGCGTGGGCAAGGGGCAATGCGGCTCGGGTGTCCTACAGCTGGTCGATAGCGATACCGGGCTGCCGCAGATCACAGGGCGCTACCTGAGCCAGAGCCAGGGCCGCGATGCGCTCGAAGGCGATGCGGCGGCGATGTATTTGACCTGCGACCCCCGCGGCCCGTCGCTCGAAGAATTGGTGCCCGATGCCTTTGCCACGCTGAAAGACCATGCGGCCCTGATGCGTAAGCGGCTGCGGGCGGAGATGCAGGTCGAGTTCGTCATCGAAGGCGGCAATCTCCATATTCTCGACGGTGTGAAAGTAGCGCGTTCCTCACGTGCAGCGGTGCGCATCGCGGTGGCCCTGGCGGATGAGGGCATCATCAGCCGCGAAGAAGCGCTGATGCGGGTTCAGCCGCGCACGCTTTCAGAACTGCTGCACAGGCAGGTTGCTCCTAGCGCCAAACGCGACGTTATCGGACGCGGCATCGCCGCCAGCCCCGGCGCAGCCACGGGTCGGATCGTTTTCTCCGCCAATGACGCGCAGGCCAGCGCCGCGCGGGGCGAAGCTTGTATCCTCGTGCGCCGCGAAACCACGCCAGAAGACATTCGCGGCATGCACGCTGCCCGCGCCGTTCTGACCGAACGCGGCGGTATCACCAGCCACGCGGCGGTGATCGGGCGCGGCATGGGGCTGCCCTGTGTTGTGGGGGCGTCGAACATGCGCTTTATCGTTTCGCAAGGTCAGGTCATTGCGCCGGATGGTCGGGTTTTCGCTGCGGGCGATCAAATCACGGTCGATGGCTCAACCGGGGAAGTGTTGGCCGGTGCGCCGGAAATGCAGGAAGCCGCGCTCGACGATACCTTTAACAGCCTGATGGCATGGGCCGAGGATGTGGCTGACATCGGCATCCGCGCCAATGCCGACACCCCTGCCGACGCCCAGACCGCGCGCAACTTTAACGCCCATGGCATCGGGCTCTGCCGCACCGAGCATATGTTCTTTGAGCCCGGTCGTCTGACCGTGATGCGCGAGATGATCTTTGCCGAAAGCGGGGAAGATCGCCGCGCGGTGCTGGAGCGGCTGCTGCCGATGCAACGCGAGGATTTCACCCAACTGTTCCGCATCATGCAGGGCCAGCCGGTCTGCATCCGCCTGTTCGACCCGCCCTTGCATGAATTCTTGCCCTCCGACAAACCGGGCCAACGTGAATTGGCCGAAGCGCTTGGGCTACAGATGTCCGACGTGACGCGGCGCGTGGCGGCGATGACCGAATACAACCCGATGCTCGGCCTGCGCGGCGTGCGGCTTGGGGTCACGGTGCCCGAAATCTATGAGATGCAGGCCCGCGCGATTTTTGAGGCGACGATTGAGGCCAGCCGCGACGGTGAGCCGGTGGTGCCAGAGATTATGATCCCGCTGGTCAGCGCGCGACGTGAAGTGGAGCTGGTCAAAGCCACAGTTGATGCGGTGGCCGCTGCCGTACGCAGCGAGCGCGACGCGAGCTTTACCTATCGGCTCGGCGTGATGGTCGAGACCCCGCGCGCCTGCCTGCGCGCATCAGAGATTGCGGCGCATTCTGCTTTTCTCAGTTTCGGCACCAACGACCTTACGCAAATGACCTATGGCCTGTCGCGCGATGACGCGGGGCGGTTCATGTCAAATTACGTTCAAAAAGGCGTCTTCCCAGAAGATCCTTTCCACGTGCTCGACACCGATGGGGTCGGCGAATTGCTGCAACTGGGAGCTGAAAGAGGCCGCAAAGCGCAGCCCGGAATCACTCTGTCGATCTGCGGAGAGCATGGCGGCAACCCGGAATCGATCGCATTTTGCCGCGAATCGGGCTTCGATTACGTCTCATGTTCGCCATTTCGCGTCCCGGTAGCACGTCTGGCCGCAGCGCAACTCGCCATTTCGCACAAGATCGGGTAGCGGCGGCGGGTCTTGTCCCAACTTATACCATAATTCGGCGAGAATCTGCACATTCTTGCCCCATGGCTTTACCAGCGGGAACCTTTTAGCTATCCGCCCCGAAGCCATAACAATGATGCGAGGCGCATAATGCGTTCTATCCGTTCGATCTCACTTGCGCTTTCCGTCGCGCTTTTCAGCAACCTGCCAATGACCGCATTGGCCAATTCCGTAAGTGCAAGCGATCTGGCGAAGATCGAAATTCAAGGTCTTAAAGACGCGGGAGCCAGCCGGCTCCAAGAGATGGTCGCCCAGCCGGTATCGGCCAGTGCGCGTGAAGTTAAATACTCCAAAGCTTGGGTTGATAGCCAGCCCAAGGCTGAGGGCAGCGCGGAATTTCGCTGTCTTGCCGAGGCGCTTTACTTTGAAGCGCGCGGTGAATCTGTCAAAGGCCAGTTCGCGGTGGCAGAGGTCATCATGAACCGGGTGGAATCGGCCCGTTTTCCCGGAACGCTTTGCGGTGTGATCAATCAGGGGACCGGGCGAAAGTATCAGTGTCAGTTTACCTATACCTGCGATGGCCAGAAGGAAGTGGTGAATGAACCGCGTGCTTGGGCCCGTGTGGCCAAAGTGGCCCGCGCGGTTATCGACGGCAGCGCGCCTAAACTGACTGATGGTGCCACGCATTACCACACCACCGCCGTGAACCCCAAATGGGCGCGCGTCTACACCAAGACCGCCCGGATTGGTGTGCATCTTTTCTATCGCCACACGTGGAAAACCGCGTCGAAGTGATTTTGCGCAGGCCGGGCCTTCGGGCGCTGGCCTGCCGCGGGCTGGACTGTTAAAGGTGACATCGGCCCTCGGGGCTTTGTCACTGATCTGATAGGCGCCTTCCATGTCCGAAGAAATCCGACTTGCATTTGCGCATCCCGCCGCGCGGGCAGAGGCATTGGCCAGTTCAGACCTGCGCGACCGCATCTCCCTGCGTGATCATATCGTCGAGGTGGAGATCGGCGCCTTTCAGGCCGAGCGTGGGGTAACGCAGCGCCTATCCTTCAATGTTGTGGTCGAGGTCGAACCGCTTACCGGTCCAGTGGACGACGATGTGGACCGCATCCTGTCCTATGACCGCGTGACCGAAGCAATTGCCACAGAGCTTGCCGCTGAGCGGCTCAACCTATTGGAAACGCTGGCAGAGCGCGTTGCCGAGCGGATTTTGACCGAACCACAGGCGGCTAAGGTTTTCGTGCGGATCGAAAAGCTCGACCGTGGGCCCGGTGCGCTTGGTGTTGAGATCATGCGCAGCGGCGGCGGGCAGACTCCAAGCAGCCCGCCCGAGGCCACAGCGCCGCGACCGCAGATTGTTTATCTTACTAATGCTGCAATCCACTCGGGCCATTTGTCCGGGTGGCTTGATCAGTTAGACGCACGCGCTGCGCCGCTTGTTTTGTGTGTCGGACTGCCGGATGCCGAACCTTTGAAAGTGGATGACGCGGGGGCGCAGCACCGAATTGATCTGCTCGCAATTGAGCAGAACGCATGGTTGCTCGCCGCCCAAGACCCGCGCCTCAAGGTGGTGGGCAGCCGGACGGAGTTGGACTGGGCGATGAGGAACGGGCAGAGCGTTGTTTGGGCACCATCCCGCATTGTGCTGGATGCCATCGACGGTCCGGAGGCACCGCCCCGCGATGCAGCCGCGCTCGCCGCTTGGTTCGCGCAAAGCTGCGATGCCGCGCGTTTTCTGCTGATCGGTGAGGTTGCTTCGACAACCGGAGGTATAGCCGCCGAGACTGTTTCGGTAGAAACGGGGATACTGCCGGAATGAGCGTCTATATTCGCCCGTTGGTGCAGACCGGCCCCGCGCGCCCCGCTGCAGCCCTGACGCTTGCTGGCGGCTGGGGCTGGTTCACCCATGTCGAAGTCTTATCGCGCGACGCTGCGCCGCGGATCGTGCCGGTGGGCGATGTGAATGAAGCCGCACGCGTGCCTCTGACCGCACCGCGGCCCTCTATCGTTGGTTTGGCGATGGACCGTCCACGGGTGATGGGAATCTTGAACGCCACTCCCGACAGCTTTTCTGATGGCGGGTTGCATGCCGACGCACAGGTTGCGGTAAAGGCGGGGCAGGCCATGTGGGCGGCAGGAGTGGACATGCTCGACGTGGGCGGCGAATCCACGCGCCCCGGCTCGGAAACGGTCCCCGTGGCCCAAGAGATCGCCCGCGTCGTTCCGGTAATCGAAGGGCTACGTGCGCAAGGCGCAGGCGCCATTAGCATTGACACCCGCAAGGCTGCCGTGGCCGAAGCTGCCGTTGATGCGGGGGCCGATCTTGTCAATGACGTGGCTGGGCTGACGTTTGATCCGGCGCTCGCACCATTCTGCGCGGCGCGGGGTTTGCCGGTTTGCGTGATGCATGCACAGGGGGATCCGGCGACCATGCAGCGCGATCCGCGTTATGACGATGTGCTGCTGGACGTCTATGACTATTTGGAAGCTCGTATCGCGGCGCTGGAGGCGCAGGGCATCGCACGGCACATGATCATCGCCGACCCCGGCATCGGTTTTGGCAAGACGCTAGAGCACAACCTTGCTCTGCTGGCGCGGTTAAGCTTGTTTCACAGCCTCGGCGTGCCGATCCTTCTGGGTGCCAGCCGCAAGCGCTTCATCGGCACCATCGGCGGGGCCGAGGCGGGGGCAGGGCGTGCGCCCGGTTCTATAGGCGTGGCATTGGCGGCGCTCAGCCATGCAGTGCAAATTTTTCGAGTGCATGACGTGGACGAAACCGTTCAGGCAATTACCCTTTGGCGTGCGGCGATGGCAGGAAAGCAAATATGACAAAACTCTTTGGTACAGACGGCGTGCGTGGCACGGCCAATATCCACCCTATGACCGCCGATATGGCATTGCGTATCGGGGCGGCCGTGGGCCGGTATTTCCGCCGTGACAAGGACAGCGCGCACCGCGTCGTTATCGGCAAGGATACACGGCTTTCGGGCTATATGTTTGAAAACGCTTTGACGGCGGGTCTGACCAGCACGGGCATGAATGTACTACTTCTTGGCCCGGTGCCCACCCCTGCAGTAGGGCTGCTCACCCGCTCCATGCGCGCCGATCTGGGGGTCATGATCTCTGCCAGCCACAACCCGGCGAATGACAACGGCATCAAGTTCTTTGGCCCGGACGGATATAAACTTTCTGATCAGGTCGAGCAGGAGATCGAGGCACTGGTGGCGGAGGGCGTGGAGCCCACAGCCCCTGATGAAATTGGCCGCGCCAAACGGATCGACGACAGCCGGTTTCGCTATATCGAACGGGTGAAATCCTCTTTTCCCCGTCAGATGCGGCTTGATGGGCTGAAGGTGGTGATCGATTGCGCCAATGGCGCGGCCTATCATGTGGCGCCGATGGCGCTATGGGAATTGGGTGCAACCGTGATCCCGGTCGGGGTCTCGCCAAACGGGTTCAACATCAATGACGGCTGCGGCTCGACCCAACCGGAAGCAGCAGCTGAGGCTGTGGTGGCGCATGGGGCGGACGTTGGCATCTGTCTGGACGGCGACGCGGACCGCGTGATCCTGATTGACGAGAATGGGCGCATCGGGGACGGGGACCAGTTCATGGCGCTTATGGCCGCACGCTGGGCTAGCGAAGGCCGGCTTAAGGGAAAGGCTTTAGTTGCGACTGTCATGAGCAACTTGGGACTGGAGCGGTTCCTGAACGATCGCGGTGTCAGTCTGGAGCGGACCGCCGTGGGAGACCGCTACGTTGTGGAACGGATGCGCGCCGGGGGCTTCAACCTTGGCGGCGAGCAGTCGGGCCATATTGTGATGACCGACCATGCCACCACAGGCGATGGTTTGATGGCTGGCATGCAATTCCTCGCAGAAATGGTGCGCTCGGAAAAACCCGCGTCAGAGTTGCTCTATCAGTTCGACCCGGTGCCACAATTGCTTAAAAACGTGCGTTTTTCCGACGGGCAAACCCCGCTGGAGGATCCGGGCGTGCAGGCCGCCATCGCGCAGGCGGAGGCTGATCTGGCCCAAGGCGGGCGGCTGTTGATCCGCAAGTCCGGGACCGAGCCTTTGGTGCGTGTAATGGCCGAACATGAAGACGCCGCGCTGATGGAGCGGGTGGTCGACAGTGTGGTCGATGCGGTGAATGTGGCGGTCCGCAGCTAGACCGGGTCAGGCGCGCCGAAACAGACGTTTTAGCGCGCCGTATTGGCTTAACCCCACCCCGGCAAGGATCAGCGCCATCGCATAGATTAGCGAGAGCGGCAGCGGTTCTGACAGAATCAGCGCTCCAAGCAGGACCGACCAGACAGGCACCTGATAGTTGACCAGCGACATAAACACCGGACCCGCCGTGCGCACCACATAAACGCGCAGGAAAGCCGCGCCTGCGGTCGGGACAAGTCCAAGGAAAACAAGCACGGCGAGTGTCTCGGGCGCGGGCAAGGGCGGTGGGCCTTCGGCAATAAAGGCGGCAGGCAGCATGACGGTCGCACCAATCAGCATGAGCACCGTGCCCAACCCAATGGGGTCCACCGCAGGCAGACGCCGCATGAGGATGGACCCCACGGCATAGCATGAGGCCGCAGCGACGCAGGCCACCCGCCCTGTGGTTTCCATCTCGGCCCCAGTGCTTTCCAGCGCTTGCCCGCCGATTAGCAACACCACGCCGATAAATCCGATAACGAAGCCGCCGACTTTGCGCGGGGTCATCCGTTCGCCCGGCAGCAGGAAATGCGCCATCGGCAACACGATCAGCGCAACGGAGGCCATCGTAACCCCGGCAAAACCAGAGGTTACAAACTGCTGCCCCCAAGCGAGCAACGAAAAAGGCAGGGCAGAGCTGATGATGCCGATGGTGACCAGTGTCGCCAAGTCTCCGCCCTTGGGCCGCTCAGTAAAGAGCGCAAACCCCCGGGTGGACCAAAGCGCCAGCATCACCACCCCCGCAAGCCCGATCCGAGAGGCGGCGAGCCAAAACGGCGTGATGCCAGTCAAGGCGATTTCGGTGAATAGAAATGTGCCACCCCAGACGAAACCCAGCAAAGCGATTGAGAGCCAGCTTTTAAGGGTGATCTGTGGCGTGGCGGTCATTCCGGCTCCGGGAAAAGTGCATCGACCCCGGCGCAGGGCCGGGGTCGATGTGGTTCAGTGATGAGTGAGAAATGGCTCAGTTCTTGGCCTTGTCCACCATCTTGCCCGCTGAAATCCAAGGCATCATCTCGCGCAGCTTGGCGCCGACCTGTTCGATACGGTGCTCATCGTTGATGCGGCGGGTTGCTTTGAACGACGGCTGACCGACAGCGTTTTCCTGCATGAAGTCGCGCACGAACTTGCCGTTCTGGATGTCCGTCAGCACGTCTTTCATGCGCTTTTTGGTCTCGTCGTAAGGCAGGATGCGCGGGCCGGAGACATATTCGCCATACTCGGCTGTGTTCGAGATCGAGTAGTTCATGTTGGCGATGCCGCCTTCATAGATCAGGTCGACGATCAGCTTCACTTCGTGCAGGCATTCGAAATAGGCCATCTCGGGGGCATAGCCCGCCTCGACAAGCGTTTCAAAGCCCATGCGGATCAGTTCAACTAAACCACCGCAGAGCACGGCCTGTTCGCCGAAGAGGTCAGTTTCGCATTCTTCGCGGAAGTTGGTCTCGATGATGCCCGAACGACCGCCACCGATGGCGGAGCAATAGGACAGGCCGATTTCCAGCGCCTTGCCGGAGGCGTCTTTGTCAACCGCCACGAGGCAGGGCACGCCGCCGCCTTTGGTATATTCGCCGCGCACTGTGTGGCCCGGACCTTTGGGCGCCATCATGATGACGTCGACGCCTTCTTTCGGCTCGATCAAGCCGAAGTGCACGTTCAGACCGTGGGCAAAGGCAATCGCGGCGCCTTCGCGGATGTTGTCGTGGACGTATTTCTTGTAAGTCTCGGCCTGAAGTTCATCGGGCATGGTGAACATGATCAGGTCGGCCCAAGCAGCCGCTTCGGCGATGCCCATGACCTTGAGGCCTTCGCCTTCGGCCTTGGCGGCAGAAGCGGAGCCTTCGCGCAGGGCGACGACGAGGTTCTTGGCGCCGGAATCGCGCAGGTTCAGCGCGTGGGCGTGGCCTTGGGAGCCGTAGCCGAGGATGGCTACCTTTTTGTCTTTAATGAGGTTCACGTCGCAATCGCGGTCATAGTATACGCGCATGATTTTGTTCCTTTGGTTGCGGTCTATCTGGCCCTCACAATAACGAAGTTGCGTGCAGGAGCCATTGTGTTCGCAGAGGTATTTGTGAAAGGATGAAGTTAATCATTCGCCTGTCGGGCTTAAAACGGAAAAATCATGTTAGACGATCTGGATCGCCGTATTCTGCGCTATTGGCAGGCCGAACCGAGCCTCGCTCCCGGAGAGCTTGCTGAGCGCTGCAATATCACTGCTGGCAAGGCGGCGCGACGGATTGCGCGGTTGCAGGATTTGGGGATCGTGCAGGGCAGCGGTGTGGTGATTGATTGGGCGGCACTTGGCTATGCATTGGAGGTGTCGCTGAGGGTGACGCTGGACAAGACGCAGGCCAATGCATTCGATACCTTCATGGCAGAGGCGCGGTTGGTGCCGGAGGTTATTGAAATTCAAACCTTTCTGGGGCGTGTCGATTTGCGGCTTTCCATCATCGCGCGCGATATGGGCCACTATCAACAAATTTACCGCAGCCGGATTCTCACCCTGCCGCATATTGCTGAGATTGAAGCCCTGATGCATGTCGCTCGGATTAAAACTCAAGAGGGATTGCCGCTGTGATCGCGTTGGATGACATTGACCGGGCCTTGCTGCGGGCGCTGGTGCGTGATGCGACGCAGAGCGCCAGTGCCTTGGGACGCGACTTGGGTCTGTCCCAACCCGCAACTTGGCGCCGGATCAAAAGGCTGGAAGCCGGCGGCGTAATAACGGGGCGGCGGTTGCGGCTGAATGCGGAGGCCTTGGGTTTTGGTGTCACCGTTTTTTTGGGGATCAAGCTCGCGACGCGCGGGCGGGTGAGCCTTGAAGATTTTGAACGCGCGGTTTCGGCGATCCCGGAGGTGCAGACGGTGGAGCATGTCCTTGGCCTGTTTGACTACCGTCTGCGGGTTGTGGCCCGCGATTTGCCTGATTTCGAACGGGTTTTGCGGCGGCGGATCATGACCTTGCCGGGGGCGGGGGAAGTCGAGGCAAATGTGCTGCTAAGCGAAGAACGTTTGCCCGGGCCGCTTTGATTGTAGTTTGCATTTTATCTAAAGAGAGACCGTCCCTCTGTCGGGGTTTAATCATCCTTTTGGATCTCTACGGTTAATTATCGCCGATGATAGATGATATTATTAGACTGCGGCTGCGTACTTGGATGAGTGTGTGGATATTTACCGTGACGATGGCACTTGGCACGGTGTTTGCCTGTGGGCTTTTAATGGATGTGATCTATCCTGAAAACCTGCGCGCGATTTTGGGCGCTCGTGCGGTGTTAATTACGACGATTATTACAGTGCCGATTGCCTTTTTTATCGGGATGAAATTGCGGGAAAACACGCGGTTGAGCGATGAATTGGTCCGGTTGGTGAACCGCGACAGGCTTACTGATGTCGCCACCCGGGATTTCTTTTTCAAGCGGATGGAAAATGATCCAAACGCATACGGCGTGTCGTTAATGGTTGATATCGACCATTTTAAGCAGGTCAACGATGAACACGGTCACTATGCCGGGGATGCGGTGATCAAACACGTAAGCCAAGTCCTGCGGGCCGAAGTCCGGCAACAGGACATCGTTTGCCGTTTTGGGGGGGAAGAATTTGTCGTTTTCCTCCATGAGGTGAGCGCCGATCAGGGTTTGGTTGTGGCGGAGCGCATGCGCACAGCTGTCGCGGCCGCTGTAGCGCCGACGGGCGGCGAGGGGCCGGCGGTCTCGGTAACAGTTTCAATTGGCGGATCACTCAAGGAGCGGATGACAGATATCAATATCTCGATCCAACAGGCCGATGCGGCGCTCTACCGTGCCAAAAGCAATGGGCGCAATCGCACGGTCGTCGACTGGTTGCCCGCGCCATCAGAGAAGACCATGGCAGGCTAAGGCCAAGCCGCAGCCTGCTAAGGGCGAATTGCATTTGACACCGGGGCGACCTATGCCTGTTCTCTGATAGATGGAGAAATTCAATGGCATTGCTCGACACGGTAGATCCGACTGGGTTGGATGAATTTAGCGTGGTCTTCACCGACCGCTCCCTTAACCACATGTCCGCTGAGTTCCAGCAGGTGATGCGCGATCTCTCAGCTTGGCTTGGCGAGGTTTATAACGCGGAGGCGGTGGCGCTCGTCCCCGGCGGCGGCACCTATGCAATGGAGGCTGTCGCGCGGCAGTTTGCGCGCGGTCAGAACGTGTTGGTGGTGCGCAATGGTTGGTTTTCCTACCGCTGGAGCCAGATCATCGAAAGCGCTGATCTGACCGCTGGTGCCGAGGTGCTTAAAGCCCGGATGCAAGGCAACAGCAGCCCTGCGCCCTTTGCGCCTGCGCCGATTGATGAGGTCACCGCCGCGATCCGAGAGAACAGGCCGCAGGTGGTTTTTGCACCGCATGTGGAGACCAGCTCGGGCATGATCCTGCCGGACGACTATATTAAGGCGATGGCGTCGGCGGCGGAAGAAGTCGGTGCCCTGATGGTGTTGGATTGCATCGCCTCGGGTTGCATTTGGGTCGACATGAAGGCGCTTGGCGTTGATGTGCTGATCTCGGCTCCGCAAAAGGGGTGGAGCGCTTCGCCCTCTGCCGGCTTGGTGATGATGTCCGCCCGCGCCGAAGCGCGACTGGCGGAGACCACGTCGGACAGTTTCGCCATCGACCTACGCAAATGGCGCGACATTATGAAAGCCTATGAGGCGGGCGGCCATGCCTATCATGCGACCATGCCCACGGATGCGCTGCGGCTGTTTCGCGATACGGTGCGCGAGACGCGGGACTATGGCTTTGATCGGCTGAAGGAGGCGCAGTGGCGTTTGGGGGATGCGGTGCGCGGGGCGCTTGCCGAACGCGGGGTGACCTCGGTCGCCGCTGACGGTTTTGCCGCGCCCGGCGTTCTGGTGGGCTATACCGATGACCCGGATGTGCAAAACGGCAAGGCGTTTGCCGCGCAGGGCATGCAAATCGCCGCGGGGGTTCCGCTTCAGGTGGGGGAGCCGGAGGACTTCCGGACTTTCCGCCTTGGGCTCTTTGGCCTTGATAAGCTTTATGACGTTGATGCCACCGTGGCGCGTCTGACCAAAGTGCTTGACGAGGTTTTGTAAGCCCTTGCGCCGCTTTCTAGCGGCGCAGGCCCAGCCCCATCTGCATGAGCATTTTGCGCACCTGCGGCAGGGCGTAGAGGGCGTTTAACCCAGCAGCCCGGGCGTCGCGGGCCAGCGGCGTGCTGGCTTGGCTGGCGCGGTTCAACAGGTCGATGCCGCGCACCCGAAGGGCGATGTCTGCATGGCGGGCGCGGTGATACGCCTCCAGCATCTCGGCACTGCCAAGTTGGTCTGGTGCCTTGCGGGCAAGGTCGAGCAGGGTGGTCAGATCGGCCAGTGACATGTTCAACCCCTGCGCGCCGATGGGCGGTACGACATGGGCGGCCTCGGCCAGCAGAGCAATGCGTTCACCTGACAAGCGTTTGGCTTCTTGGCTGATGATGGGCCAGAGCGCGCGTTTGCTGGCTAGGGTCAGCGGGCCAAATAGATGCGCCGACCGCGCCGTTGCCTCGGCCTCAAAAGCTGCCACCTCCAGCGCGGCGCGGGTCTGTGTGGCGGGGCCGTCGTCCATCCAGACCACGGCAGAGCAGGGCATGCCGTCGCGGTCTGGCAGGGGGACAAGGGTGAAGGGGCCGCCGGAGCGGTGGACTTCGGTTGAGACATTTTCATGTGGGATCGGGTGGGTGACGCTGAAGGCGAGCGCCTTCTGGCCGTAGCGGCGGGTGGTGACGTCGATCCCGGCTGCCTCGCGCATGGGGCTGTTGCGGCCATCGGCGGCGGCGACGAGGCGGGTTTTGATCCGGCTGCCATCGCTCAGGCCCACGCGGGCTTCGCTGCTGCGGGTGAAGAGGGTGGTTGTGCCCGTACCGGAACGGAAATCGACGTTGGGCAAGTCTTCGAGGCGGGCCAATAGCTCACGGCGCAGCAGCCAGTTGGGGAAGTTCCAGCCGAAGGGCGCGTCGGATATGTCAGCGGCATCGAACTCGCGCGTGGTGCGGGGCGTGGCCTCTTCGCCGCCGGCGTCGACAATGCGCAT
>Ga0209344_10003835_pt1 | contig 14391 bp, 10 predicted proteins | sample Cruoilmetagenom6_FD_187293 | JGI IMG/M metagenome (GOLD analysis project Ga0209344, IMG submission 187293) | Oil polluted marine microbial communities from Coal Oil Point, Santa Barbara, California, USA - Santa Barbara Oil Seep Sample 6 (SPAdes)... | ecosystem: Environmental > Aquatic > Marine...
AGCGTTTCGTTCGTAATTTCCGCCAATTCCATTCCGTAATTTATACCGGAAATGTTCGGCGATGTCCAGCTTGATAGCTTAAACCGTTGGTTTACACAGCGATTATATGGAGGACAAATTCACCCTGGGGTGATAACGACTATGCACTGTGCTGGTTGCTCATCAAATGGTAACGGATCAAGCAGCTTGATTAATATTAATCAAGCTGCTTGATCCGTTACCTTCCGTTGTTTTGTGTACGAACTTATCAGTTATTTCACCATATAAAACTCGTTTGTCATGTCTATTCTGGTTTTTCAAAGGGGTTCGGGACAGGCCTTACAAATTACATCTGCTGTGTAATTTGTAAGGCCTGTCCCGATGTGAGACAAGGCTTGGTTGTTGGATTTTTGAGGAGGTCATCCGCAAAGTCTCCGGCTTTACCGGAAGCTTTCTTATTACTTTTTCAAATCATCAGTTTTCTTTTGCAAACTATCAATTCTCTTTTGCAAATCATCAATACAAGCCTGGATTTTGACCTTGTCGGCCGCATGTTTTTTTTTGCAATCTGCTGTCGAATTAGGGACGCTAGCTGCATATGACGGCAAAGCGACAAAAGCTGCCAATGCAAAAACCAGCATGCTCATGAAAATTTTCATAAATTAATTTCCTTTAATATATTGGCACTTTCAGGGAGTACATTTAAAAAACTCCAATTTTGTCTGATGGGTGCCTGATTAGCCCTCCAAGCCATCAATGCAAGCCTCGATTTTGGCCTCATCACCTGCATAAGTTTCTTGGCATTCTTCCACCGTCTCAGGGGCATTCGCAAATGCCGGAAAACTGACGGCAGCTACAAAAACAAACACCAACATGTTCATGAAGTTTTTCATTGTTTAGTTTCCTTTAAAAAGTTAATTGAAAACTGACCTTATGTCAGTGCTTGAATAGTAAGCAAATTTGATGCCAGTTTTTATAATCTATATAAAACAATAGATTATAAAAACATGAGTCATGTTTAGCTGATAATAAAAATAATCATGTCGTTTATAAGTGACATTTTCTTATGGGTGTTAATAACATGCTGAATATAAATCTAATTAGCAGTCTCTGATTAGAGACAATTAACGTATTTATTCTAATAAACTCTGGGATCTTAAAACGCTGGTTGTCAGTTAAGTCGCCGATTCGGCGGATGACCTGTGAACAGGCCTCAATAGTTTTGCGCTGCAGGCCTGTGAGCTTCAGGTGCTGCAGATGTGACGGGTAATTCAGTTTGAAATTTGCGTCAGAGAATACTTCCATTCTAAGATAACTGTGTAGTACGTCATGGATCAATCCCTCGCGCGAGGTCAACCCATTGGAGTGCCGTCAGTCTACTAGCGCAACGCTCAACCGGAGCGTGGTCATTACTTGCTTAGGTTGCTGTTTTAGTTATGCTGAAGACCCTTCACTTAGTGCTATTCTGGTCAGACTCAGACTTGATTTAATTTTTCTATATTACGTTAGGCTGGGATTTAGACGGTTGTCGAAATCAGAAAGGTAAACTTAAATGAAAGTTCTCATTATTCTCACATCTCACGACCAACTCGGCAACACTGGAAAGAAAACGGGTTTCTGGCTGGAAGAATTTGCTGCGCCTTATTACGTGCTGGCAGATGCTGGCGCGGTGATCACGCTGGCCTCGCCCAAAGGCGGACAGCCACCTCTAGATCCAAAAAGTAATGAGCCTGACTTCCAGACAGAAGCAACGGAACGCTTCAAAAAAGACAGGGCCGCTCAAACGGCTCTAGCAAATACAGTGAAATTATCAGAAGTCTCATCCGTTGATTACGATGCGGTATTTTATCCTGGTGGCCACGGGCCAATGTGGGATTTGGCAGAGGATCGTCAATCTATCGCTTTGATTGAAGCAATGTTTGCCGCCGGAAAGCCGGTTGCTGCAGTTTGTCACGCACCTGCGGCATTTCGACACACAAAAGCCCCTGACGGCTCTCCTCTGGTAGAGGGAAAATCTGTAACGGGTTTCAGCAATACTGAAGAAGACGCCGTTCAACTTTCAGACGTTGTTCCCTTCCTGCTTGAAGATGAGTTAAAAGCGAAAGGCGGAAACTATTCAAAGGCCGATGACTGGCATCCATATGTTACGACTGACGGCAACTTGATAACCGGCCAAAACCCGGCATCATCAGAACTTGTTGCGAAGGCTGTGCTGGATAGATTGAAATAATAAATGCCTTACAAACGCATGCAGTCGGGCAAACCACTCGCTACGCTCGCAGTTTGCTATTAATGTGCGGCGTTCAGCAACTTAGATAATGAACGATAAAATAGCGCTACAGGAAAGAAGTTGGACCATAGGATGTTGAAGCTTAATGAGAGTGTACTGGCTGTAGTTCCAATTGCTGAGGTGGATGAATCGCACCTAGTGGCATAGTGCCAGCGTAGAGACAGAAAGGAAGAGGAGACACCAAATGGATCAGAAAAAACTGGAAGAACACGGCATGGACGCTTCGAATTTCATCAAAAATTACGTTGAAAAACACAAAAAGGAATTGGAAAAACTGAGAGAAAATGCGAATGCGCTGAAGTTTGAAGGACAGTGGTTCATCATTGGCGATGACGAATACCTGCAGAAGAGACTGCAGTACGCGACGACGTCATTCGAAGAAGCGGACGTTTCCCCGCGCATCATTTTGTATGCGGCTGGAGAGCAGGATATCCAGAAGGCGATGGGCTTGTGTCGCGAGCTTGGAATGGCGATTGCCGTGCGAACGGGAGGGCACCAATACTGCGGATACTCATCGACCTTGCCGGTAAACATGCAGATCGATCTGAGCCAGACCTTTCCACTGTACGAGTATGACACGGCGAACAACGTGCTGCGCTGCGGCGTCAGCCACCCTTTGGGGGACTGGGCCGAGAAGAATCACGAGAACGGAATCTACCTGCCGATGGGAATGTGCGCGCATGTGCACCTCGGTGGTCATGTACACACTGGAGGATGGGGAATGGTGGCGCGAAGCCATGGCATCCTGGCAGATCACGTACTGGCGTTCGATATCATACTTGCGAGTGGTGAAAAAGAGCGGATCGTTCGGCCCGAACCTGGGAATACGTCGGAACACAACGACGACGTGTACTACGCTGTATTGGGTGGAGGGAAAGGAGGCGATTTCGGGATCGTGACGCATTGGGAATTCAGTCCTTTACGCGACGAAAATTATCCTAACTCTGCGTGCTACACGTTTCTGTGGCTTTGGTCGGAGAAGAAGATGAAAGCCGTAGTGCGCAAGATGGAGCAATTGTCCAAGCTGTGCGCAAATAGTACGGTCCCATCCGACTATGAGTTTATGCTGACCATCACGGGTTACGGGTGGATAAACTGGGTGTCCGACTCGACCATAAGTGAATTGAAAAAGCTGGGCTTCGGCGACGACCTTTCGGTTCCGGCGCCGCCTCTGATCCAGCTGTGGATGTGTTTCACGAACAAGGGGGGAGTGTGTGAGAAGTTCAACGACCAGTGGTTCGAATCGTTCACTGCAGGAGATGTCTGCGGGAAACCGCTGGTGGCCAATCGACTGAAGAACACCCCTGTTTCCGCAGGACTCGCGCAACATTTCATTATGAAACAGGATCGGGAGATGGATTATCCGTTCGTCAAGCGCTCTCGAGTCACGATGAACGTACCAGAGGGGCTTGCCGAGACGTATACCGAGCGCATGGTCAAGATCATGTCCATGCCCAAGGGTCTCTGTCAGCACCTCGTCTCGCAAATGCAGATCTATGCGGGTGGTGCTGTGGCGGAAAACGGGAAAGCAGGCGTCACGTCCTATTCGTGGCGCCAACAAGCTTTTGCCATGAGTCACGACTCATTCTATTCGGTCAACTGGTTCTGCGACAACGAACGCCAGGATGCGGAGCAATGGCAAAAGGAAAACGATGCGGTATTCATCGGGCAAAAGGCGTTTGCTGACGCGGATATGCGGATGTTTGCATACACCTTTGGCGACCGAGTGCTAGAGGAAGTGTGGCCCTGCTTCTATGACAGTAAAGAAAAATATGAACGATTGAGAAGAATCAAGGGGAAACTTGACCCGAATGGTCTCTTTTCTGCCAATCAATTTTCCTTGCCGCCGTTGTAGAGACTGGGTCATCAAGGAACGGAGCAGAAGCCTTGCTCCGTCTTTAAAGTCAAACATTTTTCAGATAATCGTGTTGATATGACTGTTAAGTTTTGTGTACACCAAAGCACAAATTCACCAGCTTACGCATTGCGACACCAATGGGCTCATCGTACCGTTTGAGTCTGAGGGACAACATAGCCCCAGACGAGGGGATTGCCATGTTGCTAACCACCCCGGGAAGTGATCAGGACGCTACAGAGGGCGCTCCATATCAAGGCCAAGCAAGTAACACGCCTGCTGTGTTACGCGCTCGATGATTGAGCACAGGTGCGACATCCTCAGTCGCGCTGTAAATGCAGGTCGTGTAAATGTGTATGCCTTGGCGTGAAGTACATCAGAAAGCCTGGCGTACGTACGGTTTGATGAGGGAGGTCAGGCGAGAGCCTCACTCTCTGCTCTACCATTATTCATTTAAAAAATACGGTGTAGATAAGCAACCTTATTGCCAATAATCATATTGTCTCTACGTTTATTTTATTAAGTCACCCTTCTTTTATCTTTTCCACTTCATAAATTTAACCCTGGGTCAAAAATAACCCAAAAGTGGGTCAATCCCACCCATTCCTTTGTCACTGACGTTTTCCAGTCAATTTACTGCCTGCAACATTTACTTTGATGGGTGCGATATGACCCACCCCTTCCCTCTTCTTTAAATATTATTAAACTTATTAATCAATATGTTGATTGATACTGTAGTGCCTAGCACGATATATGCTTGGTATCAACTGTGTGCGACACAATAGTCCAGTCAATTTTTCGGTTGGACGTTCTGATGATTAACTAAAAATTATTCATAATTAAATGGTTACGGATAATTAACAGAAAACTACGACATAGTTATTAATAAGCGGCTCGGTTCCGGGCGGAGCCCGCATTATCAAGCCTGCGTAGGATGGGCAGCTATTAATTAGAGAATTAAATGATGAATGAATCAAAGCTACTACGGTAATAGCTGCGGCGAAAAGAGGATGAATTAATCTAATGCAAATTTAACACTAGGAGGAAACAATCAATGATCAAGCTAACCAGTGAATTAGACCTAAGTAACATACCTGGGGAAGATTTCCGTAAAGACTTCAAACTACGTGCTGCTGTCGTACGAGAAGGTAAGATTCTTGGTGCAACGATACTCGATGCAACAAAAGCAAAAGATGGAAGATTGTCATTTGCCGTGGAATTTGATCCGCCGATCATCGGAAACGTAAAGTTGCCTTGTCCTGTGACTTTAATTATTGGCCCCGATGTGAGTGACCGAGAGTTACTAGGCATTGAAACTACTCGACATGTTATTGACTTTACACCACGAAAAAGTGACATATCCAGAGGAAAGAATCTGGCAAATAATAATGCATCTATTAAAGTGGATAGGATTTCAGTCAGTCCAGTGCTTTACCGACGATGGTTAATTTTGTGCCGCACTTATACTATACGAGGCCGAGTAGTTTGTCGGCAATGGAAATATGATTCCATTGAGCAGCAATGGGTTTGGTGTGATGAGCCAGTGCCTGGTGCAACCGTAGAAACCTATGATGTTGATTGCTTTCTATGGTGGACCAAGCGTGATTTAATTACCACGACAATAACGAATGTAGATGGAACTTTCGAGGTTAGTTTTCGGTGGTGCTGTCTACTTTTCTATCCCTGGTTGCGCAATAATTGGATAATTGATCAAGGTGTTTTACAACGGATAAAACATACATTAATAGCAGAAGATATCCCTGTTCCACCTATACCACCGCAACCGGATCCGCTATTTCTCCAAGACTTACTTAGTAGTACCACTAAACAACCAGGGACAGTTATTGGCGCTGCGGTTTCCCAATCAAATCTATCATTATCCGCAGCTCCTGGCGTGAACCAACCGCTATCAGCAGAGGCCATGATACAGGCATTTCCTAATGTACCAGAGCTTGTGCAATTGCGCTGCTGGCCTTGGTGGCCGCACAGTGACTGTGCGCCGGATATTGTGTTTCGGGTTACGCAACCCTGTAATGGTGAAGTTCGTGAAATCTATACTGAGACCAATACGCAAACACGCTGGAATATCTCTACTTTACTTGATGTCACGTTACTGGCTAATGATAAGGCTTGTTGCCTGCCCACTTGCCGTGATCCGGAATGTCCAGAGTGCTTGACGTTAAGTTGGGTTGGGTGTGTGCCTGCTGATCTGATTGGGAACAACATTGGACCATTAAATCTGCGAGGGTATGCACATACGGCAGCGTCGCTAGACAGACCTTTCTACGGAAACCTTAGCATTCGCGGCGGTATAGGTGCTGATGTGGATTACTTTAAAGTCCAATATTCTAAGAATGGCGGGGCTTGGATTAATTTGCCGGTACCTGCATTTGGCGGGTATACACGGCGCTATTGGGACGGGTCTCAGTTTATACCTGTTGGTTTTTCACCTGATCTTAAAACGGGTCAGACCGTGATAAGAACACGACGACACTTCGAAGATCTCAATCCGGCCATTCCAAGATTTGGTGGCAATGTGATATGGGACAATTTCGATAGCTTGTTTGTATTCGACACGGATGTTGGTCTTACGCCTGATGCGCTCTATCAGCTACGTTTTGTTGGTTACTCTTCTGATTCCTCAGATGAGCTTATTTTGAGTAGTGAGCGTATTTTACCAACTTGCGGCCAACAAACGGCTGAGAGTATATATATCCGAGTTGATAATCAAGCTAACAATCATCCAGCACCGACACCTGCACACCCATGCACAATCATTCATAAATGCACAGACGAACCCGAATCTTATATCAGAAAGGTCTGTAAGAATGAGGGGCAACCGGATGAGGTCTGTATATCGGCTTGCGACATTGTTCGACTGAGTCCTACCGATACACTTACTATTCATTTCACTGCAACCTGCCCAACTACTGTTGAAGATGGACACCTCGGCGGCTATTGGTTACGCGCCGAACACGGTATATCAGGTGCTTTCTATATTGGCACTGGAGCGCACGGAATTTTCCAGGCAGAGATGCCTGGTCCTGGCGTTCAGGTCGGGCCTTCATATAGTCAAGCTTTGGTTCAGGGAGCACCACGACCTCATTGGTATGGGGGTGATTACAAGGTGACTATCACTGGCGCCGATTTCCCTGAATGCTGTGCTTATTTATTCCGCCTTCGTGCCTGGAAACGGACAACAAATGGTTGTTCGTCACCCGAAGTCGTTCATTGGAATCAGTTTTCTTATTCGTTTACGGTGTTAAGGCCTGAATTGTGTCCAGACGTTTGCCCTTAAGTTCTTGTTGAGTATTAAATAAAATTAGAACCCAGATCCGAATGGAATATAGAGAGAGTCAGGCAGGGTGCGTAAAACGCACCCTGCCTGGTGATTAATGTCGAGTTATCGGAGATCGATTGCAAAAGGTGGTACTTGTTTTTTACGGTGGTGACTTATCGGCGACAACGATTTGTATGCGATGAAAATGTTCGGAATGCATTTCGTGAACGCATTAAGGTTGTGCGGACGACTAACCCTTTTGCTATTAATGTATGGATGTTGTTACCAGACCAACTTCACTGTATTTGGACATTGCCGCCGGATTGTCGCAGATTGGCCGCATTCGACGTTTCATCGATATGTTTTGAAGGGATTTACCCGTTGGATTGGGGAGTTGTTATTGCCGATAAGGAACTTGAAAGTTTTGGTGAGACATGAACCCGCATAGGATGGTTAGAGTAAAGCGAAACTCATCAATCAATGCACGGGGATCAAGATGATGGGTTTCGGCTATCGCCTCTATCCATACTACGAACTAATATTTGGAGCTAAGACATGCCATTACACAGCTACGGCGTTTTAAAAGGACGTGCCATTAATAAGCGGCTCGGTTCCGGGCAGAGCCCGCATTATCAAGTGCATATTATTGATGACACAATGGACTATCGGATTGCGATCAATGTAAAGTCAAAGCTCAGTCCTTCAGAGTTACTTTATATTGTGGATGAACATTTTGTGCATTCTATTACGCAAGATTTGCCAGATTTTGAACGCGGGTTTACTGCCATTAATTCAACACCAGGTGGCATTGCGCTGGATTTTATTCGCGGCAATCTGTTCAATCCGAGCAAGATGATTCCTTTACCACATGATATTCCAGGGCCAGATAACGACCTGAATGACAAAATTAATTATTTTGTGGAACGAGCTATCGGTGACAGCGATGCAATGATTTATGCCTTTGGCGAACGCTGGGGACCAGAACAAAATATAAAAGATAAATACTTCGGCTTCAAACCTGGTAACGGTATCCATGACATCCATATGAACCAGGGAAATGTTGGCAAATTTATTAAAGATGATGGCGTATGGCAGGACGGTGGCCTTTTATTGCACTTCCCGGAACAAGACCAGTGGGTCGGCATTTTTCTGGCGTTTCAATCGCAGTCATGGCATACCGATGACAGAACTGGTCACACTATTTCGGTCGATGGTGAGATTACGGATGGCTCAGTACGTATTGTTGCCGCAAAAGTTAATCCTGCCAGCAATGATGTTGGCAAGGAAGCGGTTATTCTGTTGAATGCATCCCCTGAAGCGATTGATCTGGACGGATGGATGATTGCCGATAAAAACAAGAAAAAAGAGCGCTTAACCGGGCCATCCTTGGGAGCAGGAGAAACGATGACCATCACGTTAAGCGGTAAAAATACTCAGCTCTCAAATAATGGCGGCATTATTACCTTGTTAAATAAAAACGGCATCAAAATAGATGGTGTTTCCTACACTAAAGTGCAAGCCAAAAAACAGGGTTGGACATTGGTATTCTAATATATAACTCATGTAGATGAGTCGCCAGGTAGGATGCATTCCATGCACCAAAAAAGATCAAGATGGCGATGAACCACGTTGACTACATTCATTTCAATCCTGTACAACATGCTTAGGTCACTCGCTCTGTTAATTAGCCGCATACAACATTGCATGGCAACATTGAGCGAGGAATGGCAGCATCGAATTGGGATGGGGAAATGGGTAATGAAGTAGATAGTTATGGTGAACGGTGAAATGTTGGGCTATGAGCGTAAGGTATGACTAAATGGGACTGGGCCATTCTGGCAACCTTTATTCTGTACGCGCTCTATGCCGGATTTCGTGAACGGAAACGAGCCTCTCAAAATCTTGATGAGTATTTCTTAGCCGGGCGGAGTCTCTCGGGGTGGAAGGCGGGATTGAGTATGGCGGCCACGCAATTCGCCGCTGATACCCCTCTTCTCGTGACCGGCCTGGTCGCGACCGCAGGGATCTTTGCCTTATGGCGTTTGTGGATTTATGCCTTAGCCTTTCTCCTTTTGGGGTTTTTGTTGGCGCCGAGTTGGCGGCGGGTAGGTGTGCTGACCGATGCGGAAATAACAGAGGTGCGCTATGGTCATCGTGCCGCCGCGGCATTGCGGGGAATAAAAGCCATTTATTTTGGCACGATTATCAATTGCACCGTCTTGGCTATGGTCCTTCTGGCCGCGACACGTCTCGCCGAGCCATTCCTTCTTTGGAATCAATGGCTACCTCCAGCCTTCTTTGAATTCTGCGTCCATATTGTGCAATGGGTTGGTGTGCCATTTGCGGTTGGGGGTATGGAAACAGACACAATTTGGATTCGTTCCACCAATAATTTATTTTCAATTGGCACCATGGTGTTGGTGACCATGTTGTATTCCACCACCGGTGGGTTGCGCAGCGTGGTCAACACGGACCTGGTGCAATTTGCCATTGGTATTGTGGCGAGTATCGGATTTGCTTGGGTAGTGGTCGATTATGTAGGCGGGCTTACGGCACTCACTCACCGAATCCAAGAGCAGTTCACCACAGCTGCAGGCTATCCACTGACAGGAGATGAGCTCTTGGCCTTTACGCCGTTTGGGGCCAAAGATGCGACGATGATGATCATCTTGGTCTACGGTTTCCAATGGCTGTTGCAGATGAATGCTGATGGCACTGGTTACCTGGCCCAGCGATCCATGGCCTGTAAAACCGATCACGATGCTCGTCTGGCGGCTGTGGTTTTTACGGTGGCACAAGTCCTGTTACGCAGTTTGATTTGGTTGCCGTTGGCTTTAGGATTATTGGTGATTTTTCCCCCAGTTCCTGACTCAATCGATATGGCGGCGCGGGAGTTTACCTTTATCCAAGGAATCGATGAACTTTTGCCACCTGGCTTGAAAGGACTCATGCTGGTTGGCATGTTAGCCGCCTTGGCCTCGACGGTGGATACGCATTTGAATTGGGGCGCGTCCTATTGGACGAATGATGTATATCGTCGATTTATTTGTCAGTCCTGGTTAAAACGTACACCCTCCAATCGTGCATTAGTATGGGTGGCACGTGGAAGCAATGTGCTTATTTTAGTCATTGCCCTTTGTATTCTTCCATGGTTGTCCTCAATTCAAATGGCGTGGCAGTTGAGCCTGTTATTGGGCTCGGGGATGGGTGTGTTGCTGGTATTACGGTGGATCTGGTGGCGTATCACTGCCTGGGGTGAATTAGCCTGCATCATGACCTCGATCATAATGGCGCCGCTCTTGTTGTGGGGGTTGCCGGAGCAAGAGGAATTGCGGGTACTCATCATGGGGATTGGTTCGGGGATGATTGGCGTAGGGGTCTCGTTATTGACTGGCCCCGAAGATAATGACCGCTTAGAAAATTTTTATCGACGCGCCCAACCCCCAGGGTTCTGGGGACCGATAGAACAACGCGTCAATCCTGATCATCCAGAAAGTTCTACACGATTTTGGCGAGCAATTTTGGCAATGGGGCTTGCGGCCTTGTCAATATTTTGTTTCCTGACGGGTATCGGTTCATGGATGGTTGGAAGTCCCGCGCCAAGCTGGATGCCCTGGCGGGAAGCTTGGATTGCCGGGCTTCTGGTTATAGGGACGATATTATGTCCCTTGTGGATAAAACTTGGTTTTCAACAACCCAAACTTGGTAGTCAGCCGAGTTAAAAGATGAAAAAGGCTTTAACAACCATCATCGCTTTTGACGGACGGTTAAATAATGTACCGGATGTGCCTACACCGCGTTTTTCTTTGATTCAGATAGATATTGTTCAACCGAAAATAGTGGCGCTATTTTTGAGAAGCAAAGCGTAACGGGTCAAGCGCGGTAGATGGCGACTTTAAAGCCAAGCATTTTTCAGATAATCGTGTTGATATGGCTGTTGTGTTTGAATTGGAATGGGCAAATAGGTGATGGAGTCCAATGTATTAAATTTAATCGATTCTGAGCGATCTTATCAACAGCAGTTAATCTTGCGGGTTAAAGCCTCGTCCGGGGAATTATCCGTATGTCCCAGTAGTGTTTCGAAAAGCTTTACACATATAGAAAATTTTTATGTTTTAGATTGTAGGAAGCGGCGTCGTGGTAACGCGGGGGCAGCACCAGTGCGACATCCGCAGTCGCACTAGTAAACGTAGGTCGTGCAAATGTGCATGCTTTGGCATCAAGAACATCGGAAAGCCGTGTGCGTTAATTTCGTATACACGGCTTGATGAGGAAGGGCAGACGAGTGCCTGTTCTCTACTCTACCCATCTCTTCAGACTCGCCCAAATGGTAGGGCTAATGGACGGCCTTTCCATACTCAATGCGCTCAATCGCGGGCAAACAGCAGAAAAAGTGTCAGGATTCTTTACACTTACACTGCGAATAGACAATTAAATTTTTGCAAGATATTGATGTATATCGTTTATGCATATAAGGCGCGATACTTGCTTATGTTTTGTGGCGACTATGAATTTTGGTTTTTTAGTATTTTTATTGCTTTCTTGCAAGCGCTTTAAATGTTATCAGCCTCCGCTGTGCCTGTAGGCATGTCACGCAGCTGTGCGATGGTTTGCAAACCGAGACCGCATGGCATCACTATAAATGAATCACACTTCGAGAAATGGGTCGAGCCGATTGGTGGGGATTGCCCTGCAATAATAAGTAACCTCTGAGGAGTAAAGAATGAAAAATAAGATTCTGCAGTTTGCCGCCATATTACTGTCGTTTGTCATGTTGGTTCCAATGTCACAGGCTCAGTCGTGTTCCCGCACGTTGAATCCGACAAGTGCGACCATTCCTGCTGTCGGTGGCAACGGCTTCTCGGTCTCGGTGAAGGTACCACAAGGTTGCTTCGTCACCGCAAATGGCTTTCTCGCCAAGAGCAACGATGCGTGGATTCACCTCATCGGCGGACCAGGATCTTCCCAGCCCGACGGTTCGGTGCAGTACTTTGGTTCAAGCGCAACCGTGACCTACAACGTTGATGCAAACAAGGCTGCGAAGACGGACATCGGCACGATCACCATCGACGGACAAACATTCACTGTGACCCAGCTTGGTGTTCCGGTGCTTGGTCCTCCGTCATGCGCCCGCAAGTTAAATCCGACAAGTGCGAACATTCCTGCTGCTGGTGGTAGCGGCTTTTCGGTGTCAGTGACGGAACCGTCAGGTTGTTTCTTCCCCGCAGTCGGCTTTTTCGCCAAGAGCAACGATTCGTGGATTCACCTCACTGGCGGATCAGGCTCTCCCCAGTCCGACGGTTCGGTACAGTACTTTGGTTCAAACGCAAGCGTGATCTACACTGTTGACCCTAACCCAGGTCAGAAATTGGATATCGGAACGATTACTATCGACGGACAAACCTTCAAAGTGAACCAGGCTGGAACAGCGCCACTGCCGAACAGCGCATCAGCGCTGGAGATTCCGGGGCCAGGCAGCTTCAACAGCGGTGTCGGTCAAATCTCAGGGTGGTCTTGCGCGGGTCCCGTTACTGTTTCCATCGACGGAAAGCCTCCCGTGGCGACCAGCTACGGCTCTGCGCGCGGCGATACCGCTGGCGTGTGCGGCGGCAAGGTGGATAACGGTTTCATCCTGCTCACGAACTACAATCTACTCGGCGCTGGCGCGCACACTGCACAGATATTGGTCAACGGTGTGCCGGCGGGCAACGCGGTGCAGTTCAACGTAACGGTGCCTGCGGGAGAGTTTTTGGTCGGCGCCTCTGGCGGATGTACGGCGGTGAACTTCCCGAACACAGGCTTGGCTACGGCGCTGAAATGGCAGCAAGGCACACAAAATTTCGCAATCACTTCTAACGTCAACCTGCCTCCGATCACGCCGCTGCCGGACAGCACTTCTGCGCTGGAGATTCCGGGGCCTGGCAGCTTCAACAGCGGCGTTGGCCAAATATCAGGGTGGTCTTGCGCGGGACCCGTTACTGTTTCCATCGACGGAAAGCCTCCCGTGGCGACCAGCTACGGCTCTTCGCGTGGGGATACCGCTGGCGTGTGCAGCGGAAAGGTGGATAACGGTTTCATCCTGCTCACGAACTACAATCTACTCGGCCCTGGTGCGCACACTGCTCAGATTTTGGTCAACGGTGCACCACGGGGCGCCCCGACTTCGTTCGCGGTGTCTGTGCCTGGTGGGGTTGAATTTCTGACTGGCGCGTCTGGTGGATGTACGGTATCGAACTTCCCGAGCGTGGGTAGAAGTACGGTGCTGAATTGGCAGCAATCCATACAGAACTTCTCGATTCAGTCCGTAAGCCCGTAAACCTTGACACGGGGTGTCCCGCTATCAGCGGGGTATCCCGACTTGGCTACCAATAAGATCGGACTTGATTTTATCTTAATGATTGGGCGCCTTTAAAAATTTAAATTTCTAGCAGCCTGTCGGACTTGAAGAATCTAAGCGATAATTTTTTCGAGTAACGCTGGATTGTGACGAAACGGGGTAATCCGCAAAGCGGCTGTTCGCAAAATTGAATTTTTAGAGGCGCCCTATTCTTGCCTCTTTTTCAGTTACGTGTGGTGGAAGCAGTGATGTTGTACAAGCAGGCAAATGTCGTGACACGCGCAGGTCAGGTATTGATTTCAGAGTGCGTTCGAAAGGTTATTCGGACGCATGGGTTGTCTTCACTCATGACTTCGTCCTCCTATGTAATTCACGTATCAATTGACGGGATCTAAACAGTGGCCAACTATGAACGGGGATATGATCACACGGGACAATTAGGTGCTTTGGAGGTGGGATGCTAAAGAAGGGTTCGTATCCAGAAAAGCCAACGCGGATTCAAGTTCGAAGTGCAACAGCCAATGGTTGCTTGGTGTAGCGTAATTCCACCCCGAAGAATACCTCATGCGGGGTTCTAAATCCGAGTACTTTTCGAGGTCGGTGGTTGATCCGCTCTACCGCCTCCTGCACTTGTTCCTCGGTGATGTCTG
>Ga0209344_10003837_pt1 | contig 14390 bp, 14 predicted proteins | sample Cruoilmetagenom6_FD_187293 | JGI IMG/M metagenome (GOLD analysis project Ga0209344, IMG submission 187293) | Oil polluted marine microbial communities from Coal Oil Point, Santa Barbara, California, USA - Santa Barbara Oil Seep Sample 6 (SPAdes)... | ecosystem: Environmental > Aquatic > Marine...
ATTTTTACGCTGGCATATCAGACTTGTCGCGTTATCATGTATGGTAATCATCGTCATAAGGGAAAACATCATGACTGATTCTATCCACATCGTTTGTCCACACTGCGTGTCAGTGAACCGCATCCCATCAGCGCGTCTCGGTGAAAAACCGCTCTGTGGCCACTGCAAGAAAAAACTGTTCATCGGCAAACCGGTCGATCTCGATCAGCGCAGCTTCGAGTATCACCTGCAGCGTAGCGATATTCCGCTGTTGGTGGACTTCTGGGCAGAGTGGTGCGGTCCATGCAAAACGATGGCGCCAGCTTTCGCCCAGGCAAGCACTCAACTCGAGCCACGAGCTCGACTGGCCAAAGTGGATACCGAAGCACAACAAAACCTTGCCGGTCAGTTCAACATTCGCAGCATTCCGACAATGATCCTGTTCAAGAATGGTAAAGAAATTGCCCGCCAGTCAGGCGCGATGGGAGCAGCCGACATCCTGCGGTGGGTCCAGCCGCATCTTAACGGTTGATAAAAACCAGGCTGGGCTGATCTAGGATCGAGTTAACTGGTCAGCCTCTTGATTTTCGTTTATCTTCGAGACTAAGAAATAAACACCGATGATGTGTCGTAATGACATAGGCTTGAACATAGCAGCCAGTTTTATAATAAATGACTCTGTAATATCCTCGAAGAAAAGAGCTATTTCCTTTTCGGTTGATATATGTTTTGACGATTATTGTCTCGTAACCTGATTTGCAGTGTCCTAGCTAGTAAAAAATAATCAGGAAAATCTTGCCACATCATTAATTACATCCATGTAGCAAAAAGAACTTCTGAAGCCTAGCAGGCTCCCAAAAAATAAAGCCATTTGCAAAACAAGGAGAAGAATTCGATGTCATCTGATTCAACAAAACAAGCAACACTCTACCGCATGGTAATGGACAAGCATGTTTGCCCGTTTGGCCTGAAATCTCTTGATCTGCTTAAGCGTAAAGGCTATGAAGTGGAAGATAAATGGCTGACCACACGCGACCAAACCGATGCGTTCAAAGAAAAGCACGATGTGGAAACAACACCCCAGACCTTTATCAACGAAACCCGGATTGGTGGATATGACGCGTTGCGGCAGCACTTCGGGAAAAAGGTAAAAGCCAAGGATGAAACCAGTTATCAGCCCGTATTGGCAGTCTTCGGAGTCGCCGCCCTGTTATCTCTGGCGATAAGCTGGATGCTGGGTGAAGGGCTACTGAACATTCGTACAGCCGAGCTGTTTATCGCCATCAGCATGAGCATTCTGGCACTGCTCAAATTGCAGGATGTTGAAAGCTTCTCAACCATGTTTCTCAACTACGATCTGCTGGCCCGACGTGTGGTGCCCTACTCCTACGTTTATCCTTTTGGAGAATTGCTGGCAGGTGTGCTCATGGTGGCTGGAGCAATGCTCTGGCTGGCTATCCCGGTGGCATTGTTCATCGGCACGGTCGGTGCGGTATCAGTGCTCAAGGCAGTGTATATAGATAAACGCGAACTCAAATGCGCCTGTGTGGGTGGTGGCAGCAATGTACCGCTGGGATTTGTCTCTCTCACCGAAAACCTGATGATGATCGCGATGGGACTATGGATGTTCAGATACTTCTGAGGCAAATGTCTTAAGTATTAATCATGGACAAATTTAGCGGGGATTAAAGGGAGAAGCTCAAAAGAGCTCCCCTTTTATTCATGATTCCGATCAAGAATTTAAATCTGTCAAAAATCAAAAGGGTCAGAGAATCTGACCCTTTTGATCCAAGTGACGTTGGCTCGACACAATTAGGATTGCCCCTTGCGTCGACATTTATTTGAGAAGACGGGCTCGGCCTGCCCAGAGCCCAAAAAGGCCGAAAGCGAAAAGAGGTAAGGCCGCTGGCAATGGCACCGCACTCGGATTCATAAACTTACTTGCAAGTGCTTCTGTCGAGAAAGCTCCATCATTGGCAAAAGTCCAGGTGGAGAAGTTTGTGAATTTTCCAGAGAACAGCTCGTTATTCGCGATTCCAAAAGACATATATATCAGTGCGTCGGTGATATCAAATGACAAAATATTGGACAACGAAAAGTCGTTGAAGAAAACGCTGTTATTGCCTGCGCCCCCATCAAATATGCCAGTGCTGAACATACCCGAGGTTGGGGTAAGTCCATCCACAATCAATTGATCATCGCCGCCACCAAAAATAATATCGCCGATAATCTCGCTGTTGCCTGTCAGTAGCAGGCTGCTGTTACCTTGATTGGGAGCAAGTTCGATAGCAATGCCAGACCGTCCTTTCAGAGTGCCACTATTCTCAATAGTGATCTCGGAAGTGCTGGCCTCATTGGTGCCGATGGCTCGTACGCCTTCGATATAACCTTCGTTAACGATGGTCAGTGGGCCTGCAGCACGATCGTCACCCTGCGTGGGCTCAAACGTTTCATCAACGTCAATGCCGTTACCGCCATCTAATGGATCACTAGCAGTTCCAGTGGAGACAATTACGCCAGTGGCGTGGTTGTGTACCTTGCCCTCGTCGAGATCGATCCCGTCATCGGTGCCGAGAATAACGCCATGATTATCCGCTGTTCCGCTGGCGAATTGCACACCATCCTCATCATCAGTGGCACCAGTATTCGTCCAGGTCTGCGTGTCGGCATCCCATGAAAGTCCGTTAAGAGCGATGGTGCCATGATTTTCAAGGGTGAAATCTTCACGCGCCTCGACCACTTCTTCACCGCCAAGTAGCGTACCGTAGTTAATCACGGTGCCGCCCGGTCCGCGACTCTGGATGGCGCGGCCATCTGTACTTTGGATCAGGCCATAATTAGTGATATGTGCGTTTTCCAGCTCGGCATCATTGTCCAATCTGACGGCTTGGTTTTTCGCGAAGATTTTTCCACTTTCCCGGTTAATCAGAGTGAAATTATCGGCGTCATCCTGAAGACGGATACCTCGGTCACCGCCACGGATAGTGCCGGAATTGTCGATTGTCAGGTTTACGCCCTTGCCACGAATTGCATCATCATCGCCACTTTCAATCAGGCCCTGGTTGTTCAGCGACTGGTTTGATCCCTCCAATTGCACCGGACGTCCAGTTGCACGGACAATCTGTGCACCGCTTTCAACGGTCACTGACAGGTTGTTTCTGTTGTCATTGATATTGCCACTGTCTGTTGGGGTGCAGATCAGCGTCGGTGAATCACTCGTGCCACCAGAAATACAGGTTGCCGCCATTGCTGGCACGTTATACAGAGCCGCCAGCATTGTAGCGAGTACTAATTTATGCGTATTTTTCACGTTACCTCCAAGTCAGATAATGAACAACGGGACTGAAGATAGTGATTTATTGTGACAACTCTATGAATGTTACAATTAATGTGAACCACGACGCTAAATGAAAACTGGAAATGTGATAACTCAGAAGTGGTCAATATACTCCCAGCAACAAGCCAACACCGAAGAGTGTTTTACTCAGGTTTCTGTAAAAACGGACGCTGTTGTTTTACGTTTGCAACTTGGCAAACCATGCATGAATTAATCCTGCTTGAAAGAATTGCACAGGTACACAAAAACCTGCTGATTTAATTATGTCAGCGACCTTGGCGGGTGACAGAATCGCCACATCTTTGGCATAGGCATCTCTTATCTGGTTTTGTTTGTCAGCTGTAATGCCAGCCCCCGCCATCATTGTCATCCATGTATGCAATAAGGCTTCATATTCATCCGATCCTAATTCTGAAGCTAAATCGGCACTTGCCAATATCCCACCGGATTTCAGTCTGCGTGCAATTTCACCAAACAGCTCTGTGCGGAGCTGTTGGTCCAGAATAAACTGGGAAACCAGAAAGCAGGTTGCTGCGTCATACATCTGTTTGTCAGGTAAAGAATCAAGATAGCCTTCATGAAAATGACAACGGCTCGTCATCCCCTCTTCTTCAACCCTTTGTCGGCAGACAGCAAGCATCGCGCCTGAAGGCTCAACCGCCGTAAACTGCCAATGAGGGAATTTTCTGGCGAGATGAATCAACTCTTTGCCTGTTCCAGCCCCTACGCAAAGGATGTGAGCATCAACAGCTAACTCCGCAAAAACAGATTCCAGCAAAAAATATAAACCATTATTAATGGGCGACATTCTGGCCCATTGCTGATCGTAGCCTGAAGCTTGCTGATCGAAAATGTCCTTAATTTCTTCGGGTTGCATGTTATGGCTTTGCTTTTATCTGATCACTTAGAGGAAGAATTACTTAAGCAGTGCGTCTAGCTCTTTTGTTAATCGGGTAATTTCGGTAGTGGCATGACCAGTGTTCTCGGCCAGTTTTTTCACCTCGGATGCAACAACAGCGAAACCTCGACCGGCGTCTCCGGCCCGTGCAGCCTCAATACTGGCATTCAAGCTAAGTAGGCGCAGGGTTTTCAGCATATCCAAAATGGTGTGTGTTTGCTTGATGATGTCCGCGCTATGGCTTTCCACTTCTTCCATTCTGGATTGTCGCTCCAGTTCCTGGATCTTGCGGGCCTGTATCGTGGTCACCACACCTTCAAGAAACGCCACTTGATTATTATCGTCGAATACCGGGCCGCCCTTTTCATTCACCCAAATGGGGTCACCCATTTTGCATTTTAAGCGGTAGTCCACATCCCAGTTCTGGTGTTGTTCGATAGCCGCCGCTACGGCATCATCGACAGCCTGTCCATCATCTTCGTGGATCAGGTTTACGTATGAGGTAAATTTGTTACCAATCAACTCATGGTGTTTATACCCGGTCAGCTCCTGAACATTGCCGAACATGTTCAGCATGGTGTAGTCATTGTCCATGCGGCAACGATACAAAAAGCCGGACATGCGGCTGGAAATACTTTCAAAGATGTTTTGATTATCTATTGGCGTTCCGTTGGGAAAGGCATCAATACTGCTCATGGTCTCTCTTCCATTCATAGAGGTTGATAGCGCCCGCATAAAGCGTGCGAGATATGAGCGTCGCCATTGACGCGTTTGTTAATTTTTTATGAAGCAGTAACCAATTAAAAGGAAGACTCCTTTTCTTATTCTTGCCTCAAAGTTTAATAGATTTACTCTAGCTCAAAATATCATTTTAAGCTATGTACTCCAACGAACAGACTTGATGATCCAGAAAGTCTATTTTGAGTTTTATTTAGTTTTGTTGAAGTATTACTTATGCGCAAAACTTAGGCTCGTGCAACACTCTTAATTCAGATTTATAAAAAGGATACGTTCATTATGAACAACATCATCTATATCGTCGGTGCAATAGTAATCATCTTATTTATTCTCTCTTTCCTTGGTTTGCGTTAGAACGTCATTTTTAAACGTTTATTCTTAGAAACCCTTTGCAGTACTTATCATCAAATATAAATTTCTCCACGCCATATTTCCTGGCTTAGGAAATAACTCTTCAACAAGCTCTTAAAGCTGCTCGTTGCAACGTGAGACTTACGTTAATAAGCATCAAGTTAGTACATCAGATAAATGAGAAAAATTCTCAATCAATTATTCAAAGGACTAAAGTTCGATGAAAAATTCTTTAGTAAAGTCTGGGTTAAGCATTAGTGTGTTGCTTCTCGTTTTAACTGGCTGTGCTGGTAATAATACGACGGCTGACCTAATGAGAGGCAACGCATCAGCTGGGCAAACTCAAGTAGACCTGAAGAACCAAATTGCGAAAGATTGGGAAACTGGTCAGAAAATGATCACCACGGGTGAAAAACGTGTCGAAGATGGCGAAAAGCAAGTGAAATCGGCAGAACGTGATCTTAGAAGTGGACAGGATGACATTATACGTGGCCGACGCGAGATCGTTGAAGGGCAAAAACTTGTCACAGAAAGCGAAAGAATATTTCGAGTGGATTATCCCGAAGTAGATTTAAATCAAACAAAATAAGTTTTTTCTTATTTGACAATCTGTATGCAGTAGCATTTAGTTTAGCCTTTTCTTTCAGAGGCTTACCAAAGCGAAACAAACTGTTCTAAAATTAATTGAAAACTCCAGGTCAGGAGTTAAGTGACATCGAACTTGATTCTCTCTAAAGTTAATGTCGCTTAACCCTTAATCATCCTTATCACGTAACCACAATTGTCTTTCTTGTTCTTCTTCCAGGATCGCTTTGATTTCAAGCATCACCCCATCCACATCCGCGGCTTGGGTGTCTTCTTCAAATTGGCCCGTGAGTTCTGTATCAGGCAGTAATTCGCCATTCTCGAATAGTGACCAGATTTCTTTTTCGAAATGTGTGTTACGTAATTCTGGGGCGAATTGAGCGTAGTAACGTGTCATATTTTGCACATCACGCGTTAACATGGCTTGTGCATTATTATTCGCCACCGCATTCACTGCCTGGGGCAGATCGATAATCACCGGGCCATACGCATCGACCAGCACATTAAACTCTGACAAATCGCCATGGACTAGACCTGCACAGAGCATTTTTTTCACCGAATGCATAACCATCATGTGGTCTTTGATCGCTTGCTCGGCAGACATGGATACATCGTTAAGGCGAGGTGCAACATCACCATCCTCATCGGTAATCAACTCCATCAATAACACGCCGTTCATGCAATCATAGGGTTGAGGTACTCTCACACCGGCACTGGCAAGCAAATACAGAGCATCGACTTCGGCATTTTGCCAGGTTTCTTCTTGCTGCTGACGACCAAATTTAGAGCCTTTTTCCATAGCCCGTCCTCGGCGACTATTCCGTACTTTTCGACCTTCCTGGTATTGAACGGCTTTTTTAAAACTACGCTTGACGGCGTCTTTATAGACCTTGGCACAGCGTATTTCATCACCACATCTCACGACATAGACATCGGCTTCTTTGCCGCTCATTAAGCGACTTATCACCTCGTCCACTAAGCCATCATCAACTAGTGGTTGAATTTGTTTTGGTATTTTCATTATTCGGTTTTTATCGCTCAAACATATATGGTGCAGTATAAACTACAGTCGCTTGTTTATAGTGAAGCTAGCCTGTTTGTGTATTAGATTGAAGTCAGAGTCGATTGCTATTGGTTAACCCAACCTGAGTGCCCAATTACCATTATGATGTTGATTACAGTTCTCTTCAGAATCGTATGCGATATGATCACCAAGACGTTTGAACTCGATATCCATCGTTTTAAATTCAGCTTGAATAAGGGATATCAACGCTTGACTGTCATCTGATTGGAGGTAATTTTTCAAGTTCTCATTTGTATCAAATACACAAACCACCATTAAGCTATTTGGATAATCGTCATAGTTCACCAAGTGCGTTAGCCACTGAAAACCAGCGATATCTTTTAATGCCTGTTCACATACATCGGTCAATTTTAGCCGAAGTTCGTTATCAATTTTTTTATCTGTTTTTCGCATAACTTGAATAAGGTTGAATAGTTCATATAAAAAACTGAAAAGCCCCAGGGGGCAGCTCTATTTAATCGATTAGTTCTAATCAAAAAAATAAAATTGTCTCCTTTTACGTGAACTCTGGACTCAATTGGCAAATGAGAGTGAAATACGCATTTATGATTACTCTACGTTATACGGAAACCTAACGCCCCCAAATGATCAAACTACGGTTCTTCATAAAAGAAATACTGGTTTTTACCTGATAATTTGGCTTTATACATGGCAATATCAGCCTGCTTAATCATTTCTTCCCCAGTGATTGTATTCATTCGACTAAGTGAAATACCAATGCTCGCTGAAATCATAATATCTGAACCCCGGATTGATATTTTTTTCTGGAGCTTTTGAAGAATTTTTTCAGCCACTAAACTGGCGTCTGTTTTATTTTGAAGATTAGCCAAGATAATAGTAAATTCATCACCGCCAAGACGCGAAACTGTATCAACCCCCTCCCGAACACATGATGTCAGACATTGAGCAACATTGAGTAACAAGTCATCGCCGATATCATGTCCAAACGTATCATTAACGTTTTTGAAACCATCCAGATCGATAAATAAAACAGCTGTCAAAGTTTGATAACGTGACGATGCTTTTATCGCTTGCTCTAGTCGGTCGATGCCTAAAAGGCGGTTAGGTAACTCTGTTACGGTGTCATAATGCGCCAGCTTCTGTAGCTCATCTCGATTGTTTTCTAACTCTTTCGCTGCAAATAACGTAAGTCTTATATATCGATTGAAATGAAGACAAAACACAACTGAAACGATAGCTAAAAAGACCATAATGAGGCTGGTCATTGGCATAATTTCGCCTAAATAACGCTTACCTGGTGAATCGGGTTTCCAAACGATATCAGCAATGTGTTCATCCAAAGAGTTCATCACCTTAAAAGCCGTAAAGTCGTCGTTTAGGGGCAAATCTTTAGGTTGAACACTCAAACTATACAAATGAAATTGACTCTCCCACTTGTACAACAACGCATCATCAACCGGCCGAGTCATGACTAATACTCCATAGAGTTTTCCCAGAGACACACTGTCAGATTCAAGATGGGGAACGATGGCGCTAGCGGCGATAAAATGTAGTTGACCAGAAATGTTGATAAACGCTGTCACTGGGGTCGGCGAATTATAATTAACTTTTGTCGCTTTTTTGACAATAGCTTGAAAGGCGGGCTGGCTATAAAGAGTAGTCTCATTAAGAATTTGTTCACCATTGGCAAAGCTTATAATGACTTTGCCATCAGCGTCATAAACGATAACTTGATTTATGTCGAAAGTATCTAATAAGTAGTCACCTTCAAGGTTTTCTTCAAAATAGGGTGAATCGGTGTTGCCCGATAATGCTTCGGCGGCCTCGTTCCAGTAACTGTAGTCATAAACGACCTTTCTTAGATTATCAAGCTCATTCTCAAACACACTTTTTGATACTATTTGCGAGGACTCTATTGAGTAAGCATTTAAGTGATTAAATGATTGAGTTGTCAAATAGAGAAAGTAGATTCCCAGACAAAACAGCATGAAAAACAAGCTATAGAGACTTGTCCTCATATATTTCAAAATAGAATCTATCTGTTTATTACTCATCAACTTCTCAATAACTCAAACGTTCACAGACTAAAGTAACAGAGTCATCTTAAAGTCTTTATTAGCTTCATAAGCATTCTTTTTTTCATCAGTTCAAATGCTTAAACATTATTTCTATATAGACGCAGCCTCAACTCTAGCTTCAATATCGCATTTTCAGCTGCATCAATATAGTGAGTTTACACTGACTGACTATGGAGAGGTCCACATAAGTGATAAACCAACCAGTAAAACCTGAGCAGGATTTTTGACTAGCTTTGATAAACCTAAATGGCTCAGGCTTTTCTATCTGATATTATGTATTGCGTTCAATCGGCTTATATAGCCAATAAAACCTCATCACGAGTGCTATCAAATTTCAAATCAATAACATTAATGAGAGAGAAAGAATGAGTGAAAATTCACCAACAAAAACATTTCAACAACGTGCCGATGAGTTCATTGCCGTTGCTAATCAGCAAGCAGCAGAAAGTGGTGTAGACGACGTCAATACATCAGTTCTATATTCAGCCGCCCGGTTTAATGCTTTCAGCGTCGCCCGTTCTGTTGAGAGTGCAGAGAATCTACAAGCCGAAAAACAAGCCGCAATTGAATACTTCACCCAACGTTATGCAGAAATGCTAAATCAAAACCTGGAAGAATATATTGCCCGTTTTGATAGCTATAGACAGAAATAATTAATCAATAAAACAAGCCCTGTCCTCTGTAAACAGGGCTTTTTGTTCGTTCATGGGTCAACCAACTTGCTTAGCCTCAGCCTGATCGGAGTTTGTTGAACACTATCGAGGCTATCTGGTCGTTAACCACCGACCGCGTAGCAGCTTGAGATATCCGGCCATTTATCTTCCTTTATGGTTGTGTAGTGCCTCCAGAACTCATAGTCGATGGCCTTCAATTGGGTGGGAGTATCATCGCGACGGTATCGTGCCAAGTGTCCCGGACCGCCGTTATAAGCGGCATAGGTTGCCTTTACCAAATTGTCCTCACCGCCGGGCTGTTCGTGCTCGCCTTTACGGATCGCATAATCAACCATGTAGTGAGTCAGAATGTCGATACCGGCGTTCACATTGTAGTCGACCTCATCAACCAGGCGATCAAGATCGTAGACCTTGCGCCAGACCCGACCGTTGATCTGCATCATACCCACCGCTCCACCAGCTGAACGCAACACTTGAGGCTCGCCATTCGAATCTGCGAGTTGTCGCCAGCAGGATTCTTTCCATGCTGTGGCACGCACCAGAGGATCGAGTCGCTCTGCCATCATATCCGGAATGCCATCATTTTTAGCCAGCCAGGTGCTGGACTGTTCTTGCAGTAAGCTGTCGACCAGCTCAAGGTAGTTATAAAGGTTATCCTTTCGCGGGACTAATCCTTTTAAAGCCTCAGCAGGTGGGATGCTCTCGGCATGAGCGTCCGGAAAAAACCAAGACCCTAGTCGGCCAAAACCATCGGAGATCTGTCCCGCCAATTCTGCTGGTGTAAATACAGACTCATCTGGGGCATTTAACCCAAACAAATCACGAAACTCTGGATCTACCTCTAAAGGCAACGGTGTAAAACTAGGAGGTGCCGATTCGGCGAGCAGCAAGCGGGCAAGCCGGCGTAGCCCATCACGGGTGATTTCAAAACCATACTCTGGCCCAAGGGCGTCGAGCGCCCGCAGCGCGTCACCACCCGCTATAAAGGTGGCAAGCCTGAAATCAGCATCCAAACCTGGGGTCTTCAGATCTTCAAGTTCGTTCAATAGTGGCCGCAACCGATCCCATGTCGTCAGGAAAAGTTCTCGAATTGGATCATATTCGGGATCATCGATCGTCAGGGCTTCAGCTATCGCGTGTCGCGCGTCCAGTAGCACGGCGAGTAACTCAAGACGTAAGGCACGGGACTCCGTTGAGTAGGCCAGCGCCGAAATAATGGTGGTCAGAAAGCCGTCTAACTCATCTTCAAGTGTTTGCCATTGAGCTATCTCATTTTCGTCAAAACTTGGCTCAGGCGCTTGATCGTCCGGTTCAGGAGCGCGAACCTGAAAAGCCAGCCAGGCCCTGACGCCTGTTTCTTCAGTTTGGAGGCGGGTAATATGGGTTCGCTGAATCAGGGATTGCTCACCATCTTGCGCACTACCCTGACCCAGCATTTGCACGATCAATCCGTCAAGGCCGTTCAGTGGCCCGGCCAGGTCAATTTTCACCCGCTTCATGCGCGGTAGCACCAGCGTATCGGCAATGAGCTGAACGGGTTTGCTCAAAAGGCCGGGAGTGCTATCTGGACGCGACAATACGATCGAATCAGGCACAAACTCTATGGTCTGTCCCGATGCCATAATCTGCGGAGTCAGTTTCAATGCAAGACGGCCCTGCCACGGTTTCGGACCACGGCAAGCACCGAGCACATAGGCACCGGTCGTGGCGGTCAATGCCATGCCGACAGACAGTTGTGCATCCTCGGTCACCACCATCATATCGGACAACTCAACCCGGTTGCATGGGTCGTTGCTAATGGTGCTCTGGCCATTCTCATCGAATTCAAGGGCGCGACTGATCGCAGTCTGAAGATGAGCAGTTTCAGCCAGCAAAGGGATTTCAACTTCGCCCGCAGACAGCGCGTTCGAACTGTACAAAACGAAAAGCAGCCATCCAATATGTTTCATTCGATGTTCCAATGGTTAAAGCGTAATGATTTACGGGGCCGGGGCCGGTCCAGATACTGGCGTGTAATATTATGCCGCGCTTTTTAGAGAAGTGTCATGAAATACAGCGTTCGAGCACATCAGGGCTGATTGCCTTGTCAAAGTAGTGGTCGCACACTAAATTAAAACAAGCTCTTCGTAATCTCGCGGCGCTTCTATTCGGGTAATCGGCGTCTTTAAGATCAGCATCGCGAAAGTTGACTTCTATATTCTTTCACACTTCATGGTGATTTAAGCAGTGGCGCAGTTGACTGCGTCCGGTGTCTTAACTTGTTAGCCGCTTTTAGTGATTTTCGACATTAATTGGCGAACCTCGTCAGATCTTAATGGCCTCACGAGACGAGCTACTTCTTTACCATCGTGCAGGAGTATCAACGTCGGCCAAAGCTTTACCTTGAACGCACGCCCCAATCGTTTGCCCTTTCCGTCATATATTTTGATATGAGGCAGTCCTGAATGTTCAGATACGACTTCATTTATCGCCGAACTTGCAGCCTGACAGTGTCCACACCATGGCGCGCCAAACTCAAGTAAAACGTCACCGGGTAACTCGCTAATTTGTTCAAACGTGAAGGCTTCTTCTGCGTAATCAGAGTTAGAACCAATATCAGTGGTTTTCACACCATTTCTCCCCACTATAAATTACAAGAATAATCAAAAAGGTCTTACCATCCTCATTTTCAAATATGTTTTGACGGCTATTGCCCCAATGCATGATATGCAGAGGCTGATTGGGTAGAACTAATAGAGGGAGTCTTGCCATGTCGTTACATCCTTGTAGAGATAAGTTTTTGTCTACTTTACTAAATGAGTATGTGGAATCAAACTAAATCAAGTTGGCTGACCCCTTGATCTTTCCTTGATCTTTTCCTAGATCTTTTCTTCGCTACACAACTTAATTGCCGCCTGGCAGCGCTCTTCCACCGCCCGGCGGTCCTCTTTTTCGGGCAGCTCCTCTATAGCCCCTCGGGAGATCATTTCAGCATGCCGTAGGAGAGTTGCACGGTCCTCTGGTCGATGTGCGAATCCCGCGACCACGGCGATCGTTTCAAGCAGGCGGATAGTAACTGCAGCATTGGAGCGGCTATATTGCCGGACTTGGTTAAAAGCCGCATCCGTGATCTCCGGGAACGTATTGGCAGGCGCAATCACGCGAAGCTGATTCTGGTGATCATGGCGATAACGCGACGGCATAGCTCGTGTTGCCAAACGACAAAGAACGGAGCCCATGTGGTCCACACACGTTATCGCCGTATACGGGTCATTCAGCGAGGGGGAGAGAGCCCGGACCGCGATTTCTACCAGCTGGTTTATCCCGAACTCGATGTCCTGGTCGGAACTCCGCTGATTGCCCAGGACAAATAGGGAGCGGACCTGATCCTTAAGCCGGTCGCTCGCTCGATTCGCTGGCCAGATCAGTGCCAGAGGACAACTGCTAACGACGTAGGCGCCAGGCTTTAGCTCCAGTCGAATTACCAAGTCCTCCTCCACCGCCAGCGCAAGCAATGCATCACCGTCGATGAACTGGAGATAGCCGTCTGCGTCCGCTCCGACTTGCTGAGCGTGCTTTTCGAACACCTCAAAAAAGCCCCTGTCGGGTGCCTCCGTCGGGATCATTGGCGCTTCCCGTCCGATGTGATCCGGGAAAAGCTGGTCGATCCTCCCGAGCAATTCCTTGCTGATCCGTGCGACGGTCTCATTGGCCTGGATAGAAACAGACACGTGATGAATAAAGTAGATCAATACTCCCACGCTCACCACCGCAAGAAGAACACCGAGGGTGACCGACAGGTGAGGAACGAAAACGACTTCCTCCGCACGGCGGATCGTGCGGAGGACGAGCAAGCAGTATAGAAAGGTGGCAATGAACGTGCCGAGGACCACCTGTGTGGTGGAATCGCGCATGAAACTGCGGAGCAGACGGGATCCCAGCTGAGACGACGCCAGCGAAAGGATGATCAACGTCATAGAGAAGACCACACCGGCGATGGTAATCATCGAACCGGCAACGACGCTCATTACGGCGCTCGCCCCTTCAGCTCCACCAGTGAACGTCCATCCCAAGTTGAGCGCCAACCACTCCGTTATCGGCTCGTCCAAGGTGACGCTCACGAGTGCCAGCGCTATGGCCACGCCGGCCATGCCCCCCGGAATGAACCAGAAACTCGAACGGACGCTATTCCAGTACTTGAAGAATTTCCCTCTCATGACAAGGTGAATCAAAGGGTCAGCCAACTTGATTTTGATATTTCGGGTGAATCAAAGGGTCAGCCAACTTGATTTTGATATTTCGCACTTTTCCTATCCCCTCCGTGAGATTTTAATACTGCAGGCCTATCCGTTTGCTTGCAGACCCAATGTTGAAAGCTTTCATTGCCAAGTGCCTCTCCCCTGCGAGTGGCATCTGTAATTTTCTGATTCTCTTTCCCTAACGCCATTTTGTCCATCATTAATTTATAACGAGTAGCTCTTTCTTCTTTTGTAGCTGCCAACTCAAGATAAAGTGGATGTTCTGTTATAAGCTGATCTACTTCACCAAGTGCATTGTGATGATAACTGGACCAAGGATATTCTTGAATTTCTTTTACCATTTCGGCTTTTACTGGATTCATTTCAATATAGTTGTATGCCTAAAAAGATGAATCAAAGGGTCAGCCAACTTGATTTTGATATTTCGCACTTTTCCTATCCCCTCCGTGAGATTTTAATACTGCAGG